>Ga0209390_10005596_pt1 | contig 17605 bp, 14 predicted proteins | sample BON01_FD_187212 | JGI IMG/M metagenome (GOLD analysis project Ga0209390, IMG submission 187212) | Freshwater microbial communities from Lake Bonney liftoff mats and glacier meltwater in Antarctica - BON-01 (SPAdes) (version 2) | ecosystem: Environmental > Aquatic > Freshwater > Ice > Glacier...
AAGTTGTTTGCCTATTAAAACGGAGTTAAATAGCACTTTGTAGTAACAATTGCGCAATCATTCGATCAAGTAATAGATTTTATCTTTTTGATTATCAATCGTTTAAAACTTTTCGGCCAGGCACTAAGTATGACTAAAAATGAATTAATTTTTGAAGATATTGATGAATTAAAACGCCTTACACCAAAACCTACATGTAATTAGGGTTTTGGGGATAAAATAAAATTTTAGGTCACTCAAATAGCGCACTATACATAACCTAGCCTTCAGGAGCAAGTTTAAAAAAAACGTATTTTAAGAAAAATCAGTTTAAAAATAGGATTTTGTATTTTTGTAAAAAAACAAGGGCTATGACAACCACAGAACGCCATATTGTTGATACCTATTCTGAGCCTTTTGAAAGTTTGAGTTCGGTAGGTAAATTAAAGTTGCATGAACTGATGGTCCCCCTGTCTCCATAAATCTTGGCCAAAGTCGAAGCATAATAGCCAAAATCGTCCATCCTTATTCCAATCATTTCAATAGGGTCAACCTCCGGTAAATCCCAAAGTTTATTTTCAAATTCAGAAATTAGGTGTATCAATAGCATTTTGTCCCTATAATTCACTTCGATAATTAGACGGTATTTATTGCCTACAATTTTAAATCGTGCCCGCTTACTTTTTATGATCTTTGCATTTGGGAAACGCTCTAGAATATCTTGGTTTTTCTGCCAATTAGAATTTTCTACGATTAACTTCCATGCAGTTAAGCTTTTGCCCGAATCTGAATGCTTTTTTGAAAATGCAATCAATTTGGTTAAGTAGATAAAGCTATAGGAAAAGCATAAATAATCAAAGATCAAGAGTATCTTACTTCTTGGCTTTTTAGGTTGCTGTTTGTGCAGGTGTGTTTTCAAGTTATTGACCTTAAAAGTTAAAAAGTAGCATAGGAAAACCTTTTTAAATTCGGTATAAACAGATTTGATGGAAGAGTCTGGGGATTTGTGTTCTAATTCGAAATGCTATAGGACAATAGCTTGGAATCAAACCTAGTCACCGTAATTCCATAAAATAGGGTGAATTAATTATATTTATGACTGATAAAGATTTCTTTGATTCATAATACAATAGTTCCCAAAAAAACACTCCTCTTCTATCCATACGGAAAAATAAAAACCGAAAGGGTATCCAATCTACCTCTATTTACTTCTTACTTTAAAATCCACTCCCATATTATAAAGCGTAAAGGCAAAAATATCTGCCTGCTCATCGATTACCTTGCTGGTAGGTTTGCCTGCGCCGTGTCCTGCATTCGTTTCGATACGGATTAGTACTGGCAACTCCCCTTTATGTGCTTCCTGTAGGGCTGCAGCAAATTTAAAGGAATGTGCTGGAACCACCCGGTCGTCATGGTCAGCAGTAGTGACCAAGGTAGCCGGGTAGGCTGTTTCTTGCTTTAGGGCATGAACTGGTGAATAATTTTTGAGGTATCGGTACATTTCTTCACTTTCTTCTGCTGTTCCATAGTCATAAGCCCAGCCTGCTCCTGAGGTAAACTGGTGGTACCTCAACATGTCCATCACACCCACTGCAGGCAAGGCTACCCTTGCTAGGTCATGCCTTTGAATCATTGTGGTGCCTACTAGTAATCCGCCATTACTCCCGCCTTTGATGGCCAGGAAGTCACTTGAGGTATAACCCTTATCGATAAGGAATTCTGCGGCTGCTATAAAATCATCGAATACGTTTTGCTTCTGAAGTTTGGTACCTGACTTGTGCCAGTTTTCTCCATATTCTCCACCACCCCTAATATTAGGTACCGCATAGATGCCGCCGTTTTCCAACCATACGCTATTGGCAATGCTGAAAGCAGGCGTGAGGCTAATGTTAAAGCCTCCATATCCGTACAATATCGTCGGGTGCCTACCATTTAAAGACAAGCCTTTTTTATAAGTGATGAGCATGGGCACCTTAGTCCCATCTTTGGAGTTGTAGAAAACTTGATGACTTTCATAGGCATCCGGATCAAAATCCAGTTGTGGTTGACGGTAAAGGTCACTTTTCCCTTCGCTTACGGCATAACTGTAAATACTTCCAGGTTGCACATAGGAAGTGAAGCTATAATAGATGGTATCCTGGTCCTTTTTGGATGAAAAACCACTGACCGTTCCCGCTCCTGGAAGAGCGATTGTCTTTTCCTCATTGCCTTCAATATCGTATTGCCGGACTTCACTGATAGCATCTTTTAAGTAGGTAGCGAAAATCTTCCCAGCGCCTTTAGAAACTTGCATGACTTGTTCCTTTTCAGGAATAAGTACCTGCCATTTGTCTGGCTTAGGAGCATTTAGATCAATCTTCACGAGTTGATTGTTGGGCGCATCCTTGTTGGTTTGGACCAAAAGCCATCCGTCCTTATGATCCAGTACGTCATGATTATTATTCATGTCCTGCACTATTGGTCTGATGGTGCTCCCTTTTTTGCTTAAATCTTTGATGTACAATTCATTTCCCGTGGTGCTGTTGGCTGCACTAATGACAAGGAGTTGACCATCCTCTGTAACAGTCCCCGAAACATACCTTTTCGGTGTCTCATCATTTCCAAACACCAGTACATCTTCAGCCTGTGTGGTACCCAATTGGTGGAAATAAAGCCTGTGGTCATTGGTTAATGCGGACAGTTTGGACCCGTCAGGTTGTGCGTAGGTACTGTAGTAAAAGCCCTTTTTACCTTCCCAGGAAATGCCTGTGAATTTGGCGTCTTTTATTTGGTCTTTTAACAGCTTTTTACTTTCCGTATCCATCACGTAGATGTCTCTCCAATCCGATCCTGCAACAGATACAGCATAAGCGAAAAGGCTTCCATCCTTGGTAAAGGCAATGCTGGACAGTGAAGTGCTACCATCTTTGGACAATTGATTGGGGTCTAAAAATACTTGCTCCTCAACTCCTTTTTTGGACCTGTAGAGTACCGACTGATTTTGTAGCCCATTGTTCTTAAAGAAATACGTCCAATCTCCATAGAAAAATGGGGCACTCACCTTCTCATAATTCCAAATCTTTTCAAGTCGATCTCTAATAGCCGCTCTAAAAGGAATCTTATCCAAGTAATCAAAAGTGACTTTATTTTGGGCTTTCACCCATTCTTTGGTATTATCTGCATAATCATCCTCCAGCCAATGGTAAGGGTCAGCTACTTCTTCACCCCAATAATGGTCAACATGGTCAGATTTTTCAGTATTTGGGTATTCCACAGGTATAGTTTTGAAATGGTTTTCTTTTGTACAAGCCAATGTCAGAATTGTCAGACACAGTAGGCTGTATTTTTTCAGATTGGGTGATATTATGGACACGTTTTGCATCATTTCCCTTTTTACGGCATTGACAAAAATAATAGCAATTTTAAATACATCAGTTTTTAAATTTAGTCAATTATTTTATCTGTGCTCAGGTAATACCTGAAATATAAAGTGTCCCAGGCAAAGGATGTTGAATCTAAAACAGAGAGTAGCCATTTTATTAATGGTTGGGATCAATTCAAAATCTATCAACCTGAGTTCGACCAAATTTCATAACAAAATCGTCATCGGTAGGCTTAGCGGGGACTTTGAGTGGAGAAAACCTTGGGACACCTTCGACAACCTCAGGGGGCAACATTAGGCGGGGCTTGCTGTGCAGATACAAGCCCAAAAAAGGTTTAACAGTGACGATTTAGTGGATTTTTTAAGAAGATCTTATCTCGAAATCAGGTTATTAGGAAATTTCACCTACCAAAACAGCGGGGCTTTAGTCATTTGTTTCCTTGGGGGAATTTAAAACAAATGACTACATAATTCCCTATCTTAGACGCGCAACCAAAGAAATTATCAAAAGCACATAACACCAGGTATCAGCTCATAACCCTCAAGGGAGTTTAACTTCAAGGCCTTGAGTAACGTGCGGTATCTTTACATTGTGCTTAATTGTAAAGAATGAAGTTCATCAAGAAAATATTTGGTGAGGAAAAGGAAGAATATTCAAAAGACTATGAGAGGTTTATGAATGACTATTTCATTGGAAATTCAACAATAATATTTCTGGGTGAAGAAGATATAACCGTTTGGAAACGACTCAAATTCAGAGAATTTAACAATAAAATACATGATGAATAAACTTTTAATGCTTGCCTTTGCCGTATTTGTCTCATACAATGTTGCTGCCCAAACTTATGAAGGAAAATATCTCGAAGCGAACTATGACGAATCCAAAGTACCGGAATACAACCTACCCGATGTGCTTTCTTCATTTGAAGGGAAAAGTATAAAAACGGTTGAAGATTGGGAAAAATTCAGAAGACCGGAAATCGTTGACTTTTTTGCCCAAAATATGTTTGGTGAAGTGCCGACACTTTCGAACCCCATTAAAAAATCGTTCAAACTAATTTCTGAAGACCCTACCATTTTTAATGGCTTATGCACCAGAAAAGATGTGCTGATAACTTTTGAAAATGAAAATGGAAAAGTTACCATGCCTCTTGTACTTTTTGTTCCTACCAATTCCAAAGATAAAGTACCAGTAATTCTACTGGCAAATGGCGATGACATCAAACGAAAAGGCCTAAAATTAAACAGTCCACAGAGTTATGGTGAAACTGGAAACGGAATTCCTTTACACCAGTTAATGAGCCGCGGAATTGGTGTTTCAACCGTCGATTACAAGGCATTTGGAATCGACCACGGAAACAAGCAAGGAAAAGTAAGTGGGGGAATTTCAGATCTTTATTTTAAAGATGGCCAGGAGTTTACAAAAGAAAATGAGTGGGGAATGATTGCAATCTGGGCTTATGCTTTGCGCGCTGGAATGGATTATTTGGAAACAGATAAAGATGTACAAGAAAATCAGGTGGCAACACTCGGAAGCTCAATTGGTGGGAAAGTCGCTCTCTGGGCTGCAGTAACAGACACACGTTTTGGAATGACACTTCTGGCAACAGCAGGTCACGGAGGCGATGCAATCTGGCGCCGTGAATATGGAGAAACCCTACAAAACATGTGCGATTACCTACCAACCTGGATTTGTAGAAATGCAAATAAATACGCCAAAAATGTACACGCTTTGCCTGTCGACCAGCACTCATTATTGGCTGCAATGGCACCACGCCCCTTTTATGTTAGTAATGCGCAACACGATTTATGGGCCGACCAAAAAGGACAATGGATTGGAACGTACAATGCAGCCCCTTCGTATCAGCTTTATAAAAAAGAGGTGGCATTTACATCTGAGAAACAACCCGCAATTAACCAACCAATTATTAAGAGCATGATTGGATACCACGTTCGCTCAGGTGTCCATGGACTTGAATTGTATGACTGGGAGCAGTACATGAAATTTATAGAATATCATTTTTTGAATATTGAACCTAGGAGTGTGGAAGAAGTTTATAAGTAGAGTTCGAAAATGAGAAAATTAATATTCAAACTACTAATAGTTGCCTGCAGCACAGTCGACGCCTAAAATCTTACATATGGCAGCCTTTTTTTGAAAAAAGATAAACAACTAAGCACAACAATTAACTTACTATGAACCGAAGTCTTACTTTGGGTCATAGTAGTCCCGATCGATCGGGATTGGAGGCAGTTCCGGCACATGCTGATAGTTTACTATTTATTGCTACTTTTAAAAGTATTAATAGGAGTAAGCTATCAGGCGCTACTTTACGCAGCAATGTAAGAGCACTCGATTACAATAGAAAAATGTGAACAATGAAAGAAAGAATTTTAATTAGGAATACGACTATTGTGAATGAAGGAAAATCATTTATCGCAGACGTACTTTTGGCAGATGGACTTATTGAGGAAATAGGAGACATTGCCATTGAACCAAATCATAAAGTAATTGATGGAACAGGCAAACACCTATTCCCAGGAATCATTGACGGACAAGTCCATTTCAGAGACCCAGGACTTACACACAAAGGAGATTTATATACCGAAAGTAAAGCTGCTGTCGCGGGTGGAGTAACTTCCTTCATTGATATGCCAAACACAGTTCCGAATATTTTAACCGTTGAAAGCCTAAAAGAAAAGTATGAAATTGCTTCAAAAAAATCTTTAGCCAACTATTCGTTTTTTCTTGGCGTAAATGGGGACAATATTGATGAGGTTATAGCGATGGACACGAGCCAATTTATTGGCGTTTCAGATGATGGATTGTACTTTACCAAAAAAGGAAATCTACTGGCTGACAGTCCGGAAAAAATGGAGAAACTATTTGCTAACTGCAAATCCATCATTGCTATTCATTCCGAAAAAGAAGAGATAGTTGAAAAAAACGAACAGGCTTTTAGAGAAAAATATGGTGATGATATTCCCGCAAAGTTTCATCCAATTATTAGAAACACCGAAGGTTGTTACGAAGCTACAAAGCGTGCGATTGATATAGCTAAAAAACATAACGCTCGATTACATATTTTACACTTAACTACGGAAGCAGAAACGCATTTATTTCGAAATGATATCCCTCTGAAAGAGAAAAAAATAACTACTGAAGTGTCTGTACATCACCTATGGTTTTCAGATATAGACTATGAACGATTGGGAATGCTAATTAAATGGAACCCAGCCATAAAAACGGAACAAGACAAAGAAGGCTTATTAAAGGCGCTACTTGATGACAGAATAGATATTATAACCACAGACCACGCACCTCATACTTTAGAAGAAAAGGAACAATCTTACTTTCAATCAATGTCTGGAGCACCAATGGTTCAGCATTCGCTCAATTGTATGTTAGAATTTTATAAAAAAGGTCTCATTTCATTGGAGAAAATAGTTGAGAAAATGTGTCATAATCCTGCTATTCTCTATAAAATGACAAATAGAGGATTTATCCGAGAAGGATATTATGCAGATTTAACCTTGGTGGACTTGAATAGTAAATGGACAGTAGCTAAAGACAACCTCCTTTATAAATGTGGCTGGTCACCTTTGGAAGGAACACTATTTCAAACGGAAATCAAACAAACATTCGTGAACGGAAATTTGGTCTATGATAATGGCCTTTGGAATGAAGAGAAAAAAGGTGTAGCAATAGATTTTACCACGGAAGATTAAAATTAAAAACACTAGTCCGTTATGTTCAAAGGTAGAAGCTTAGTAATAGCTACAAAGCACGAAAAGGAAAAAGTAATTGCACCGCTATTGGAACAGGCCTTAGGTGTAGCATGCTTTATACAAGAAGGTTTTGATACAGATACTCTTGGAACTTTTACAGGAGAAATTGAAAGAGAGCTTGACCCTATAGCTACCGCGAGGCAAAAATGCTTGTTGGCAATGGAAGTAAGTAACTGTGATTTAGGAATAGCAAGTGAAGGCTCTTTTGGTCCGCATCCTTCAATATTTTTTGTAAGTGCCGACGATGAGTTTTTAATATTTATTGATAAGAAAAACGACTTAGAGATTATTGTCAGAGAACTAAGTACAGAAACCAATTTTAACGGAAGTGAAATTAAGAATGAACAAGAACTTTTGGACTTTGCTGACTTAGTAAAATTCCCTTCACACGGACTGATACTTCGTAAATCAAAAATAGACAATAGCTATATAGTTAAAGGCATTACAAATTTGGAAGACTTAAAAAAATCATTTCATTTAATGCTTGAAAAATTTAATAATGTTTACGCAGAAACCGATATGAGGGCAATGCACAACCCAAGTAGAATGACTGTAATTAAAAATGCAACCAAAAAATTGGTGGACAAGGTAAACTCTTGCTGCCCTCAATGCAATATTCCGGGTTTTGGAGTTACAGATGCAAAAAAAGGATTAGAATGTAGTTTGTGTGGTTCACCCACCAATTCTACGTTAAGTTTCATTTATAGCTGTCAAAAATGTCATTTCAAAAAAGAAGAAATGTATCCGCATAAAAAAACAACTGAAGAACCAATGTATTGCGATTTCTGTAATCCATAATTATTTTGATAGAACATAAACAAAATACAATCAAACGAAAGAAAAGCAACTAATAACTAAGCATTCTGACACCTGGAACAGCCTAGTCTGAATGCAGTGTGTGTGCCCTGCATGGGCATCCGGTATCGAAGATACCAAATTATCCCAAATGGTGAAAAAAGCCTGTGCCGATTTCCTTCGGTATCCCTTATGTGCGGGAATTTCACAAGGCTTGGCTTATGCTTGGAAGGACTGAGCGTAAAGAAATGACCTCTTTAGGTCATTTTAGTGAGGGGCCAGGTTGTGGGTGGGTAGAAAAGGCGGATAGGCAGTAGAAAGCCTAATATTTGGAACCACTATTACTCTTCCAAGACGCCGAAGAAAAGGCTATCAAAGTATGCAGGATTAGTACTTAAAATTTAAACCTGAGATTCAATGAACCGCCGTATACGAGACTCCCGGTCGTCCGGGATGTTACTTCGACCAGCTCAGCAAAACTGTGAGAGGCGCACAGTGGGCTATTAGCTCACGGACGTCTACTCGATTCAATGAAGGTGTGTTGGGAATTAATGTTACTATGGGGAATGGTTTTTCCTTTTTAGTGCTTGGAGGTTGAAAAAGTAGGTGATTTTAGATTTTTTTTTGAGCTAGTTTTATCTTTTTCAGGAGATTAAGTCCGCTTGTCTTTTGGTTTAGGAGTGAGTTTTGGGCTGTTTTTACCATTTTGGCGTAGTTGTCCCTATAACCCGAAATAGGCAATAGATATTCTATTACGTGATGGAATCGGTTCAAAATCAGCGACTTCGTTGCTGTTTTCGACTTCAGTATAGCTAAGGCTATGCATCAGTCTTCAAACAGCCTAATTTTCTTGTGATTACAACACTCCCTGAGAAAGGTCAGGACAGGCACTACGAACCCTATTGCATAATTCGGGTTAAAAAATCTAGCCAACATCCAAGAAGAGCTACTTACCTAAATAGCAGGAATTTGGTAACTGAGGCTTTAGGTGTTTGTTTCCTCTCGGGAATTTAAAACAAATAACTAAATAATTTCTTATATTAGACGCAAAACCAAAGAAATTATCAAAAGCACTATAATACCAGATATCAGCTCATAACCCTCAAAGGAGTTTAACCTCAAGGCCTTGAGTAAGGTGCGATACTTGTACGTTGTGAGGCATAATCCACAAAAGATGCTGTCAAAGATATTGTTTGCAATTACGTTATTGGCTGTCCTTGTCGGCTGCTCAACAAAAAAGGATAATCAAGAATCTAACACTGAAACGGGGAGGGCTATTCCTTCTCCAACGCTTCGGGTAATACATGAGGACTCTGAAGAAGAAAAAGAAGCACTGAGTGAGGCTTTCTTAGGAGTTACAAATGATGGTGAAATCCGCAACGATCTGTATACTATAGAAGCAACTGGGGTATCTACAGAACCCATTAAAAATTCTGTTGAAACCTTTTTATCATCATTATCACCAGAGCAAAGATCGGTTTGTTCTTTCCCTACTGATGATCAGGAATGGAGAAGGTGGACCAATATTGATTTAGGCGCATATAAAAGAAAAGGAATCGGACTTCCAGATTTAACAGAGAATCAAAAAGCATTGGCTTTTGAAATCCTTAGGGTGAGTTTAAGTCCGGATGGTTTTTCAAAAACACAAGACATTATGAAAATGGAAGGCTACCTCGCAAGATTAGCCAATGATTTTGAAAATCTGGGACCGGATTTATATTGGTTCACTTTTATGGGTGAACCATCCGAAACTGAGCCTTGGGGTTGGCAAATTGACGGTCATCACCTAGTGATTAATTAATTTGTTTTAGGGGACCAGATTGTGATGACACCTATTTTTATGGGGTCAGAGCCAAATTTTATTAAAGAAGGAGAAAATGCAGGAACCCGAACTTTTGAAGATGAAGAAAGTCTTGGATTAAAGTTATACAATTCGCTAAATGAAGATCAAAAGACTGAAGCCACTCTTCATGATCAAAAAAAACGTAATTTTAATCAAACTGGTCTAGCGACAGGCGCGCATATTCATTTTAGCTAGATGTTGTAGGTAATAGAAGTATGAAATCTGAAAAAATATTTTTTGAAACTAATAAATAACACTAGAAACCAATGGATACAAGCAAAATTGAGAGTGTTTCAATCTATCCTCCTATTGGGATAGCTCGAATCGGGAATTCGCCAGAATATTTTTTAGCATCAGAGGTACCTGGTCTTGAGCCAGATCCATCAAATGGTTATAAAGATGCTGAAGGACGAATCAAAAAGCAGGCAGTGAAATTTAAGGTCTATGCTTTTGATAAAGAAGGAACAGTATTGGGTGAAATCACCAATGAAGTCGCAAAGATCAACTGGCACGTGCACGTGGCCAATGTGAAGGCAGCATGGTACATGTTTAATAACGCCCTGGACCTGCCTCAAGCTGGGATACCATCTGCCTATAGAAATAGCACTGAAACTGATCGATCACAATTAGCAATCAAACCTAAACCGATAGAGATAGCCGGGGAGAATCTTACTGACGAAAAATACATTTTTGATGACGGTGAGTTTTTTGGTAAAAAAGTCAACCTTGGAAAATTACAGACAGACACTTTAGGTAGAGTGATTTTTGTGCCCGGTAGCGGAGATGCTCAGTCTAAAGGTAATGTACCACCTACTACTTTTGCCAATAATGAGGGTTGGCATGACGACACCTGTGACGGTGTGGTACGCGCAACAGTAGAAATTAATGGCAAATCACTTGAAGCCACTCCTGCAGTGGTCGCGGTAACGCCACCAAACTTTGGTCCAGGGCTTTTTGGCGTCGTCACAATGAATGACGTAGTGCAGGACCTCTTCATTAGAGAAATGAACTATCCAGACCCAGCTGCTGGCGGAGTCGTGTTTTATGAACACATCTATCCGTTTTTAGAAAGGATGACCAATACTCAGTGGGTAAATGAGGGTTTCTCAGTTCTCTTTGGACACAATTCACCTTCAGATTTTACAAGTCCTACTTTATTGAAAATGTTGGAAAATCCATCAGATGAAACTAAAAACGTCAGAGAAAAAGTACTTGGATGGTTTAGAGACCCAAGTTCTAAGGAGTTTGAACCACAACAAGTACCTCCGTTCTATGGTGATGGCTTTGGAGAATATGAGGGACTTTCCATTGTAGACCTTCCTATTACACAAACACAATACGGTAGACTGAAAAAATGGGCTCAAGGAGATTTTACCACAGGGAAAATAACCAAGAAAAAAGCATTTGACGATCGTAGTTTGAAAGAGCAAATAGAGGCACTAAATCAGGCTCCACTAGAAGAATGTTTAGGAGGACCGTTCCATCCGGGTATTGAGCTGACATGGCCAATGCGAGTGAAACTAATGTGGGTAGCGCCTTATCGACTGAATGTCGTAGCCAAAGACGAAGATACAGACTTAAATTTTGGTGCTCTTCTATCACCTCAAATCGCACTAAGTGAAAATGGCCCTTTATCTAAAAGTGGCCCTGGATCTTTGACCAGATGGTTGGGTGTGCCGTGGCAAACAGATGAAGCAAGTTGTCTGTCTGGGTATAATCCTTCTACTTATTTACCAATACCTTCTTTTTGGGCTGCACGTGTGCCAAATCAGGTATTGAGTCAAGACGGCTTTGAAAGAGTAAAAGACCACAATGTGAACATTGCTCAAAGGCTAAAACACTTTGATTACAGACAAGATTGGCTGCGAGATTTAGGGACCCAATACTTGAAGAAAATCGATAAAATGGTTCATAAATGGCACAATCTGGCTATTGTAGAAAAGCAGGAAGAGAACATAGAAGATTCTTTAGGCTTTTTACCTAAAGTTGCGTGGGTAGAGTCAGGAAGACCTTTACCATTAGTTGACCCCAGTTTTGAGCAGGTGGAGTATGCTGAAGAGACTATTCTTGACGCGATCAAGCAAGAGGAGACTGATGCCGAATCATTTTCAATCAAAGCTGCGAAGCGATCTGTCAAACCTAAATTGACCAGAACAGCAAGTAGTACAACTTATGGGCGTGGCGAAAAGTAATTTATTTTCCGTGCAAGCGCTACAATATCAGGTAATTATAGTGGGAGCAGGTCCAGCAGGGCTTGCTGCCTCTTTAACCTTATCAGCATATAAAATCTCGCACTGTCTGATAGATGCGAATACTTCAGCCATTCAAAAACCAGGTGATGCATTGGCCCCTAATGCCAAGCCATTACTTAAACAATTGGGGATTCTCGGTTTATTAGAAAACGCACGCCACATTCCTTATTATAGCAACAAGAGTAGTTGGGGAACAGCTGAGCTCCATGAAAAAGAACTCATTGATGGTGTTTATGGACATGGTTATCTACTCGATCGTTTACATTTTGAAAATCAACTTAGAGCGCTTGTTTATAACAATCGAACCCCCTTCTATTCAGGCTATAAATTAAAGAAAGTACAGACTAAGGACAATTTAATCGAAGTAGAGATTCAAACAGATTCAGACAACAAAAAAATACAGGCGCAATACATCATTGATGCCACGGGGAGAAAAGCTTCAGTGTGCCGTCATCTTGGAATACACAAAGAGGAATTAGATACTCAGTTGACTATTTCATTTTGGCACCGCCTCAAACAAAAAATCCCTCGGCAAATATGGATAGAAGCAACAGAAAATGGTTGGTGGTATCTCTCTCCTAATGCAGATAGCCAAGTCAACTGCCTGTTCTTTACTATGAAAGAGCTAATTCCTAAAGGACATGAAGTATTGACTTTTTTAAAAGATGAACTTGCAAAAACACTACACATAAAGAAAATAATTGAGCCTACCGAGCAAGAGCTTGTAGATAAGAAGCTCTCGCCAAGCGGAACAAGCTATCTTGAACAACCTTATGGAGAAAATTGGTTAGCAGTAGGTGACGCAGCTTTTTCATTCGACCCTATTTCTTCTTATGGAATAACCTCAGCTTTGGCAACGGGTTTTTATGGAGCACATGCTATAGCGGGAAAATTAGCCAATGAAGAAGATGCTTTTTTAACCTATCGCTATATTTTAGAAAACGGAGCAAGTGCTTATCTTCAAAATTTAGCTTATCAATACACCATGGAAAAAAGGTGGAGTAACAGTTATTACTGGAAAAAAAGATTAATCAAACCAGAAAAAAGTGAACAGATTTTTAGTTAAGAAAAACTGAAGCTGCAGTTCTAACTGTAAAATATCCAGAAAGACAAAATCTTTAAATGAATGACACTTTTAAACGAATTTAGAATACCTTACATTTATTCAAATTTGGACAGTACATTAAACAAAACTACCTACAACCGCTGTACTAAGTGGCATTAAAACGACACAACAACAATGTATAAAATAATCGCTCAATTTTGGGATGAGAACCCATAGGCTGCTCTAAAAATCTAGCACCATCCAATAAGAGCCACGTACCTAAATAGCAGGGATATGGTAAATAAGAATTCAGTTGTTTTTTCCTTTGGAGAATTAGGAACAGATGACTGCATAATTTCATATCTTAGGCAAATAACCAAAGAAATCATCAAAAGCATATTATTAGGTATCAGCTTACAACCCTCAAGGTAGTTTAACTTTAAGGTCTTGAGTAACTTGCGGTACCTGTACAATGGTAATAATTTAAAGACAAGATCATGACCTACAAAAACATAATTTATCTAATTCTATTGGTTACATCCTTCTCCTGTAAACCACAAATAACTAATGAAGAAGTGCCTCCAAAGGCAAAAAATGTTATTCTTTTAATTGGAGATGGCACAGGTTTATCACAAATATCATCAGCTTTTTATTTTAAGAAAACCAGCCCAAATTACGCACGATTTAAGTCCATAGGGCTTATTAAAACGTCTTCGTCAAGAGAAGAAGTTACGGATTCTGCTGCAGGTGCTACTGCTTTTGCATCAGGAATAAAGACGTATAATGGTGCAGTTGGTGTTGCCGATGATTCTACTGAAGTAAAAACTTTGGTTGAAATTGTGTCACCGCTACATATTAAAACTGGATTAATTTCTACTTCATCCATTCAACATGCTACACCAGCAAGTTTCTATGCTCATGTTATCAATAGAGGGTTATATGAAGATATTGCCGCAGATATGGTCGTTTCTGATATTGATTTTTTTGCTGGAGGAGGTACACAGTTTTTTAATAGAAGAAAAGATGGAAAAAACTTATTAGAGGATTTAGAAACGAAAGGGTTTGAGTTAGATACTACTGCTTTGGGTACATTTTCTAGTATTAAACAATATCCGAAAATGGGGTATTTATTAGCAGAAAACGCTATGGATCCTGTGGCCAAGGGGCGTGGTGATTTTTTACCTAAAGCCACCGAATTAGGTATACAATTCCTTAATAAGGATACAGATAATCCTAATTTTTTCTTGATGGTAGAAGGTTCACAAATAGATTGGGGAGGTCATGATAATAATGCTGCATATCTTATTTCAGAGCTTATTGATTTTGATGACGCTATTGGAAAAGCGCTCGATTTTGCAGAGAAAGATGGTAACACATTGGTGATTGTAACGGCCGATCATGAAACAGGAGGATTTACATTGGCATCAACGCTTAAGACAGCAGAAGATGGCACAACCTATAGTGATTATAATGAAATTACAGGAACTTTTTCTACCAATGGGCATTCGGCAACACTAATCCCTGTGTTTGCTTATGGTCCAGGATCTGAAGCATTTTCTGGTGTTTATGAAAACACTGAAATCTTTCATAAAATATTGGAAGCTACTAATTGGACTAATAAGGAATAATCATTCATGTGTATAAACCAAACGGAAAAACGGAATTGGAAGCTGTTTTTGACTGTGAAAAAAAACTATTGCCAATAATATATATTAGCCATTAAATCGGCTTTTACATTAAACGTTGGTGTGCCACGAAGCTGTGGTAATCCAGTAGGTGAAAATCCTGCCTAAATAATTTGCTGTTCATTTAGAAGAGCTACCGACAGTTAAACCCGTGAGGGTTTCGCTGAAGCTCGGTATGCTCAAATGAACAAGCCGTAATGGGTAAGCGTGAACCCATAAGCTTCGAGAAGTGTATCTGTATATGGGGAGCGTTTTGACTGTCTACCGGAGTCATAGGGGTGGCGTGGTTATAGATGGATTGTCACGGAACCCCAAATGAAAAACGGGGCAGGCGATGGTAGATCTCTTATTTCAATGGTTGGCAACCATAAACGGGCTGATATAAGCATAGCGAAGTTCAGCAAGGAAACAAGAGAAGTCGGAGGAGCCCTTAGTACCGATGATTGTAGTGTGAACAAAATCAAGGATAGGAAAGCGGCGCTACTTTAGAGAAGCGAATATAGAATTGATACTATCCCTACTGGCTTAGTCCTATTTGGCTGAAATTATTAAGTAGTTGATTCTAAATGTCGCTATATGTTTGTTCAAATAGGAAGAGAAAGCACGAGTGATTCATTTAGCCCATAGATTATACAAATGCTGGGTAGATTCATATGAAAAGCAAATGAAGAACGCTACCGGTAAGCCGTATGAGGGAAAACTTCATAGCCTGTCCTGTATTTAACAGGATACGGTTTAATGAAGGGGGTGCTGATATTTTACTATTTATTGCTATTTTTAAAAGTATTAATAGGAGTAAGCTATCAGGCGCTACTCTACGCAGCAATTTTGAGAGACCCAAAAAGATAAGGACAAATAAAATAAAAGAAGATCACTGTTTCACTTTAGGGAAACATTCTTATCTTTGTAAAGTGGCCAAAAATCAGAAATTTAGAAAGATAACGTTCTACAAAAGCTACTTTCAAGATTTTTTCGACAGGCAAACAAAAAAGGTGAAAGCCAAAATTGTTTGGACATTTCAATTGGTTGAAGACTTGCAAAGAGTGCCTGAAACTTATCTCAAGCACATTGAAAACACAGACGGACTTTATGAAATTCGGATACAACTAGGAAGGGATATTTTTAGAATTTTCTGTTTTTTTTACAAGGGAAGATTGGTTGTTTTAGCAAACGGATTTCAAAAGAAAAGCCAAAAGACACCAAAGAAAGAAATTGAAAAGGCACTTAAAATAAAAGCAGAATATGAAAACGAAAAATAAGAATTTACTATCTCTTGAAGAGTTTAAAGAAAAGAACTACGGAAAACGTGGGATAAAAGAACGTGACGAGCTTGAAGCAGGATACGATGCTTTCAAAATTGGTGCATTAATTCACGATACCCGTGTAGAAATGGGGATGACCCAAGAACAACTAGCTGAAAAAGTTGGCACAACAAAATCATACATTTCTAAAATTGAGAACAACATTAAAGAAGCTCGTATATCCACACTGCAAAAAATAGTTGAGCTTGGTTTTGGCGGACGATTAGAATTAAAAATCAAAATCTGAGAGGATGACTTTGTCCAAAAAAGAAAACCGCATATAACATCACCTTGGATACAGCGGGCGGTACCGAGTAAAATGAAAATCAGTATCTTTAAGAAGTCAGGAGTTAGTATGAAGCAAACTCTCCGAATGCCCGCCGCCTCCAACCTGAATCCCGTTGGTGTGCCACGAAGCTGTGGTAATCCAGTAGGTGAAAATCCTACCTAAATAATTGGCTGTTCATTTAGAAGAGCTACCGACTGTTAAACCCGTGAGGGTTTCTCTGAAGCTCGTTATGCTCAAATGACCAAGCCGTAATGGGTAAGCGTGAACCCATAAGCTTCGAGAAGTGTATCTGTAGATGGGGAGCGTTTTGACTGTCTACCGGAGTCATAGGGGTGGCGTGGTTATAGATGGATTGTCACGGAACCCCGAATGAAAAACGGGGCAGGCGATGGGAGATCTCTTATTTCAAAGGTTGGCAACCTAAAACGGGCTGATATAAGCATAGCGAAGTTCAGCAAAGGAACGAGAGAAGTCGGAGGAGCCCATAGTACCTATGATTGTAGTGTCAACAAAATCAAGGATAGGGAAGGGGGCTACTTTAGAGAAGCGAATATAGAATTAATACTATCCCTACTGGCTTAGTCCTATTCGGCTGAAATTATAAGTAGTTGATTCTAAATGCCGCTATATGTTTGTTCAAATAGGAAGAGAAAGCACCTGTGGTTCATTAAACCTATGAATTATACATATGCTGGGTAGATTCATGTGAAAAGCAAATGAAGAACGCTATCGGTAAGCCGTATGAGGGAAAACTTTCCTGTATTTAACAGGATACGGTTTGATGAAGGGGCGCTGATAGTCTACTTACTAATATTACTTTTAATGGTAGTGATAGGGATTAGCTATCAGAAGCTATTCTACGCAGCAATCTAAATAAATATTACCGTTTTGGGAATTTTTCACTATCTTTGTAGAAAAAGTATAGTGAGAGTAATTGCCAAAAGAACACTACGGGAATATTGGGAGAGAAATCTAGAAACGGAGCAACAGCTATCGGCATGGTACCGAGAAGCATCTAAAGCCGATTGGGACACCCCGAACGAAATCAAGGAGCTGTACGCATCTGCAAGCATCCTCAAAAATAGCCGTGTAGTATTCAATATCTGCGGAAACAAATACCGCTTGATAGTGGAAATAAACTTTCCAAGAAAATGGGTATTTATCAGCAATTCAGCTTAAAAATAAATTAATGGAATAAACTGTAATATGAGCATAGGTATTCCATCCTTCCAAAAATCCTTGGAAGGAACCTTTCATCTATTTGCT
>Ga0209390_10005598_pt1 | contig 17599 bp, 12 predicted proteins | sample BON01_FD_187212 | JGI IMG/M metagenome (GOLD analysis project Ga0209390, IMG submission 187212) | Freshwater microbial communities from Lake Bonney liftoff mats and glacier meltwater in Antarctica - BON-01 (SPAdes) (version 2) | ecosystem: Environmental > Aquatic > Freshwater > Ice > Glacier...
GGGATGATCGAGTGGTTGACCATCGATCAGCATATCGGCCGAATTGACCTTGGTCGCGGCATTTTTGAGTGGCTTGTTTTGAGCGGTGACTTCGTGGGCTTTTAAAAAAGCGCGCGCTTCGCGACGGGAACAATAACCGAGGTTGGCGAGGATTTGATCGAGGCGGCGCATCGGTGGTTAGAAGCAAGCTCTTGGCTGAAGAAGGCAAAGAAAATGATTCTATCTCAGGATAAGGACGTGCGTAATGGGGAGCATGATTTTGAAAGTCCTGTTGCTGGTGCTTGCCGGAGGATTGCTTGCCCTGTCTTTGCTGACAGTCGCCAAAGTGCCCGTGTCGGTAAACTGGAAGCTTACTTTGGTGGCAGGCGAATTCGGCTACTGGTTTGCGGCATTCACTTTGATGGTGGCTGGCGTGTCTTGGTTAACCCGAGGTTCCTCTCTTGGCATTGCCCTGACAGGTATTATGTTTTGTGCGCTTGCGATCGGTCTTTTCTGTAAGCCGCTCTTTGACGCCCGGGCTATCGCGATCCGCTTGCCAGAACAGATGGCCCAAGCATTTGGGCCTGCGGAAAAAGACCATCGCGTATTTTTCTGGTCGCGATTGTGGGCCGCAAATCCTCCGGTCGTGAGCGTTCAGACCCATGAGTATTCTCCTGGATTGCAGCTCGACCTTCGACTTCCGCCAGCCTCTGAGCAGCCGGTTGCCTGTGTCATCATGATCCATGGCGGTGGTTGGGATAGCGGTGATCGAAAAGAGCTGGAGTTTTTCAATAATTGGTTGGTTCAGGAAGGTTATGCCGTGGCATCGTTGGACTATCGATTGGCCCCAGAACATATTTGGCCTGCGCAACGCGATGATGTTTTGGGCGCTATCCAGTGGCTAAAGGATCGCGCGTGGGAGTTGGGAATTGATCCGACGCAATTTGTCTTAATGGGCCGCTCGGCTGGGGGCCAGATTGCCAGCGCGACTGCTTACACGGCTCAGGACAAATCGATCCGGGGGGTGATCTCGCTTTATGCGCCGCACGATATGCCGTTTGTCTGGTCGATTGCGCGGCCAGACGATGCATTGAATTCAGATAAACTGATGCGACAGTATTTGGGTGGCCCGCCCGATACGCCTGAGCGCGAGGCACGTTATCTTGCCGCGAGTGCCCATCTCAATATCGAGCCGGCGCGACCCATGCCTACTCTGCTGATGCACGGCTTACTTGATACTTTGGTGTGGTATCGGCATAGCGAGCGCTTTGCCGCGAGTTTAGCGGAGGTGGGGCACCCGCATGTCTTAATCGAGCTACCTTGGGCAGCCCATGCGTTTGAATATAACCTTTCCGGCCCAGCGGGACAGCTCACTACCTATGCGGTGCGTCGTTTTCTGCATTCAGTGACTGACGATAGCTAAATCGAACCTTGGTCGATACATATCGCGATTTAGCTCGGCAATCAGCACGGCATCTGGGATGCCTGACTCTTTCGGATTTTTATCTATTATGGCAATTTGGGAATATAAAGTCATCTCCAGCGGTAAGGGCGGTTTTGCAACGCCGGTAATGTTGGAAAAGTTTCTTAACGATCTCGGCAAAGAGGAGTGGGAAATCATCGATTTTACGACGCCAGCGGACAATCCGCTCGCGTTTAATGGGCTCGCGCGACGTCCGACTCAGCGTGATTGGACGTTGGCAGATGCCACCGTAGCAGCCGCCAAGGAAGAGGCTAATAAACTTCGGGAGGAATTTGAGGCGAAATTCAAGGGGCTCGCGCCAGTCGGTGGAGCCGAAGACGACGATTCCGAGGTTTTGGAGAACGAAGACGACTATCGTCGCCCCGTGGATACTTCGCGCGATCAGGACCCGGATGTGGATGATGACGAAGCCGCGCCGAAGGATGAATGGGAGCAATTGATGGAGGGAGATGACCTCCCCACTTTCTTCGAAGCGATGCGCCCTCACATGCGCCGCAATCAACGTGGAGCGGGTATTTCGGTCGGGGTCAGTTATCTGGCCAATAAGTGGAATTTTGATGACGCTGATATCATTGGTGCGCTCGAAGAGTGCGGCTTTGTATTGCCCGAAGATGAGGACACTAAACCAGCTTATCTCGACTACGACGGCGACCTTTTCTGGGTGAATATCAACCGTCGCGGCGAGCTCTGGATCAACACTAAGGAAAAGCCGATGCCGGTGTTCCGCACTGTGGCAGGCGAGCCGATTGAGATAGAAGAAGAGCCCAAGAAGAAGGGTAAGCAATCCCCCGAAAAACCGAAGGCTGATTCGAAATCCGATAAGTCGGAAAAACCTGAAAAATCAGGTAAATCGAAAGAGGAAGTCCTGTCCGGCAAACCTTTACCGAAGGGCGAAGAGCTCCTCGCTCTGATCCGCCCGAAGATGCGTCGCAGTCGACGAGACCCGGGACATTCCGGTAGTATGACTTTCCTTTCCCGCGCTTTGAAATGTTCAGCGGAAGACTTGCAGACCGCGTTTGTCGAACTGGGCCTTTCGCTGAGCGAAAACAAAGACGAGAAGACTGAGCCGACGGTCATTGGCGACGAACTTTGGTGGTTAAACCAAGACTCGCGCGGTGGTGTATGGATCAACGGTCGTGAAAATAAGGCTGACGCCGAAGCAGCCCCACCATCCAAGGGTGATGCCAAACTGTCACTCCTGAGTTCAGCCCGCCCTCATCTGACGACGGTGCGCAAGGGCACTTTTTCTCAGGAAACGGGAGCCGTGGCCAAAAAACTTGAACAGCCGGCTGAAGACTTCCTGAACTCACTCGTAGCGGCGGGTCTCAAGGTGCCGGAAAAGCCACGCCAGAAACCTGTGATCGTGGATCATGGCGGCGCGAGCTATTGGCTTACCCGCAACACCAAGGATCAGATTTTGCTCAACGCCAAGGCTGGCGAGACATCAGAAGGCGAAGCGGATAGCGCTTCTGAAAAGCAAGCAGACTCACCAGTCAACTCACCAGCCAAAGAGGAGACTGCTCCTGATGCTAAAGAAAAGAAAACGCGCCGCCCACGCTCGCGGAAGAGTGCCGCCGCCAAGAAGTAGGCTAGAGTTGATCACAGCCTGAGGGTTGTCGGCTGAACAACAAAAAGGGCGAGGTCACATGACCTCGCCCTTTCGCGGAAGAAAGAGAAATAGCTCAGCTCTGTTTACGGCGACGTAGCGCAGCGACCCCTAGAACGAAGACACCGGCGATTACTCGTATAGGTCGAAGGCTCGGGCACGGCAGAGACGCTGGTCAGGGCCATAGATGCGGGTCCGGCGGCACCATAAGGACTATTGGGGGGGGCAAGGTGTTGACTGTTACGAACATAGTGGCCTCGGAGTCGATGCCGGATAGCCCCGTTTCCCCGTTCGTATCAACGATTGCATTAAAGGTAGTGGCTCCCGTGCTCATATCCCAGGTCCAGGTGCCGCGTTCCATCCCGTGGGATCCGCCGCCGCTGTCGTTCACTTCCTGAGCTTGAAAATAACACCCATTTGATAGGAATACCACGACTCCGGTGTTATCAGATCCGGGATTGAGCGTATCGCCAAAAGACCAACCTCCTACAAGGGCACTGCCTCCAGTGACCCGAGGGGAAGATTCACTACAGTCGCATTTTAGCGACATCAGTGTAATGACTTTTTTTAGGTAAATTGAGCAGCTCTAGGCAAGATGCTGTCTCCCTCAAGTTGGCCCTCGCGGCCTAAACAGACCTAGTTGATCGCTTAGAATTCTGCACTGCCGGGCGTGCGGGCGAAGGGGATGACGTCGCGGATATTGGCCACGCCGGTCACAAACATGAGCATGCGTTCGAAGCCGAGGCCGAAGCCGGAGTGGGGCACGCTGCCGTAGCGGCGCAGATCGATATACCACCAGTAGTCCTTCTCGTTGAGTTCGTGGTTGGCCATGTTTTCGCGGAGCACATCGAGACGTTCTTCACGCTGACTTCCACCGATGATCTCGCCGATGCCAGGCACAAGTAAGTCCATCGCGGCGACGGTTTCGCGATCAGGTGAATCGACCTCGTTGACGCGCATATAAAACGGTTTCAGCGCGCGCGGATAATCGTGGATGGTGACCGGGCACTTGTAGTGCTCTTCGGTCAGGTAGCGCTCGTGTTCGCTTTGGAGATTGTCCCCCCATTTGACGGGGTTTTCCCACTTCTTACCGCTCTGTTCGATGATCAAGATGGCTTCGGTATAGCTGCAGCGCACGAAGGGTTTCTCCAACACGAAATCAAGGCGGGTAAGTAGTTCCTTATCCACGAACTTACCGAAGAATTCAAGGTCGTCGGCACAGTGCTTTTTTACATCGCATACGAGGTATTTCACGAACTCTTCCGCGAGATCCATGTTGCCCTGCAAGTTGCAAAACGCGACTTCAGGCTCGATCATCCAGAACTCCGCCGCGTGACGCGAGGTGTTGGAATTCTCGGCGCGAAAGGTGGGGCCGAAGGTATAAATATTACTCAACGCACTCGCGAAGATCTCGCCCTCAAGCTGTCCGCTTACAGTGAGATAAGTGGATTTTTCGAAGAAATCCTGGGCGTAATCGACGTCACCTTCAGGGGTGAGCGGAGGCGTTTTCGGATCGAGCGTAGAGACGCGAAACATTTCGCCGGCACCTTCGCAATCGCTCGCCGTGATCAGGGGCGTGTGCACGTTGCAAAAATTCCGTTCCTGAAAGAATTGGTGAATCGCGTAGGCGAGACGACTGCGCACCCGGAAGACCGCGCCGAAGAGATTGGAGCGCGGCCGCAAATGGGCGATTTCCCGGAGAAACTCGAGTGAATGCCCCTTCTTCTGCAGGGGGTAATCGCTTTCCGCTTCGCCCACGACGGTAAAATCCGTGGCGACGACTTCCCATTTTTGGCCGCCACCTTGAGACGCGACTAACTTCCCGTTTACCTCCACTGAGGCTCCGGTTTGAGCGCGCGCGACCTGATCGTAATCCGGCAGCGAAGCATCGACGATGACCTGGAGTCCTTTCAGGCAAGAACCGTCGTTGAGTTCGATAAACGAAAAGCTCTTCGCATCGCGCTTCGTGCGCACCCATCCCTGCAGTAGAATGTGATCCGTGGGGCCAGCAGAGGCGTGAGCGTCTTTAACTAAGGTGCGTTGCATGTCTCATACGAAGCAGGGAGCCGTGACGGTGGCAAATCAGGAAAATATCGCCAAGCCTGTTTCAGACGTCGTGCCTTTAGAATACGTAAAGAGCAGGCGGCAGGCTGGTGGGGGATCTTGGTTTTCGGATCTCAATTTGAGCGCCGCATCGATTTCTCTGTTATTACGAGAAGGACCTGCTAGCGGGACGGTCGTGGCAATTCACGAAGAGGCAAGTGTGGCCGGCTGGGTAATCGTGGATGGCCGCGTCGCTCCTCTCCTCGCCATGACAGGAGAGGCGAGGGGCGTCATCCCCATCGGGTCACGCATTTTTATTCGTGGATTGCCACGGTCGGCTGCGCCTCCCTCGCAATGACAACTTGGGGTAGCTTGCCAAACTTGGTCCGGTTACCTTCGGTTCCGGTAGATCCAGGATCGCTGAATTTGAGTGCAGCGAAAATTCAGCTCCATGCTGCGGGCGGTCGTTTAATCGAAGTGGACAAAGGTGGGTGTTGGCTTTTCGCTAGCGATCTTTGGGATCACCATTGTGGTCCGCTTTCTTCAAACCCCTTTTAAAGTATGATTTGTTACGTTGTTGCGGAAACCCAGCAGGACGAGACTCGTGCGGCATTGACGCCGACCAGTGCGGCTGGACTGGTAAAACTGGGACTCACAGTCCAAGCTCAACCCGGACTCGGCGCGAAGGCGCATTATTCCGATGCCGATTATCGTGAAGCGGGGGTCGAACTCGTTAAAGACCACGCTGCCGCCTTGGGCGCAGCCGATCTGGTCTTGCGAGTGAGAAAGCCTACGCCGGATGACATCGCGGGCATGAAGCGCGGTTCCTGGCACGTGAGCTTCCTCGATCCGTTTAACGAAAAGGATCTCATCGGTTCATTTGCGAGTGCCGGTGTCAACGCGGTCAGCCTCGAGATGATTCCGCGCACAACTTTGGCGCAAAAGATGGATGCGCTCAGTTCGCAGGCGAGCTTGGCGGGATACGCCGCCGTGGTTGAAGGAGCGCAGCGTTTGCAAATGGCACTCCCGATGATGATGACTCCCGCGGGCACGATCATGCCGGCACGTGTGTTTGTGATCGGAGCAGGTGTGGCGGGATTGCAGGCCATCGCGACAGCGAAACGACTCGGTGCGCGCGTGGATGCTTTTGACACGCGACCCGTGGTGGAGGAGCAAGTGCGCTCACTCGGGGCTAAATTTGTGAAGATCGATTTGGGCGAGACCGGCCAGACCGCCGGAGGTTACGCCAAGGCGCTCACGCCCGAACAGGTCGAGAAGCAGCAAGCGGGTATGGCGAAGATCATCGCTCAATCTGATATTGTGATTACCACCGCCAAGTTGTTTGGCCGCCCGGCTCCCAAGCTGGTGACGGAAGCCATGCTCGCGGGGATGAAATCCGGCAGCGTGGTGGTCGATCTCGCGGTGGAAGGCGGCGGCAATGTCGTCGGTTCGAAATCGGGCGAAGATGTCGTGACCGCCAATGGCGTGACGATCATCGGTCATCCTTGTTTGGAAGGCACGATAGCGACTCACTCGACCCAAGTGCTCGCGGCGAATTACGCGGCGTGGATCACCCATTTCTGGGATGAAGAGAAAAAGGAATTCTACGCCGATCTGACCGACGAGATTATGAGTGGCTGTCTGATCACTCACGATGGAGCCATTGTTCACCCTCAATTTGCTGCCAAAGCCTAATCACCCGCTATGGAACTTATTCTACTCTTTTTTATCTTCACGCTCGCCGGATTTCTCGGGTTTGAGCTGATCGCGAAAGTCCCTTCGCAACTGCACACGCCGTTGATGTCGGGCTCGAATGCGATCTCCGGCATTACCATCGTGGGTGCGATCATCGCATCGGGCGCGGACGACGGTTCGGTGCTTACGACGGTGCTCGGCACCGCCGCAGTCACCCTCGCCATGATCAATGTGATCGGCGGTTACTTTGTGACGGATCGCATGCTCGGCATGTTTAAGAAAAAACCCACAGCGGGTAGCAAGAAGGAGGGTTCCTCATGAATCCTGAAATACTGATTAACGCGGCCTACATCGTCGCTTCGATTCTCTTTGTGCTCGGTCTCAAAATGCTTGGTCGGCAGACCACCGCTCGGCGGGGTAATCGTTTTTCAAGTATCGGTATGCTCATCGCGATCGTGGTGACGCTGCTGGATAACCAAGTAATCCATTACAACTGGATCATCGTGGGATTGGTCCTAGGTGGGGTGATTGGATTGGCTTGCGCGCGCTTGATCAAGATGACTTCGATGCCGGAAATGGTGGCCTTGCTTAATGGCTTCGGTGGCTTGGCTTCACTGATCGTAGGCGCGGCCGAGTTTTTGCGGATACGTGGTGGCACGGTGGAACCGCAATACGAGATGTTTACCTCGGGCGTGATTTTCCTGACCGTGCTGATTGGCGGCATCACCTTTACCGGTTCGCTTTACGCGTTTTGTAAGCTGGCCGAATGGCTCAGTGGGCGCCCGGTCCAATTTAGCGGTCAGCACATTGTTAATGGCCTCATGCTGGTAGCTACTTTTGCCGGTGGTGTGATGTTTACGATCTCGGGTGATCCGCAGATCGCGTTGATTTCGTTCGGCGTCTTCGCGGTGTTCGCATTGATCCTGGGGTGGACGCTGGTCATGCCAATCGGTGGTGGCGACATGCCGGTAGTGATTTCGATGCTGAACAGCCTATCGGGCCTAGCAGCCTGTGCGGCCGGTTTCGTGATCGGCAACAACGTGCTCGTGGTCGCGGGCTGTCTCGTCGGCACGAGTGGGGTGATTCTCACCACGATTATGTGCAAGGCGATGAACCGCTCGTTGGGCAATGTGCTCTTCTCCGGTTTTGGTTCGGAACCAAAAAACGATGGTGGCGACGAAGCCGAGGGCTCGATTCAGGGTGAGCTCAAACCAATCTCGGCTGAGGATTCTTTTGCGGTGCTCGAAGCAGCGCGCCAAGTGGTGATCATTCCCGGTTATGGGATGGCGGTTTCTCAAGCGCAGCACGTGGTGCGCGAATTGGGGGAGATGCTCGAAAATAATGGCGCGGAAGTGCGTTTTGCGATTCATCCTGTGGCGGGCCGGATGCCCGGTCACATGAACGTGCTGCTCGCCGAGGCCAATGTGCCTTACGAACAGCTCGTCGAGATGGATTCGATCAACCCGTTGATGCCCACCATGGATGTCGCGATCGTGATCGGCGCCAATGATGTCGTGAATCCTGCGGCCGCGAATAACAAAGCTTCGCCGATCTACGGCATGCCGATCATCAACGCGCACGAAGCTCGCACGGTAATTTGTTTGAAGCGGGGTAAGGGCACGGGTTTTTCCGGTCTGGAAAATCAGCTCTTCCTGATGCCGAATACCCGCATGCTCTACGGCGATGCCAAGGGTTCGCTGCAAGGCGTCGTCTCGGAATTCAAGAGCCTTGCCGACGGATAATTTAGCTCTGAATGACAAGGGCTAGTGTAAGTGGTTTATGGGCACGTCCCTGCGCCGTATTCCCTGCGGCGGGTGATATGAATGCGATACGACATCTAGCCAAACATGAGCGCAGCGTTCCTATCATCATGTGTCGCGACAAGCATCCGGAACATGTTTGGTGTGCAGATAATCGGAATCCAAATTGTCGCGTTGCTCCATTGCGGCTACGGGACGATCAGATCAGTCTCACTGCCCAGCTAGTTCCACCGCACGCGCGATTTCGTCGGGAGTCATTCGCTGTTTGAGCTTTTGCACCAGAGCGGGTTCTTGTCGGGCGATAAAATCCGAGATGCCCTTCGAGACGGAATCGTCTCGGGCGGTAAGTTGCCGGGCTTTGAGCAGATGCGTGAGGGCGGTGGTATCATCACCAACCCGATGCCGTTCATTGGTGTGCATGGATCCGAGATTAAAGTGGGCGAATGCGCTACCATGCATGGCGGCTCGTTGATACCAATGCATGGACTTCGGGTAATCAACGGGAGTGCCGAGACCGTGTTCGTAACAAATGCCAAGGTTGAGCTCACCGCGAGTCTCACCGTCGGCGGCCAGCTCCGAAAATATCACAAAAGCCTGAGCCTTGGCTTTGGGTGTGCCGATGCCGTGCAGAAAATAATCAGCCAATCGCAAGCCGGCTGGATTGTAGCCCTCTTGGTATTGTCGGGCGAAAATGGCCATGGCCGCAGACGGATCATTGCGCCTCAACGCGGCTTCTCCCGCCATCATATCGAAAGGAACGATTTGCCCGTTTAGATCCACGCGCATGGCGGGTAGATAGTCGCCGGCGGGTTCTACTTCCCAGTAATGGCCGGTTTCTTGATAAGTGCTCCAATCGGTGAATCTTAGGTGGTAGCTTCTGATGCGCATCAATGTAGGCGGTGCGTCGGGGAAGGGGTTTTCGCGGAAGAGAGCGACCACCTTGGGATTTGGTTTCAAGAGATGAGAGGCGACCACCTTGAATAGGGTGGAGGGAACTGGTTTGAATGCTTCGAGTTCTAGCGTGGCATCAAAACGCACGAACCACGGAGCGATATGCGGGGAGATCTCGTCCGGTTGCTGGGGCATGTAGCGGTAGTGGTAGGTGCGCCAGGTCTTGCCTCCATCGTTGGAGCCGAGAAATTCCACTTGAGAACGCACCGTGGCGAATTTGGCGTAGAGATAATATTCGTTAACGCTGCCAAAGGCCTCGATCGATTTGACCGCGGAAGTGATCGGGGCAGGTAAATTCTGGACGGGAACCCCGCTGGCCTTGGCAAAATAAAACAGTGAAAACGCAAAGTGGATCCACAGCGCGATCGCCAGAGTGCGGTATTGCCAAGGCTTCGTGGGCCAGAGCTGTGACCGCGGAGTTTTTTCGGAAAGCCAATTTGCGAAAGCCTTCAGTCGCAATTTACGCAACGCACTTTGGATCATCTGATCATCAAGGAACAGAAGCCCGATCCCAATCGAAGCCATGTTTAACCACCCAAAATTATTCGTCAGCTGGATACCTGTCTGGAACACGGTCCATGAGATAATGGCAATCCAGCGTCCACGACGGCCGGCGAAAACGGCGAGCACGGGAGCGACCAACTCGGCAAAGAAGGTCAGGGAAATCTCGAACACATGATAGATGCGCGGCATCTGATGGTCGAGGTAGCCCCAGAATGTCGGGAAAGGTGCGGTCTCATACATCAGTTCCATCGCTGAAAAATCGCGCCAATGCGGATCTCCGGCGGTTAGTTTTACGATGCCGGCCTCAAACATCACCCGGAATAAAAACCACCTCACCATCAACAGCACGAGCGGGCTCGGTGCGGAGTCTGCCCCTAGTTTAGGGCGGAATCCCCGGGGCGCGAAGGGGATGCAGAGCAGAGCCGTTTCCAATAGCAAGTTGTCGAGCTGTGCGCCGCTAAACGCGTGCCAAGTGGACACGAAGGAAAGAAAGACCAACCAGCACGCCCCGAGGGCAAACCGTGGCCAGAGATTAAGCACCAAAGCGACCGCAGCTCCCATCCCGATCCACGAGAGCAAGCGGATCATTACCTCGCCGCTACTGATCCAAAACAAAGTTGGCGCGGCGAGAAACGAAGACCATACCCCCGGATTCGTTTGCGCAATGTGTTGCAGGTAATCGGAGATAGGCACGAGGCCATCGGGACCAACCAGCACCATCTGATCTTTGAGAATACCGGCAAAGGCCAGCATGTAAACAAGACCTACCGCACGCAGCACAATCCACCTCGGCCAGAGATAGGTCGCGTCGCCCTGCGCTCCGGAAAACTCTCGGATTTGTTGCCACATCTTTGGCAGCCATGATGAATTACCCTCAGAAGTGGTCGAGATATGACTGGATGACATTGAGCTTGGGGAGGGATTTACCATAACCAACTGAGCGAGCCGCCGAGTATAGCCAGCCAAAGGTGGCTGGTAAATCTGTTAAAGATCTAGTCTAGGATATACGATCAGAATGCACTGCCATAGACATGCTCCAAGTCGATGTTCCTCCGACCGTTAATATTTGCGAATTCTAAATAGAGACCCTCGCTTTACATCTAGGTGTGATCCGGCATTTCAGGGCACCATCTGTTAGCTACCTCGGCTTGGCTAAGCGGGGCTCGTTCCAAGCACAAAAAAGGCGGCTCCGATTAAGGAGCCGCCCTGAAGTTTTGTTAACTTAACCGTTCAACCAACGATTAGAAAGTAATCGTATTGCTGAACAGCCAGTTACGCGGAGGCGCCAAGGCACTGCGACCTTCCATGTAGTCCAGGTTGGTCACGTTGTAGATACCGAGGGAGGACTTGATCTTGTAACCAAGAGCTTCCCAAGGATAACTGATAGTGACGTCGAAGACGGTGAAGTCGCCGGCCATGAGACCCCACGAATTCGAGCGACCAATCACGGTTTCCGAGGAGTAACGCATACCTACGCCAACAGCTGCACCGCGGATAGGACCATCCGTGAAGGTGTATTTGTTGAAGATATTGAAGCGATACTCAGGAACATTCTCAATACGCTGACCGTAGTAGAGGGTGTTATTAACCTGCGTATTGGCACTGGCAGCGGCAAACTCAGGAGTGCCAGGGCGAGCCTTGGTTTTGTCATAAACCGTTGTTGCGGTCCACAGCCAAGAACCATTGATGACGGCCTGGTAGTTCTTCATTGGAGTCCAGATGAATTCAGCTTCAGCACCTTCGATCCGGTTCTTCAGATCGGTGGTGCGCCAGCGGAAGTTACGACGATTGTAACCGGCATCTCCAGAGGTGAAGAGCGAAGTGCTACTATTGTAGGGCTCTTCAGCGTTGGACTGAGCGGCAGAGTCATCAAGACGTTGATTGGTGCGTTCGCCACGGAAAGCAGACACCGTTCCCACGATGCTACTGTCGGAATTGGTGATTTTCGCACCGATTTCCCAGTTCATACCGGATTCATTCGCGATTGGGTCGTAGGCCCCGCGAGCCGAGTGAACGGAGATCGCTTGGGCCACCGAAGTGATCGTGTTGCCGAGGTAAACGTAAGAACCGCCACCGTGGAGCAGAGCGGCCTCATAGACTGGGGTAGCATCCTGAACATTGTTGCCACTCTTCGTGCCAACGTTGAACTTAAACGTCTTCGAAATCGAAGCGTAAACGTTGATTTCCTTGGTCACTGCAAACGAAGCGCCACCCATCCAGGAGTCACCCTCTTGCGAGCTGACTTCACCCTTCTGGTAGCCAGGACCGTAACCATAGAAGTTAGGATCATACTGAACCGTATCTTCATAAGCATTCCAAGGAGCTTCGATCCAAGGGAACGCCGAGATGGCGTGCTGACCGAGGTTATCACGGGTCTCGCGACGGAAACCAGCGATGACGTCGAGACGTTCATCGAGGAGGTTGGCCTGCCAGTTGATGTAAGCAGCGGACAAGGTGGTCTTATAACCATCTTGCACCGAACGGAAGTTCGGTAGAGCGACACTTATGTCAGGAGCGATATCAAACCCAGGATCGTAGTAGCTGAATACTTCGTCGATAGTTTTGATAGCGCCGTTACGGTCACGGATGACAGAGCCCTTAGGCACCTGGCCACCAGAACCACCAAGGATGGCGGCAGCGCCACCAGGATTAGCAATGGAATTCCATACGCCGGGGACGTGGCCATACCAGCGGGTCATGGCAGGATCGTTAGAATTATACTGCTGGGTCCAATCCGAAACGGTGTAACCGGTCAGGATCTTGTTCTTCACGCCGAGCAGATCGAACTTGAAGACCAAATCGACCGTGTGCACCCAAGTGTCACGGTAGTAACCTGAGGCGGCAGCAGGATTGGAATTCCAGTTGATGCCATTGGCGTGAGGACGATTGGTGCCTTCCCACGATTCATAACGTGAGTTATCATGCGTGAAGACATACTTACCTTCCAACCACTCGAATGGAGCGAAGTCCACTTGAGCAGAGAAAGTCTCTACTTCGTTGGTCGCGATCGAACCACGAGCCGTCCAGTTGAACGATTCATCTTGGATGAAGTTACCGCTGGCATCCGTGTAGTAAGCACCACGCTCAATGCTGTCGTAAAGCGGGATACTGTAGTCATTAGCAGCGGCGCGTTTGTCTTGGATGTAACCACCATAATTTTTATGGCGGCTGTTGGATTTGTCGCTTGCAGCGGCTTTCCAACCAGCGAAGTCGGAATAGATCCAGTCGAGATCGTTCTTCATGTATGACTCGTCGAGGTATTCCATTTCGAGGGTCACTGTAACGTTACCCTGTTCGAATGGCTTCAAGGTCAGGCTAGGCGTGATGTTGAAGTTCTTATGGAACTCCCACTTGCGATCGCCCTGCAGATCTTGCCATGCACCGACCACGCGGAACGCAGCATTTTTGGAGAGCACAGCATTGTGATCAACCACGAGCTTGGTGCCTTGATTGTCGTCGATCGAGTAACGGAACGTCGTCGGGATCTTCGTGAACGAAGGACGCTTGGTGATGTAATTGATCACGCCACCAGGGTAGCCTTGACCAAAGAACACCGCCGCAGGGCCCTTTACGATTTCCACGCGCTCGATATTGTCGAGATTGTAGGAAATGTAACGGAAGACGCCATTACGCATCAGAGTGTTAACCGCGAAGCCACGCATCGTGAAGACGCCCTGAGGGGTCGCTTCATTGGAGGGACGACGCCACGCAAAGCGGGAGTCACCCGAGGCAGCAGCCGTATAACGGAAGATGTCAGTGATGGATGTGGCATTGGTGTCGTCGAGGAACTCACGTGAGAGCACGGAGACGTTCATCGGGACTTTCTGAATTTCCATACCGATACGGGTAGCCGTAGCGGAATTGGTTTTCAGATAGCCGTAGTCCTTGTCCGTGGAGACTTCGAAGGCGCTAAGCGTTTCGACGTCCTCATCGGTCGCAAGTGCGGCATTGTCGGATTGCTGTGCCTTAGCAGGCACGAGAGCAACCGCGAACAACGCTGCCAAACAGGTCGCCAAGGTAATCTTGGCCCTGTGCTTTGGATAGCTAGGTTCTGGTTTCATGTATTATTTTTGGTGTTTGTTGTAGTTGCCGGTTCCCCCCAATGGGGCCGGACTTGCTTGAATCGGCGCGAGGCCGAATCAAAGGGGGAACCCTGCGCCCGCCACACGGGAAACTTTGTTGGACAAACCACCCCCAAATGGTGGGAAACCTCGCGGAGAAACCACTGACCGCTCGAATATGTCTAAAAAGTCGGGGTGAAACGGACGCAGGGAAAGTAGAGAAAGTGTGTTCACGAAATAACAGCGCTGGTAGCATAGAGGATTGGCCACGGGTTTCATACCCGTTGCACCTACCCAATATATCTGAACACGCGCTATCATCCTATATACCCTTTTTAGGGTAGAGTTTCAGCGATTTCAGTGGTCTTGAGTTGGACAAATCCCAAACGAATCGCCTCGTAAACCAGCTTGGGGCTGGAGGATGCTCGGAGCGTCCGCATGATACTGCGGCGATGGGTTTGCACGGTGGATTCACGAACCCCGAGGAGGAGTGCCGTTCCACGAGGTGATCCCGCAAATTTGGGCTGACGTAAACCTGCCCCTGGGCGACCAATCGTAAGTCGGCGCGCATCGTCGCAAGGTTTTCACGGTAAGCAAATTGGGCTTACCCTAGAATAGGTAGACCAATTCGATATAAGTCGAAATGAACTAGGTTCACTTTCAGCAATTTTCCAGGATTGCGAACTGTCGAGCAGATCCCGAATCTCCGATCGATGTTGCCAATTAACCCCTTGCTTCAACTCACCCCTCTCCGGGTGCGCCGTGCCGTTACACGTGTTCAGAATATGATTTGGACGTCTGGGGATGTGGCTCAAATCGAAGCGACAAAAACGAGCGCTAAACATATCGCTCTGGACGAAGCACGGAAACGCCCCCGATCCAAGGTGCGTGCCGGGGATCGCTGGGGCAGACTCTACGATCAGCGCTGGTGCTGCGTCACCTTACCTGCGGGTAAGTCGCGTTGGCTGAACTGGGATGAGGAGGGCGAGGCGACGCTCTATGTGCACGGGGTGCCGTATTATGGTTTCGATGTCGCTCATCGCGCTTGCGTAATCCCGGATGGCATACGCGAAGTGTGGATCGAGAGCCTCTGCGTGCAGGCGGCGATTTGGCACCCGGATGCAAAGGGGCTTTCGCCCGAGGGATGCCGATTTCGGGGAGCAAAGATCCAGTATCGTCATGATGAGGCCTGGGAAGCGTATCACGATATCAACTGCCTCTACGAATGGATGCTCGAATTGCGTGCGAAGGAATTCCCCCACGAGGCCCGGGAGTTATTTGATCAGACTGTGCAACCTGCATTGACCAACGTCGCGCCGCTTTATCGGCGTTTGTTGCGCGGGCTCGACCAGGCGATCAATGCTTTTGATACTAAGGGTGTGGCTGCGCTGCGTCGCGAATTGACGAAGATTTACGCGGAAATGCGTGACACCGCACCCTTGTCGAAAGCGGTGCTGACGGGTCATTCGCATTTGGATTTAGTTTGGCTTTGGACTGAGCAGGTGGGCGAGGGCAAGGCGGTGCATACGTTTGCCAACGCAAATCGGTTGATGGAGAGCTATCCGGAATTCCGTTTCGCCTACTCGCAACCCGCGAGCTATGAAGCCGTGGCGAAGCGTTCGCCAGAGCTGATGCGCGCGGTGAAAAAGCGCCTGCGTTCAGGGCAATGGGAAGCGACGGGTGGCATGTATGTGGAAAGTGATTCGCATATCGCCTGCGGGGAGGGGCTCGCGCGCAGCTTCATGATTGGACAGGATTCCTTTCAAAAACTTACAGGGCAGCGGTCGAAGATTCTCTGGTTGCCTGATCTGTTTGGTTTCAGCGCCTGCCTGCCGCAGTTGATGAAGCTCAGTGGGGTCGAATACTTTTTCACGACGAAGACGACTTGGAATACCGTGAATCGTTTTCCACACTCGAGCTTTGAGTGGCGCGGACCGGGCGGGCATAGCGTCGTCAGCCACGTGACGCAGGGGATACAGTTTAATAACACCGTATCGGTCGAACAGCTGCGCGCGGCCTCGCATCAAAACCAGCAGGCGGATATCCACGACGAGTTTCTCATGCCCAACGGCTGGGGCGATGGCGGGGGCGGACCGACGGAAGAAATGTGCGAACGCGCGCGACGTTTGTCAGGCTTACGCGGTCTGCCGGAACTCAAGTGGGATCAACCCGAGGCGTTCTTTAATCGGCTCGCCCAGAAGCGCGCGCAACTCCCCGCGCTCGATGGCGAAATCTATCTCGAATACCATCGCGGCACGTTCACCACGCAGAGCGAGGTGAAAGCTCGATTCCGTGCCCTCGAGCGAGCCTTGCAACTCCGTGAGGCTGTGCTCGTGGCTCAGGGCGGTGCACCCGATTCTGGGCTCGCTCATGCGTGGCGGCGACTCGTGTTCGCCCAGTTTCACGATTATATTCCGGGCAGTGCGATTCCCGATGTCTATGCGGAAGGCTTGCCGGAATTGGCGTCACTCGAGGAAATAGAATCCGGATCCGCGGCGACTTCGCTGGAAGGCAAGTCGGGCGAACCGTGTCTCTTTAATTCATTACCGCTGTCACGGATCGTGCAGGTAGGTGACAAGTTGATCGAGTTGCCTCCTTTGTCTGGGGTGGCGGTCGGGGATGCGATCGAAGTGGTGGCGGATCCCGTCAGCGTGAGGGGACGCGCGCTGACCAATGGTCGCGTGGTGGCGAAGATCAATGCGCTGGGTGGTTTGGCTGTGCTGCGAATCCAAGGCCGCGACGTGGCGCTCTCAAAGCAGGCCGGGCAACTGGTCGTTTATCCTGATCAGGCGGCGTGTTTTTCGCCTTGGGATATCGATCGCAGCGCCTTGTCACTGGGACAACCCGTGAAAAGTCCGGTAGAAATCACGACGCATGCGGATTCGATCTCGGTGAAGCGAAAAGTCGGTGACACGAGCATGGCGATCGTGCGCTATGCCTTGCGACCGGGAGAAACCGTTTTACGCATAACGGTCGAGCTGGACTGGCACGAACAGGACACCTTGTTGAAATTGCATTTCCCGACCGAATATCGCGGACGCGAGGTGCGTTGCGGCACGCCGTTTGGCAGCGTGATGCGCCCTCAACTTGCCACGACACCACAAGCCGAGGCCATGTGGGAATGGCCGATGAGCCGCTGGGCAACCGTGAGCAACGATGGCGAACGCGATGGTTTGTTTGTAGTCACCGAAGCCAAATATGGCGTGAGTTGTCGCGAAGGAAATCTCGGCGTCACGCTTTTGCGCAGCCCCCTTCACGTCGGTTACGATGAACACGCCAAATGTTATCCGGCGCATCTGAGCCGATTACCGAAACCCGATTCGATTTACACCGATCAGGGGGCGCACACCATCGAGCTGGCGATCGGCGCTTACGAACTCATCGCGCCTCGGATCAATCAACCGGCTGCACTCGCGGAAACTCTTTTCACTCCACCCTTGGCTTACCGTGGCAAGCCATGGGCGAGCGCGTTTCATGGTATCGATGAAGCGGAAACGCTGATTCCGCATTGGGCGCA
>Ga0209390_10005601_pt1 | contig 17596 bp, 8 predicted proteins | sample BON01_FD_187212 | JGI IMG/M metagenome (GOLD analysis project Ga0209390, IMG submission 187212) | Freshwater microbial communities from Lake Bonney liftoff mats and glacier meltwater in Antarctica - BON-01 (SPAdes) (version 2) | ecosystem: Environmental > Aquatic > Freshwater > Ice > Glacier...
GGGGGGGGGGGGGGGGGCGCGCTCCGCTCGCCCGCTCGCCCCCGTCCGCTCCTCCTGCGCTGCCCGCCGCCGAGCTCTCCTCGCCCCTTGAAGGCTCCTGCTCACGACCACACTATCGCCTCTTCCCCCTCGAACAAACGACGAGAAACGCACGCGACGTAAAACAACAACACGACAACAACCACAACCACAACAACAACAACAACCACAACCACAACCACAACAACAACAACAACAACAACAACAACGCATAAGGACGGCGTGGTCTCGTTCGGCCCCTCCTTCAGCGTCGAGGTGGTCGACCCCGTGTCCGACTACCTCGCCGCGCTCAAGGCCGTGTTCGACTTCCCCGCCCTCAAGGCGTTCGCCGCGCGCCCGGGCTTTGGCCTGCGGTTCGACGCGCTGCACGCCGTCACGGGCCCTTACGCGCGCCGCATCTTCGTGGTGGGTGCGCGCTTGCGTCCTCCCGCCTTGCGTGTTTCCCGCCTCTGCCCGCCGGCCTTGGGTCGGCTGTGTTTTGGTCACTGGCCCGATGCACAATCCCTCGCCCCGCATCGGGGCCCCCCTGCACACAGCGAGTCCCCCTCTTCTCGCACACCCCGCGCCCCCTCCGACCCCCCCCCGGCATAACAAACCCCGGCAAATCCCCCCCCTAAACCCAAATCGAACGAACAAAACGACAAACCAAACGACAAACAAAACAAAACAACAACAAACAAAAACGAAAACAGGAGGAGCTCGGCGCCCCGCCCTCGTCCATCGTCAACGGCGTGCCGCTGCCCGACTTCGGCGGCGGCCACCCCGACCCCAACCTCACGTACGCCCACGAGCTGGTCGAGGCCATGGCCGAGCCCGGCGCGCCGCTCCTGGGCGCGGCCTCGGACGGCGACGGCGACCGCAACATGGTCCTGGGCCCGCGCTTCTTCGTGTCGCCGAGCGACTCTGTCGCGATGATCGCGGCGGGCGCGCGGGAGGCCATCCCCTACTTCAAGTCGGTGCGTCTTTTTTTGGCGTCTTGCACACAATCGACGCGCATCGTGCGAGCCTCTCTCCTTCTTGTTAGCGCTGGGGTGTGCCCTTTGCGATCTTGTCACTCACACGACCCGAAAAAAAAACGACGACCAAACGTCCCCCCCCCCCCCCCCCCCACACAAAAAAAAACACGGTAAAAAAACAGGGCCTCAAGGGCGTCGCCCGCTCCATGCCCACCGGCGCGGCCCTCGACCGCGTCGCCAAGAAGCTCGGCGTCCCCTTCTTCGAGACGCCCACGGGCTGGAAGTACTTTGGCAACCTGATGGACGCGGGGAAGTGCAGCGTGTGCGGCGAGGAGAGCTTTGGCACGGGCGCCGACCACGTGCGCGAAAAGGACGGCATCTTCGCCGTGCTCGCCTGGATGTCCCTGCTCGAGCGCGCCAACCGCGGCCGCTCCCCTGACCTGCCGTTGGTCTCCGTCGAGGACGTCTGCGTCGCGCACTGGAAGGAGTACGGGCGCAACTTCTTCTCGCGCTACGACTATGAGGAGGTGGACTCGGCGGCGGCCGCGAAGGTGGTGGCGCAGGTCGAGGCAACGATCGCGGCTTCCAAGCCGGGCGACAAGTTCGGCCCCTTCACTCTCGCGTCCGCCGACGACTTTTGCTACACCGACCCCATCGACGGCGCCGTCGCAAAGGGGCAGGGCCTGCGCTTCGTGTTCGACGACGGCAGCCGCATCGTCTTCCGGCTGAGCGGCACGGGCTCGAGCGGCGCCACCATCCGCGTCTACGTCGAGCAGTACACGGACGACGCCGCGCGCCTGACGGAGGAGGCGTCGGTCGCGCTGAAGGAGATCATCGGGGTGGCGCTGGGGCTGTCCAAGCTGCAGGAGCTGACGGGGCGGGACAAGCCGACCGTGATCACCTGAGCGAGCGAGCGAGGGAGGGAGGGAGGGAGGCCGCCCTCCGGCGGCGGGAAGGAGTGGGGGGAGGAGAGGGAGCGAGAGAGAGAGAGACGAAGGGGCGGAGAGGCGCGGCGGAGCGGCCGCGGTCGCGAATCGACCTGATCCTTCCTCGCAGGGCACGCGCGCGCTCGCTCGCCGATTCCAACTCAAACACAGCACCCTTGTTTAATCACACTAGTCCATCATCCTCGTCATCATCGCTCGCGATTCCGCGCCCTCGTCTTGGCCTCGCCGGTCCCTCCTCCTCTGGCCTCCCTTGCCTCGTCTACGACAGGCCCGCCACCGCTGCCGCGCCTCGCGATCCAGCGTCGGTGTTTTCGAGCGAGCGATGGCGAAAGGCGCGGGCGAGCAACAAGCGGCGGTGCCGCCTGTTGACCCCTCAGAGGATGAGGAGCAGCGGCAGCCGTCGCCGCCGCCAGGCGCGGCAGCGACAATCGCGACGGCCGCTGCCGCCGACGAAGACGAAGACGCCGCCGCCGACGGGCCAGGGAGAGAGGGCCAAACAATGAGCAAAAAGGCGCAGAAGCGGCTGGCCCGCGCCGCGCGCGTCGCCGAGCACCGCGCCGTGCGCAAGGAGCAGCGCCGGGAGGAGCGCCGCGAGGAGCGCGGGGCCGCGCAGCTCGCCAAGCGGCAGCGCTGGGCCGAGGAGGACGCGGCGGCCCAAGCGGCGGCCCAGGCGGCGGGCGCCGACGCCGACGCCGCGAGCACGGCCGCCTCGGAGCTCCTCAAGGAGGCCGCGCGGCTCGCGCACGAGCGCCGCCTCGGGCAGGCCCGCGAGCGCGCCGCCCGCCGCGCCGCCGCCACCTCGGACGCCGCCACGCGCGTCGCCGTCGACCTGCGCTGGGCGGACGGGCGCATGACGCCCCAAGAGCTGCGCTCTCTTTCACAACAGCTCTCTTTTGCCTACGCGGCGGCGCAGCGCGCCGACCCGCCGCTGCACCTGCTGCTGCTGGGGGCGGGCGGGGCGCTGCGGGCGCAGATGGAGGGGCAGCTGGCGGGGCTGGGCAGGTGGGCGGCGACGGTGGTGCACGACGACGGGCTGGGCGGGGCGGGCCGGGGAGCATCGACAGCTGCGGAAGAGGCGGCGGACGGAGCGGAAGCGGCGGACAAAGGGCCGTGTCCGCCGTGTCCGCCGCCGCCGCCGCCCGCGTTCGAGGACGACGGCGGCGACGCCGGGGCCGTCCCCATCGCCGCGTTCTTCGCGCGCAGGGGGGTGGCCGCGCGCGACCTGATCTACCTGTCGGCGGACTCGCCGCACGAGCTGGACGACGACGCAAACGACGACGCACGAGAAGGTGCGGGCGCCGCGACCGCCGCTGCCGCCGACGCTGCCGTGGCCGCCGCCGCCGACGCCGCCGAGCCCGCGCCCGGGACGACGCAGCGGCGGCGACCAGGGGGCCTCGACCCGTCCAAGGTGTACGTCGTGGGCGGCGTCGTCGACCGCAACAGGCACAAGGGCGCGTGCCTCCGCCGCGCCGAGGCCGCGGGCATGTCGCACGCGCGCCTGCCCATCGAGCGGCACCTTTCGGCCCAAGAGGGGGCGGTGGGGGGGCCAGAGCCGGCGGACGGGGCGGGCGGCGGCGGCTCTGGCGGCGGCGGCGGCGGCGGCGGCGACAGCGGCGCACGGCGGCTGGCAGGGTCGCGCGTCATCACCGTCAACCAGGTGGTCGAGCTGCTCGCTCGGCGCGCCTCCGGGGACACGTGGGCCAAGGCGCTGGCGGTGGCGATCCCCCCGCGCAAGACGGCGGCGGCGGGGCCATCGGCGGCCGCGGCTGGAGAGGGCAGAGGCGACGATCGCGGCGAAGACGACGACGATGCGGCAGCGGGACCCGAAGAGAGTCTAAAAGTTTGGATCGATCACGTCGTAACACCGTTTTGAAGAGAGACAGGTGCGCGCGCGCAGGGGAACAGAGAGGCCTGGGAATGAAACTGGGGCGCGGAAGAAGGGGGAGCTGCTCGCGGGGCGCGGGTGGGGTTCGTTTTGGTGTGTGTGTTCTTCGTTCCTCGTTTCTCTCGGGGTTTTTTTTTTCGGGGAGCTGCTCGCGGGCGCGGGTGGGGTTCGTTTTGGTGTGTGTGTTCTTCATTTCTCGTTTCTCTCGGGGTTTTTTTTTTCGCGCCCCGAGGCGCGGGGGAGGGGCGAGCAAAAAAGCGTGTGCGGGAAACAAGACAAAACAAGAGGGGGCAGTTGGCCCCCCATCCCCCGTGGTCGGCGTGTGACGGCCGCGCGCGCCGTAGTCGTGCCCTAATTGACAGGGGATGGGTTGGCTTTGGGGGGTGGGGGGCGACAAAAGGTGCCTCTGGTTGTTTTGTTTTCGCTCTCTTCCCGCGCGGGGCGGCGGCGCGCCCGGCTCTCGGCTCACAAGCGGCGGCGCGGTCCCTGGCTTCTTTTGGGAAGAGGGGCGCGGCGCGCCGCGGCTGCGTATCGTTTCTATTAGGGTCCGGGCGAGACGGAGATGTCCCGGACTCGGAGGGTGGGTGGCGGGCGAGGAGCCGAGGGCGCACGCGCTCGACTCGGGCCCGCCCCCCTTGCTGCCCCCTGGCGGGCGGAGAGGAGCGCTCTCGGCCGCGCGCGCGGGGGCCGGCGGCGGCGCGCGCCCTCCTCTCACGGCGGCCGCGCTCGTCCCGGCGGGGGGAGGGAGCGTCGCTTCATGAAGAGGACGCGTTGCATGACCAGGGGGTGGGGGTTGTTCGTTCGTTTTGGGGGCAGGGAGAAAAAAGAAAGAGAGAGCAGGGGAGCGAGCGTTGCTTTTGGGGCGGCGGCGCCCCCCCCCCCAAAAAAACGCACGCGCCCGCCCGAGCCCTCCTCCTCCTCTCTTTCTCTCACCGCAGCAGCGCCTCCTCGGGCACGGGCGCCTTGGCCACCTCGCCGTACCGCGTCGACCCGTGCTTCTTGTGCACGGCCTTGAGCGACGCGTCCGGCGCGTGGCGCGCCAGCTTGGCCAGCGCCCGCGCCACGCGCTGCACCTCGGGCAGCGAGTAGCCGCTGTGCGCGGCGGCGGCCGGCGGCCACGCGAGCTCGCGGCACGGCGGCGAACCGGCGGCGGCCGGCGGCGGCGATGGGGCGGCGTTCTCGCCCGCGTCATCGGCGGCGGCGGCCGGCGCGGCGGGCATGCCCGCCGTGACGAGCGCCAGGTGCAGGGCGCCGGCGGCCAGCAGCGAGGGCGCCACCTGCAGCATGCCGTAGTCCACCAGCGCCAGCTCCGAGTAGTACTGCGCCAGGTGCGCCACGCGCCCGTCGGCCGCCTTGGCCGCCGCCTTGTCGCCGGCGCCCTCGGCACGCGCCGCCGCGGCCTGTTGCGCCTGCGCCAGCAGCGCCGCCGCCCCGCCCGCCGCCGCCGCCTTGCGGTAGCGCGCCAAAAAGGGGAAGGGCGTCGGCACCGTGAGGTCGAACGCCAGCGCGTTGAGCATCGCCTTCTCCATGCCCAGGATTTCGTCGCGACCGTACGCCTTGTCCGAGATGTAGACGAAATCGCGCACTTCCGGCGCCCAGATCTCCTCATATTTCGAAGCCACCAGCATCGCCGTGACGCCGACGAGCTGCAGCTTCTTGCGCGTGACGGGCGCGCGCGCGAGGTAGCGGTCGATCAGGTTGACCGTCAGGAAGAGGGTCTCCGGCATGAGCTTGAACTTCAGGTGCACCTCGACCAGCCAGTCGACCAGGATGGCGCGCATCTTCTCGTTCACCTCGGCCTGCCGCGCCATGTAGCCGCAGTCGGGCGCGAAGCGGGGCTCGGCGCGGCGGAGGTAGGCGTGGATGGCGGCGGCGTACTCGGGCGCGCACAGGGGGTCGTGGCGGTCCGCGGAGTCGATGTCGGGCGGGGGCGCGGCGTGGGAGGCGCGGGCGCGCAGGAGGGCGCTGTGGGAGGCCGGCGCGGGCGCGGGGGCCGGCGCGGCAAACACGGCGGGCGCGCGGGCGGCCGGCGCGGGCGGCGGCGGCCGCGCTTGCTGCTGCTGGTGCTGCTGGTGGTGGTGCTGCTGCTGCTTTGCGGCGGCCGAAGCCAGCTGCTGCTGCTGCCCGGGCTTGACGACGACGCCCGCCTGTTGTGTGTGTGCGAATTCGATTGGACGGGTGGATTCGGGTTGGTGTTGTTTGTTTTTAGGCGTGTGAGCGTGGGGTCGAGCTGCCGCCGCCGCTGCTTGCCGCCGCCGCCCCTCTCGCGCAACGGCGCGCGCGAGCCTGTTTCTGCTGCTCTTTGGGCGCGCGCCGCCGAGAGAAACGCCGGTCGCGCCGACCCGGAACGCATGTGTGGAGCGTCGCGCTCTGACCCCGCGAGGCCGGGCGCGCGCGCCGCTGCCCGCGTGCACTCTGGCCTCGACCGTTCGTCGAAAGACGAAAGACGAAGAGAGGAAAAGGCGAGTTCTGGCTTGGAGCAAGCGCTTTCCCCCCCCTCTCTGCCATGCTCGAACGCCCGCCTCTCCCCCCGCACCCGCCTCCCCCGCCCCTTTCCCCCACACACCCCACGCAGTGCACCACACGGCCTTGGAGCGGCCAAGTACGCGCGCGCCGGGCGTCTCCGCGCGCGCGCGCCCTTGCCCCCTCGAGCCCCCCCTCCAAGCCCCCCAGGCCTGGTCCCCCTCCCACCCCCCGCCTCTCTCTCTCTCGAGGAGACCCGTTGCTCCGCTCTCTCCTTCTGCTCTCTCTCTCTCTGTGCTCACCTTCTCCGCCTTGGCTGCCTGGGCGCGCGTCAGCACGCCGTTCACGTTGCCAATGTCACCCAGGGCCCTGCGGTTGGTGTTGGTTTGGGGGGGAAGGGACGGAAGCGTGTGAGAGAGGGAGGGGGGAGGGTTCCCAAAATAAAAAGAGACGTTTGCTCGCTCGTTTTTCTTTTGTCGGATTGTCGAGCGCGCGCACTCACCGCCTGCGTGCGGGCTCAGCCGCGCTGACCGCCACGTTTTTGCCCTCTGCCAGGCGCGCCGCCGGGTTCTCTTCCGCCGCGCGGACGCGGAGCGAGGCCATGTTTCCTCTTTCTGCCTGTCCCCGTGTTTTTTGCTTCTGTCCGCGTTTGCTGTGGCTGTGTCTGGGTGGAAGCAAACAATCGAATGGAGGACGGCCGCGCGCGTTAAGGTGAACGAGCGGGCTACTTACCGGGGACTTACTGTGCGTGTGTGAGTGCGGGAGGTGCTTCTGAAAAGGTGAGGGGCGAATGAGCGAGCGGCGCCTAGTAGCCCGAGCCGGCGGCCCGCCTTAGGCACCAAGGCGAGCCAAGCGCGCGCTCGCTCTCCCGAGCCAAAAAAACCCTCTCTTTCTTCCCCCCCTTGCAACAATGACCAGACGCAAATAAAAGACCGTGGGACCCCTCCTTGACCCTCTCGCTCTGACTGACGGCCCCATCCGGACGCGGGGGGCCAACGACAAGCAACACGCCAACTGTTCGTGACCAACCCTTGCACCGGTGACCCCGCCAAGCAATCTTCCGCGCGCGGCGCAGCCTGCGAACGCCAATCCAATCGCCAAAGGCAGCGCGTCGATGGTGGCGAGAGCCGGTGGCTTGGCGCTGCGCCGCAACACCCATGGCGCAGCGAGCCCCTGCTACGGGAGCGGGGGAACGCGGCGAGCGGCGGCGGCGGCGGCGCCCCTCGGGGGACCACGCCACCGGCGGCGGACGGCCGCAGCGCCCGCCGTGCAAACACCCGCCGCGCCAACGGCAGCAGCAGCAACAACAGCAGCGACGTGGCAGCGACTGTCGCGTCGGCCCAACCAAGCCATCCCAGCGCCTGATCATCGGCGCCGACACCGGGCGCCGGCGCCTCGCGCGACCCCCCCCTCGCCCCATCCCCCCCCGCCGATGCCGCCGCCGCCAGGCGACGACGCCGCCGCCGACGCCGACGCCGAGGGAGCTCGGCAAGAGCCAGGCGAGTGCGAGGAGGCGCGCCTCGGCGCGCGGCGGGGGCCGGGGCCTCCCCCTCCCCATCCCCCTGCCCCCGCCCAAGAGGGCCGCCGGCCCAGCGTGCGCGCCGCGCTCCGCGCGCTGGCCGCCGCGCTCGCCCTCGGTTTGGCCGCGCTCGTGGCCGCGGCCGCCCGCTCGCCGGGCGCCGCCGCGTGGGGCGCGGCGGGCGCCGCCGCCGCCGCCGCCGCCGCGGCGCCCTCGGTCGCCGTCGCCGCCCAGGGCGGCGCAGGCGGCGGCAGGGGCCGCGCCGGCGCCGTCCCCCGCGGCTTCCCCCGCCCGCTGGGCGACGCCGCCGCCGCCGTCGCCGGCCCCCTGCGCGCCGCCCGGCGCACCGCCGAGGTCGCCCAGTACCGCGCCTCGGCCGTGCTGGGCCTCCCGGCCGTGGGCAAGGTCGGCGCCATGCTGGCCGTGTGCGTGCCCGTCGCCGCGCTCGGCGCGGCGCTCTACCGCGCGGCGGTGCCCGGGACCACCTGGGCGGGCGCCGCCGCCAAGGCGGCTGTCGTGATGGGAAACGTGCCCGGCGCCGACGTGACCAACGAGCCGTCGGCGGGCGCGGCCGCCGTGGTCGGGCTCGTGTACGCGGCGGGCCTGTGCTCGTTTGCCGTGCTGGTGGGCCTGGTCACCGAGGACATCGGCGGCGCCGTCGAGCGCGCGCGCCGCGGCAACCACCCCGTGCGCGAGCGCGGCCACACCGTCGTCGTGTGCTCCGGCAGCGCCGACCGCCCGCGCGGCCACGCGGCGGTGCTGGTGCCCGTGCTGCGGCAGATGGCGTACGCGGGCGCCGGGCAGCCCGGCGGCCCCTTCCGCGCGCCCGTGGTGGTCCTGTCGTCGCTGGGCGGGCGCGCGCAGCTCGAGGAGTCGCTGGCCGACGCGCTGGGCGCCGACGCCGCGCGGCGCATGCGCCTGACCGCGCGCAGCGGCGGCGGCGCGCGGCTGCTGGACCTCGAGCGCGTGTCGGCGGCCGAGGCGTCGTCGGTCCTGGTGCTGACGGCCGACGCGGCGGCCGACGCCGAGGCCGACGCGGCGGCGGCGGCAAAGGAGGCGGGCGACGGCGGCGGGGACGGCGGTGGTGACGGCGACGGCGGCAACGGCGGCGAGGGCACCGAGCGGGAGGCCGCGCGCGCGGCCGCCGTCATCGCGACGATGCAGGCGGCGGGTTGCTTCGCGCCCGGGCAGCGCGTGGTCGTGCAGGCGCGCGGCGGCGCGCGCGCGGCGGCGACGGCCAGGGCGCCGCCGTCGCCGTCGGCACCGGGGCCCCGGACGATTGCCGCCTTGCCGGACGCGGTCGAGGTGGCCCTGCGGCGCGCCGTCGCGGCCGGGCAGCGCCTGCCCGCGCTCTCCGGCGCGCGAAGTGGTGGCGGCGGCGGAGGCGGCGGCGGCGCAAGGGGTGGCGGTGACCTGGCAGCCCCGTCGGCCGCCGACGTCGCGCTCGTGCGCTCGAGCGGCGTCGAGCGCGCGGGGCAGCTGATGGCCCAGGTCGCGCTGCAGCCGGGGCTCGAGCTCGTGTTCAACGACCTGCTCACGTTCGAGGAGGGCGGTGGCGGCGGCGGCGGAGGAGGAGGTGGAGGCGGCGACGGAGGGATGGCCGCCGGCAGCGCCGAGCTGTATGCGTCGCCGGAGGCGGCCGTGCCGAGGGCGCCGCCGCCGCCCCCCTCGGACAACGGGGCCCGGGCGAGCGGCGAGGAGGCCGGCGAAGACGACAACGACGACGAAGAAGACGAGGCGGAGGCGGAGGATGCGCTCCTGGACACCGCCAGGCGGCGACGTGCGGGGGATGCGGGCGGCGCTTACGAGGCGGGCGGCGGCGGCGGCGGCGGCGGCGGCAGCGGCCGGGACGAGGGGGGCGGGCCCGCTATTGTCGGCCGGAGGTGGCGGGTGCGCGAGCGCAGGCGCCCGCAGGCCAGCGAGGGGGGGAGCGAGGCGCAGGCGGCCGAGGCGCGAGACGCCGCCGCCTGCCCCCCCGCCCGCCGCCCCCCCCCCCTGCCCCCGCCCCCGCCCCCGCCCCCGCCCCCGCCGCAGGCCCTGTACGGGGAGGCGCGCCGGCGCTACCCGGCGGCCACGGCGATCGGCTGGGCGCTCGGGCTCCGGGAGGCTCGCGAGAGCTCGGCCGAGGGCGGCGGCCGCCCCGTCGTGCTCAACCCGCCGGACGACGCCGCCGTGCCGCCCGGCGCGCGCCTGCTGTTCGTGGCGCGCGGCTTTGCGGACGTGCTGAGGCCGACGCCGGCCGTGGCGCGCGCGGCGGCAGAGGCGGCCGAGGCGGCCGCGCGCGCGGCGGCACAGGCGAGGGAGGAGGCCGAGCGGTCGCGCGGCCCCCAACACGGCCGCCGCCGGGGTGGGTGGCTGCGGCTGCTCAAGCGGTCGCCGTCGTCGCCGGCGAGCAGGACGCCGCCGGCGACCGGCGTCTCTCGCCCGAGCGGCGAGAAGCACGCAGCAGGAGCGCTCGCCGCGGGCCGCGACGAGCCGCCCTCCTACTCCCGTCGCGTGGCCGTCGTCGCGCTCGGCGGCGACGGCGCGCCCGTCCTGCGCAGCCTCGCCGAGTTTCTGCCGGCCGCAGCCGCCGCCGAGCAGGGCCGCGGCCGCCGGCAGCAGCAGCAGCAGCCCCGCGTCACGCTGGTCGTGCGCGGCGAGACGGCGGCCACCGCGCGCGCGGCGCGGGCGCTGCGGGCGCGCGGCGTCGGCGTTTCGGTCGTGGTCGGCGCGCCCTCGTCGCGCGACGCGCTCGAGCGCGCGGCCGTCGGCGAGCAGGACGTCGTCGTGGTGTGGCCGCAAGCGGCCGCGCTCTGCGGCGGCGGCGCCAACGACGCCGCGGCTGTGGACGCCGACGGCAGAGGCAGCGGCGACGCCGAGGACGGCGGCGGCGGCGGCGGTGGCGGCGAGGCCGGGTCGGACGCGGACGCCGCCACCATCACCGCCGTGCTGCAGATCGCCGACGTGGTCGCGGCGGCGTCGCCCGCGCCTGGCCGCGGCCGCCGGGCGCCACTGTCGGTGGTCGTCGCCGTCAGCGACGCCGCCACGCGCGACGTGCTCGCGCGGTGCCTGCAGGGAGGCCAAGCGGTGGCGGCGGCCCACCGCCGCACGCGCCTGCACGCGCTGCTGCCCGCCGAGCTGCTGGCGGGCCTGACCGTCATGAGCGCTGCGCAGCCGAGCGTCCAGGGCGCCTTCGCGCAGCTGCTGGCCGGCGCCGCCGGCCAAGACCTGTACCTGCGGCCGGCGAGCTCCTACTGCGACGGCGATGGCGGCGGCGGGGGCGGCGGCGGGGGCGATGGCGGCGGCGGCGGCGGCGGCGGCGGCGCGCCGGTGCGCTGGTCGGCGGTGGTTGAGCGCGCGCGCGCGCGCGGCGAGACGGCGATCGGATTGGTGACGCGCGGCGGCGGGTCGGAGCTCGCGCTGCCGGCCGACGCCCGCGTGCGCCTCGGCCCGTCGGACCGCGTCGTGGTGCTGGCGGACGAGTTTTGAGACAGGCTCTCGGGTCTCGTTTTGTCAAGAGCTGGGGCCGGGGGGGTGGGCGGGGGGAAGCGGGGGGAAAGAGCTGCAGGAGCGACGGCGGGCGCCCCGGTAAAACACGACGAGGAGGAGGGGTCGAGCGAGGGCCAGGGATCCCCCGCCGCCAAGCTGCTCGCTCGCTCTCCCCCCTTCCGTCGTCGCGCGCCTGCCAGTCGGGCGACGGCGGCTGCGCGGCGGAGGTGCGGCGCGGCGCGGCCTCCTCCGTGGACACGCGTCCACACCTCGGATTGCGGGCGCAGCGGCGGCGACCTCTCCCGACACGTCGCTTTTTGGGGCGGGGGGAGATCTGCGGCGCGCGATTTGCACGCCCGCGGCCTTTTGTCCTTTTTCGTCCTCGCGCTCGACCCCCCCCCCCCCCCCCCCCCCCCCCCCCCCCCCCCCCCCCCCCCCCCCCCCCCCCCCCCCCCCCCTCCCTTCTTTAACGGCGCCCGCCACTCCCGCTCCCCGCGCGATCGAACGATCGCCCAGGGACGCACATTGCGGCCAGCAAGGAGTTCTTGCGCGTTCCGGCCCCTCGAGCCCCACGCAATGTCTCGTGCGAACTCCCGCCGACGTCATCCGCCCCGCCGCAACTCGAGCCAGTTACCCGTCCGGCTCGCCCGAGCGGCGGGAAAACGAAGAAAACCCCCCGTCCCTCCGCCTCCTTTTCCCTCCCTCCCCACCACTCCCCTCGCCCCGCCCCACACAGGCTTGTTTAGGCAGGCTTCGCGCTAGTGACCCGTAGGACATAGCCGAGAGCGTTTCCACACTTGATCGAAGGCCAAAAGGGAAGACTCACAGACCGCACCCCCGACCGCACCCTAGAGACTACGCATAACGCGAGGCCGCCACCGCGCGCCCGCCGCCCTGGCCTTCTTCGTCCGCGAGAGACTAGCGCTCCCGACAGGTTAGTTAGCCCGCCGCGCCGCTCTCTGGGTTGGGGACGGGATCGTGCGGGCAACGCGATCGCAAAACCCGCCCCCCCCTTCCCTCGCTCCGCCTTGCTGGCGCGCCCGCCCCGACGCCCCTGCGCCCCCGGCGCGCGCGTGGGTACGGCGCAGCTCCCGCATGTCCTCGCGATCCGCCGCGCGCGGGCGCCCAAGCGCGCCTCGGTCGGCGCGGGAGACAGTAAAGAGAACACGTGAGGGGGGGGCAAGAGGCCTCCCCCTCCCCCATCCTTGTGAACGACACGCGCACCTCCGAGGCTGACATTTCTTCCCGGACGCGCCCTCCCCTTCCCCCGAAATCAACAACCCTCAGACTCGCGTTGCACGACAAGGCAGCAGACACGACGTACACAAGACCTTCGCAGCTCCCAACTCAGACTTATTTATTAAAAGCAGAGAATCAGTTCGCGCCTCCTCCGCCGTGTGACCTATTTTTTCCCGTGCATGAGCCGCAAAGCGGCGCAATTTCTCTTCGCTGTTCGCTTTTCGTCCACGTAACCACAACCACATTACTAAGCACTCATTTTTGCCTCGACTAGGTCGCTCATTTTTGTCTCGACTAGGTCGAGAAGAATACCCTCCTCCGAGGCGACGACGCTGCTCGCTCGCGCGCGCTCTTTTTTTTTGCCTTTTCTCCCCCTCCCCCGCCGCCTCGGCCGTCCTCCCGTTTTGCCTCCCCCGAGCCCCCGAGCTCCCCCCAACACTTTCAAAAAAAGGGAGCATCAAACACGATGGACGCGCGCGGCGACCCCCTTCCGGCCACCTCGCCGACCCCACCATCCCTGCGCCCTTTCACCGCCGCCGCTAGCGCCCACAGCGGCGGGACGCGCCCCCCTCACACCTGCGCCGGCGCTCGGTCCTCCCCAGGCCGCACTCTGCCGCCCGCTGCCGGCGACGGGCCCGCCGCCGCCTCCTCCCCCTCTCCCTCGCGCTCTCCCCCCGCCTGCCCCCGCCCCCCCTCCCGCAACGCCGACATCGGCGCCTCCGACGACATCAGCACGAGCCACCACATCCACCACAACAACAACACCAGCACCAACAACAACAACAACAACACCAACAACCCCGACGCCGACAACAAGGACGACGTGAGCGCCAACGCCGACAGCGGCGGCGGCGGCAACAGCCGTGTCGCCAGCAGCGCCCACGACAACACCACCAGCAACAACAACAACACCACCCCCCACAAGCACAACCTCAGCAGCAGCAGCAGCAGCGGCGGCGGCAGGGTCAAGAAGGGCGGCAACGACAACGACAAGGCGGCGCCCGACGGCGGCGGCCGCGGCGGCCACGGCTCGGACGACGACGGCGGCTGCTGCCGCCGGGCGCCCTCGCCCTCGCCCTCGTCCTCGTCGTCCGGCGCGGCCGCCGCCGCCGGCAAGAACGCGCCGCCTGGCGCGGCGGCCCCGACTTACGACGACGCGCTGCTCAGGCAGCTGCGCCACGCGGCCGCCCACGCCAATGCCGCCGCCGCCGCCGCCGCGGGCCCCGCCGGCGCCGCCGCCGCCGCCGGCCGCACGCGCGAGGGGGCGGACGCCGTCCTCGGCGGCGGCGGCGGCGGCGCCTGGGGCCCCCCGGCGGCGTGCGCGGCGCCTGGGGCCCCCCGTTCCGCCGGCGGCGCCGCCGCCGCCGACCCGGACGCCATCCACACGCCCCACGCGTGCCCCTCGTGCCCGGCCGGGGGGTCGGCCCCGCTGCCGGCCGTGGCCCTGATCGCCGCGACGCCCTTTGCCGGCGGCGCGTCCGGCGCGTCCCGCGCGCTCGCCTGTGCCTTTGCCTTCAGCAGCAGCAACAGCGAGGTCGACGACGGCGGGCACGGGTCGGGCAGCGGCGACAGCGGCCCGGTCGCCCTCCGCGGCGGCGGCCGCTTCGGCCGCGGCGGCAGCCTGCCCGCGCTGCAGGTCGCGCCGGACGCCCCGGCCGGCTGGCACTACTCCTCGTGCGCCGGCGCCCACATGCTGCCCGACGCGCTGACGCCCTCGTGCGGCGGCGGCGGCGCTGGCGGCGGCGGCGCTGGCGGCGGCGGCGCTGGCGCTCCTGTCGCGGCGGCCGCCGGCGCTGGGTGGCTCTCGACCCCCGAGCGCGGCGCGGCGCTCCCCCTCGGCGCGCCCGCGTCCTCGGTCGCGACGCCGTACACCTCCCCGATGCGGCCCGCCTGCTCGCTGCCGCCGCCGCCGCCGCCGGAGCGCTCGCCGCCGTTGTCGTCGCGCGCGCCGCTGTCGCGCTCGGCCGCGCTGGGCGCGGCCCTCGCGGCCGCCGCCGCTGCCGCCGCCGCCTGCTCGCCCCCGGGCTGCGCCTTGCAGCAGCACCAGCCGTACAAGCAGCAGCCGTACCAGCAGCAGCCCTACCAGCAGCACCCGCACCCGCACCAGCAGCAGCTGCCGTACAGCCAGCAGCAGCAGCAGTACCGCGGCGGCCACGGCGGCGGCGGCCACGGCAGCGGCGGCCACGGCAGCAGCGGCGGCGGCGGCGGCGGCGGCCTCCCCGCGCCCTCCCCCTACGCGCGCGGCCACGCGGCCGCCGCCGCCCCCGCGCCGCCCCCGTCCTCGCTGCCGCCGCCCCCGGGCCTCTTCCTCCCGAGCCCGCCGCCCGCCGGCCCCGCCCAAGCCGCCGCCGCCGCCGCCGCCGCCGCCGCCCAGGCCGCCCAGGCCGCTCCGCCGCCGCCGCTGTGCCGCCTGTACGTGGCCGGTCTGCCGCCCGAGTACACCGAGCGCGACCTGCGCGCGGTGTTCTCGCGGCACGGGAGCGTGCGCGACGCGGCCGTGATGTACGACCGCGCGTCGGGGGCGAGCCAGGGCTACGGCTTCGTGTCGTACGCGACGGGGGCCGAAGCCGACGCGGCGATCGCCAGGCTCAACGAGACGGCGCCGCCGCTGCCGGGCGCGCGCGGCCCGCTGCGCGTGCGCTACGCGCGCAACCACCAGGGCATCCCGCTCAGCGAGGGCCCCGCCGACAACCGCCGCCTGCACTTCTCGCGGCTGCCGCCGCCGCTGGCGTCCTCGCGCGCGCTGGTCGGGCTGCTGTTCTCCGGCGCGGCGCGCGGGCAGGGCGCGGCGCGCGGGCAGGACTGCGCCGTGCAGGAGGTCGAGATCTTTGCGTGCGCCGGCGCGCTCGGCAACGGCATCGTGACCATGGCGACGCGGCAGGGCGCGAGCGCGGCGCGCGGCGCGCTCGACGGGCGGCGGCCCGCGCTGCTGGCCGAGCTGCTGCCGGGCGAGGTGGCGGCGGCGCTCGGGGGCGCGCTGCTCACGCCGGCGCCGTCCGGGGGCATGCAGCCGCCGCTCAAGGTGGCGTGGGCCGACCCGGACATGCAGGCCAAGAAGCGCGCGGCGCAGCGGGTGTCGCTGGGCACGGGCGCGGGCGCGATGGCCGGCGCCGGCGGCGCCTCCTCTTTGGGCGGCGGCGGCGGCGGCTTTGGGCTCGCCTCGGCCGACTCGTCGGGTGGATTCTCCGCCGCGTCCTCTCGCGGCTTCCTGCTTCGCGAGCGCAGCGGGTCTTTTGACGACGCGCGCCCGGGGGGCGTGAGCGGCGGCGGCCTGTCCGCGTACGGCGACGCCTGGGGCGGCGGCGGCGGCGGCGGCGGCGATTTCGCCGGCGGGGCGGCCGACAGCGCGGGCGGGGGCGTGGGCGGCGTGGGCCCGTCGTGCTCGGGCGCGCCCATCCCGCGCCGCCACCAGCAGCAGCCGCGCCAGCAAGACGTGCGCTGCGGGTCTGCCGCCGCCGCCGCCTCCATGGCCGCCGCCGTCGCCGCCGTGGCGACGGCCTCGCCGCCGTCCTCGCCGCCGTCGCTGTGCTTTCGTCATTCGGCCGACGGTGGCGGCCGCGCGTGCACGGGCGCGGGCGCCGGCGACGCCACGGCCCTCGGCCACGCCGACCTGCTGGCGTGCATGTACGCGGAGCAGCAGTTTCGCCGCGCCCACGACGCGAGCCCGCCGCCCGCGCAGCGCCACGCCGCGCCGCCGGCCATGGGCGGCGGCGGCTGGGCCCTGCCGCCTCCCGCGGCCGCTTGCGGCGACGGCAACGGCGGCGGCGGCGGCTTTGACGGCCACCCCCACCGCCCCCACGCGGACGACGGACTGTTGTCGTCTCGCGGGCTCTTTCCGCTGCCTCCGCTGCCTCGGCCCCCGCGCGCGCGCTCGCTGCTCGCGAGCCTCGAGCGCGCCGCCCTCTTGGACGCGCCGGGCGCCGCAGCCGGCAGCGGAGGGTGGGCGGGCGGCTGCGGCGAGGCCGGCCCGTGGGCGCAGTCGCCGCAGCTGCTGCCGCCGTGGGCCGCCTTGGCCGTCGGAGCGGCCCCCGCGCCGCCGCCCGCGCCGCCCTCCTGGCGCGCCTCGGCCGGCGAGCTCGCCGCCAGCGCGGCGCCCCCCTTCCTCCCGGGCCTCCAGCCCCCCCCAGTCGACTGGCGCTCCGCTTGCGGCGGCGGCGGCGGCGGGGCCGGCGCCGGCGCCGGCGGCGAGCTCGCCGGCGCAGGCGCAGGCGCTGGCGCCAGCGCGGGGCTGTTTGCGCTCGACTCCCAGTCCCTCGCCAGCAGCGACTCGCTGAGCGCCGGCGGATGGCCCGCCGCCGCCGCGCCCGCCGCGCCGCCGCCGCCGCTGAGCCGGGCGTGCGAGCTGCTCGAGGCCGCGCTGGGGCCGCCGCCGCCGGCCGCGTCGTCGTCTTCGTCGTCGGGCGCGCCGCCGCCGGGCTTCGCGGCCGGCGGCGGCGGGGGCGGCGGCTTTTTGCCCCGCGCGAGCCCGGTGCCCGCGGCCGCCACGGTCTCCGGCGTCTGGAGCTGCGCCTGGTGAGCTGCGCCGATGCCGGCCTCCTCGTTGATTTGTCCTCCTTCTCTCCCAGTTGCTTCGTTTGCGCGATTGTGTGTTTGTTGTTTCCGTTGCGTCTTTTTCTTTTGGGGTCACGAACGCGCGCTGTGTTTGTCTTCTCGCTCGCTCGCCCGTCACCCACGATCCCATCCGTGCCTCCCCCTTTGACCGCCCGGTGATTCATCTCTCTCCGCGCGTGCCCTTTCCCTCGCCAAACCCTCCTTTGCCCTTGGGCCCTCCCCCCCACCCCCCCCTCCTCGCCTCCTGTCGCCCCCTTTGCCGCCGGCGCAACACGCCCCCCTGCTCTCCCCCTCCACACCTCAACCCTGCTAGGCACGCCGCGTTTCCGCCACACCTCCCCCCCCACGGTCCCGGCAGCACCCATTCGTCTCCCCCGCCCACCTCTTGCCCAGCGATCTCCTCGCAAACATCCGCCCGAGGCAGCAAAAGCTCTTGCACCCCCTCTTTCCGCCCCATCCGTCAAACTTGGGCTCTCGCCCCCCCCCCCCCCCCCCCCCCCCCCCCCCCCCCCCCCCCCCCCCCCCC
>Ga0209390_10005604_pt1 | contig 17590 bp, 14 predicted proteins | sample BON01_FD_187212 | JGI IMG/M metagenome (GOLD analysis project Ga0209390, IMG submission 187212) | Freshwater microbial communities from Lake Bonney liftoff mats and glacier meltwater in Antarctica - BON-01 (SPAdes) (version 2) | ecosystem: Environmental > Aquatic > Freshwater > Ice > Glacier...
CTATTTTAGGCCTTTTTTATTTTGGTCAGGATGAAAATCTGAAAGATGAAAAAGCGGTTATCAAAGCAGTTTCAGGTATGCTGGACTGATTGCTGAAAAAGGAGCATCGAAATGTATTGATCGAAGTAAATAACGAGTGTAATATCCGGTATGACCACGCCATCCTTCAGCCTGAGCGGGTTCACGAGTTGATTGAGTTAATGAAAATACCTGCAAAAAGTGGACGCAGACTTTTGGTCAGCACGAGTTATGGAGGTGGAGCGATTCCTTTGGAAAATGTCATTCGAGCACCCGATTTTATTTTACTTCATGGCAATGGAGTGAAGGACCCGAAGCGAATCACCGCGATGGTCGAAGAGACTAGAAAAGTGGCGGGATATACACCAAAGCCAATTGTTTTCAATGAGGATGATCACTTCAACATTGATCAGGATCTGAATAATTTTACTTCTGCGATTGGTGCCTACGCCTCTTGGGGCTATTTTGATTACCGCATGAAAGATGAAGGCTTGCCGAAGGATATCAAAGTATGCCGGTGGATTGGGGAATCAACACCGGGCGAAAAAAAGGATTTTTTGGGTTGATGAAGGAGATTACGGGGCATTAGTCGGGTTTTAATGTTCAATAAGTGCTAAGGGCATGATCCCTATTTGGTCAGAATAAATAAAAGCATTCCGAAGACTACAATGATATAAGCAATATTAGTGAGTCATCGTATTCTTAGAGCAGATCGCTTCGTGCCTCGCAATGCCGTAGCCTTGCACTAGATGGTTATAGATTCTCGCGATGCCGATCATTTTAAATTTCAAACCCTTAAACTTTAAATTCAGAAAAGTTGCTTCGCGCTTTTTTGCATACCTTTACATCCTCAAAAAAGTCGTAAATCTGTGAAAGCGCGAACTCTCAAAAAAGACAAAGTCAATATTATCACCATGGGTTGCTCCAAGAATCTAGTCGATTCGGAAGTGCTACTCACCCAACTTCGTGGAAACGGTATTAATGCCAGTCACGAGTCCAATTCCAAGGACAACAATATTGTAATCATCAATACCTGTGGCTTTATCGACAATGCCAAGCAGGAGTCCATTGATACGATTTTACAATATGTGGAGGCAAAGGAAAAAGGTTTGGTGGACAAACTTTATGTGACTGGTTGCCTTTCACAGCGCTATAAGGACGATTTGGAAAAGGAAATTCCTCAGGTCGATGCATTTTTTGGTACTCGGGATTTGCCAGCGATTTTGAAGAAATTCAAAGCCGATTACAAGCATGAGTTGGTGGGCGAAAGATTATTGACTCACTCCGCACACTATGCCTATATGAAGATTTCCGAAGGTTGCGATCGACCTTGTTCCTTCTGTGCGATTCCTTTGATGCGGGGCGGTCATATTTCCCGACCAATAGAGGAACTCGTGAAAGAAGCTCGGCATAAAGCTGCTGGTGGAACCAAAGAGTTATTACTCATTGCTCAGGATTCCACCTATTACGGATTGGATCTCTATAAGAAAAGAAATTTAGCAGAGCTCCTTCGAAATCTTTCTGATGTGGAAGGCATAGATTGGATTCGACTTCACTATGCTTACCCAACAGGCTTTCCGATGGATGTGATCGAAGTGATGAAAGAGCGTCCAAATATTTGCAAGTACTTGGATATTCCATTGCAGCACGGTTCAACCGATGTGTTGAAAGCCATGCGAAGAGGAACCACCCGAGAAAAACAGGAGGAATTGATTTACAAGATCCGGGAGATGATCCCAGAAATCGCGATCAGAACTACTTTGATTGCTGGTCATCCAGGTGAAGGCGAAAAGGAATTTCAGGAAATGGTGGAATTTGTGGAGCGAATGAAATTTGAGCGATTGGGTGTTTTCACTTATTCTCATGAGGAAAGTACCCATGCCTATGGGATGGAGGATTTACTTTCTCAGGAGGAAAAGCAAAGCCGAGCAAATCACTTAATGGAAGTGCAGGAGCAAATTTCTTATGATCTCAATCGGGAGAAGATTGGTAAGATTTATAAAGTACTAATTGATAAAAAGGAAGGCGGACATTTCGTAGGCCGTACTGAGTTTGACTCTGTAGAAGTCGATAATGAAGTGCTAATCGATGCTGCGAAGTATTATTGCCGAGTGGGAGACTTTGTTACCGCAAGAATTACTGATGCCACGGAGTTTGATTTGTATGGGGAGGTCGTGGAATAGTAGATCGAGATTATGCTATTTCTTGAGAAACCAGACAAAGAGAATGACGTAGAGTTTGAGAATCAGAGGAAAACCAAAAATAAAAAAGCCATCCGAGCAGATGGCTTTTTGAGTCATTATAGTTTAGAAAGTTTTTGCTATTCCGAAATTTATTCCAAACTGGGATAGAGGTGGACCCTTCTGGTTTCCGTATTCAGCAAATGAATTTTCTCCAAACTGGTACCTGTAGAAGGGCTGAAGCTCTAATTTGATTTTCGTAGAGATGGCATATCTAACCGATGGAGCAACATATAGACTGTATTTTTCCCCAATGCCAACAAATCCAGATGGATCTGTCTGCCCTGTCGAAATACTAACTTCTTGATCGGACTTGATTTTATAAATCGAAGGGGTCACTTCTCCCCAAATAGCAATTGCTTTGATTACACCAAAATCCCCACCGTAGCTAAATTTACCGTTACTTTTTTCCATAGAAAGCAAAATCGGAAGATCGAGCTGATTAAGTCGGTGGTCAAATAAAAACCGATATTCAGTTTCATTACCAACAGCTCCTCCTACACGGCTTTGGAATCTTAAGGTCTGAAAATTAAGACCTGTTCTGATTTTCCATATCCCATTCTTTGAAATAGGAAAAGCTCCTGTTAGACCTACGTTTATTCCTCCAACACCTTGAGAGGAAATCGGAAATCCAGACACTAAAGATCCATCAGGAAGAATGCTTTGTCTTAAAACATCGGTGCGAAGATTTGAATTATTGAAACCAAAGCTTAGTCTCAGTTCTTTATAAGTTTGAGCATTAGATACGAAAGCTATAAAGGAAAGTAATAATACAGTAAATAACTTTGTCATTAGGTATAATTTAAATATTGAGCTAAATGCAGCAAGAAATCCCTTGCTAACCTTATCAAATGTCAATTGATTTTTGATGGATTCAAGTAAGTGATGTGTTAAAATACTTTAAAACACAGGTGTCGCTATATACCTGAACACCATTCTCATTCATATTATTTTTCCTATTGTTTTTTATAATTCGATTGCTTTAAAAAAACGCCCTACTTACCATGTCTCCCCAAAATCCGTATTCAAATATTAGCGATTAATTCCTGCTTTTGGAAAATTAGGATATTGAGCAACGCTACATCAGAATCAGTGCTCGAGCTAATCTAAACTTTTAGATTTTTTCCTCCGTTTACCAATTTGTAACCCGTTGGGACACTTCTTGGTAATTGTACTAATTTCTTTTGTTATGAAAACTCTCTTCATTTTAGCCTTAGGCGTGTCATACTGGCAGGCTCCTCTCGAAATCTCAGAAAATGATTACTTCTATTTTGGAAATACCAATTTGGTGGGAATAGGTCAGTTGGAGAATGGGAAGAAGAATGGAGATTGGAATGTTTACAAGCGAATCGAAGAGTCAACTGTGCCACTTGAATCCATGCAGGCAGCCTCAGCGTCTGAGGTAGAAGCTAGTTTTGACCTAAGCAATATCGTTTTCCGAATGAGTTTCAAAAATGATCTTCCGGATGGACTTATGGAAGAGCTTTATCCAAATGATAAAATCAAAAAGTTGGTGAATTTTGCTGCGGGTAAGCTCGATGGAGATTTTTTTGAGTTCAGTGAGCAGGGAGAAGTATCTCGATCTGGAAGTTATTTTGAGAATAAGAAAGTCGGAGATTGGAAATCGTTTTACTCGGATGGAAGTCTTAAATCTGAAACTTTTTATAAAAACGGTCTACTTTCTGGTAATACTAAGAATTACCACCCTGATGGGTCAATTGCGGAAACGATATCATTGGAATCCGGGAAACTAGAGGGGTCATATCAATCATTTTATCGAAATAGTAGCATCCAAAAGGAAATTCAATTTTCTGACGGGTTGGAACACGGTGACTTTAAGTTGTATTTTGAAGACGGTAAAATATGTGCCAGCGGACAATTTGAAAAAGGTATTCTAACTGGGAATTGGGAATTTTGGAATGCCGACGGATTCTTACTTTCCAACGGCAATTATCACGCAGGTCAAAAAAATGGAGTATGGAAGGAGCAATTTGACGGAGTTCTTGGATTTTATAGGATAGGTGAATTCGGCGTTGGTCTTAAGACAGGTGTATGGAAAGTGATCGATTTTGATGGGATTGTATATCAAGAGGAAACCTATTTCGAAGATGAATTAATCGCAATTGGGGATTTTAAGAGTACTTCGGGTGATATGCTTGCAGCTGGGACGATCAAAAATGGAAAAGGCAGACGTGTGATATTCGATTCTGAGGGGAATACTCTTGAAAGAGGAAGGTACACCAAAGGCAAGCGAACTGGACTTTGGTATCACTATTTTCCGAAAACAGAAAGCGTAGCTAAGGCGGGGTCATATTTTCAGGGGAATAAAATAGGAATATGGAAATATTATGATTTTGCAGGCCAACTAGTCAGTGAGGAAGATTTCAGCAAGGACGAAAATCCAGAGGCTAGAGAGGCTTCTACCTTTGAGAATCACTTAAAGGGACGGGAAGATTTTGGTAGAAATTTGGTAAAAGAACCAACGCGGTCAAATGACCTTGAATTTATCCAACGGTTCAATTTTAATATTCTAAATCCGAAAGGAAATTTTTAGAAACTGAGATTTTAGGAACAATGAATAAAGCCGCCATTTCAAAGCGGCTTTATTCATTTAACGATTTCCTAACAAGACTTTTTCTTAACTCCCGAGTAAACCTTCTATTTTTAGACTATGAAGAAAATTATCCTTTTCCTGATAGCCTGCTTGCCGATGACTGCCATTGCTCAATATTCTTACGATCTCCAAGGCCATCGTGGCAGCCGAGGCCTGATGCCTGAGAACACTATTCCCGCGATGATCAAAGCGCTGGATTTGGGAGTGACTACTTTGGAGTTGGACTTGGCGATCACCAAGGAGGGAGAGGTGATTCTTTCCCACGAACCGTATATGAATCCCCAAATTTGCTGGACACCGGCGGGAATGGAAATCGATTCGCAGGATCATTCTTACAATCTTTTTCAAATGACTTATCGGGAGATATTGGCCTTTGACTGTGGGAGTAAAGCACATTCGGGATATCCGCAGCAAGTCAAGTTCTTTACAGCTAAACCACTTTTGAAAGACGTTTTTTCGGTAACAGAGAAGTATGCGAAAGACATGAATCTCCTCGCTCCACACTATAATATTGAGATCAAAAGCAGTCCCGATGGAGATGGAATCTATCATCCCGAAGTAGCTGAGTTTTCTGACAAGGTGGTCAAGCTGATTGGCGAAGCGATAGGTTGGGAGCGAGTGAATATTCAATCCTTTGATTTCAGAGTGCTGAAATACATTCATGCGACTCATCCCGAAGTGCCCTTAGCGATGTTAGTCGAAAATGCGGCTAGCTATGAAGAATATCTGACTCAACTGGGCTTCCAGCCTCAGATATACTCGCCATACTTTTTGAACTTAAAACCTGAAATCGTAAAAGACTTACATTCAAAAGGAATGAAAATCATTCCTTGGACGGTGAATACCACCGATCAGATGCAAAAGCTTTTGGAAATGGGAGTGGATGGAATTATTACGGATTATCCGAACCTGGCTCCAAAGCGTTGATTATTGCCATTTGCCCGCCTTTCCCTAATTTAGCCAATCAAAATCACCCGAATGAAACTAGTCGAAGTCAGCACTCCTGCCCAACAGACCGAATTTATTGAGATGGCCGTCAGGCTTTACAAAAATGAAGAAAACTGGATTCGACCACTGGATAAGGATATCGAAGGGCTATTTCACTCAGAGACCAACAAGCTTTTCCGCAACGGAGCAAAATCCAAGCGTTGGCTTTTAAAAGATGATCAGGGTCAAACCATCGGCCGAATCGCAGCTTTCATCAATCCAAAGATGAACGAGAAGCAACCGACTGGAGGTTTGGGTTTTTTCGAATGTATCAACGATCAGAAAGCAGCATTTCTTCTTTTTGACACCGGTAAAGCTTGGCTGGAAAGCGAAGGGATGGAAGCTATGGATGGTCCGATCAACTTTGGAGAGCGGGACAAATGGTGGGGTTTGTTAGTGGATGGATTCACTGAGCCCAATTACAATATGCCTTGGAACTTTGGTTACTATCAAAAATTCTTCGAGGATTACGGTTTTCAGATTTATTTTAAGCAGTTCACCTATGCCAGAAATGTGCAGAATGTAGGATTTGATGATAAGTTGATCGCTCGAGCAAATGTGGTTTTGGCAAATCCGGATTACACCTTTCGCTACATCGAAGGCGCAGAGTTGAAAGAAAAAGCTCCGGAGTATTTTATGACTACCTATAATAAGGCATGGGCTAGGCATATGGGAAAAACACTTTCTTTAAAAGAAGCGCAACTGATGTTTGGGAAGATGAAGCCGATTATCGATCCGAAGTTGATCTATTTTGGGTTTTATAAGAGTGAACCCGTTTCCATGTTTATCCAGATTCCGGAGATCAATCAGATTTTTAAGCATGTCGATGGTAAAATGGATCTAATCGGAAAGCTTAAATTCCTTTGGTACAAAACCTTTTCCCCTCCAAATAAAATGCTCGGCTTAGTCTTTGGTGTAGTGCCGGAACATCAGGGAAAAGGTGTAGAAAGTGCTATGGTTGTGGAGTATGACAAGATGAGTGGCAAAAGTGATTTCCAATATAAAACCATCGAGATGAACTGGGTCGGGGATTTCAATCCGAAAATGATGCGGGTTTGTGAGCAGCTTTTGGCAGATATTTACAAAACGCATCATACCTATCGGTATTTATTTGATCGGGAGAAGACTTTTGAGCAGCATAAAATCTTTGATTGATTTATGATGTTGGATGCTTGATGATCGATGTACACCTTTGAAAATGAAACATCGAATGCCGATTAAGCGCTCGCTGACAATCATGTCTATAATGAAAATAATCACAACCTGCTAAATATCAAATGATAAATGCCGAATGTTGAAATGGGCTAAATTTTACAGTTTTTCAACAGGTAATATCGAATGAAGAATGTTGAACTTCGAATTATGAAGTAACTCCTAACTCTAAGCCCAATCTTCCAATCCGCTACGGCGGAGCATTAATTTAATTTTAAAATATTTCAATTTTCCAATACAGAAAAATAAAATGAAAAAATACGACGTAGCAGGCATTGGAAATGCCTTAGTAGATATCGAATTCAAGGTTTCTGACCAGTTCTTTACCGATAACGGTGTGGAAAAGGGACTCATGACTTTGGTTGATGAGGAAAGACAAAATGCATTGTTGAAAGTGATCAATACGGAGGAGGCAAAGAAGCAATGTGGAGGATCGGCAGGAAATACCGTGATCGCTGTGAGTCAGTTTGGGGGCAAGTCTTACTATTCTTGTAAAGTTGCCAATGATGAATTGGGTCACTTTTACATGAACGATATGAAAGAAGCAGGTGTCACTCATAATCTCAACGAGACTAATCTTGCAGAAGGAATTACTGGCAAATGCCTTGTGATGGTGACTGAAGATGCGGAGCGAACCATGAATACTTATTTAGGTATCACGGAGACTTATTCTACTGCAGATGTAAATGAGTCAGCGATCAAGGATTCGAAGTATTTATATATAGAGGGCTATCTGATCACTTCTGAGAATGGCAAGCAAGCGATGAAGCATGCAAAGAAAATAGCTGAGGATAATGGCGTAAAAGTGGCTATGACCTTCTCCGATCCTGCGATGGTGAAGTATTTTAAAGAACCGATGACAGAGGTAATCGGAGCCAGCATTGATTTGCTATTTGCAAATGAAGAAGAAGCGATGCTCTTCACAGGCAAAGATAATTTGCTTGAAGCTCGCGAGGAATTGAAGAAAGTAGCTAAGCGATTTGTGATCACACAAGGTAAAAATGGTGCAATGATTTTTGACGGAGAAACCTTCATCGATATCGAACCTTATGTAACTACGGCTGTGGATAGCAATGGCGCAGGAGATATGTTTGCAGGAGCATTTATGTTTGGAATTACCAATGGCCACAGCTATGCCTCCAGTGGAAAGCTAGCCTCAATGGCCAGCTCAAAGATTGTGAGTCAGTTTGGACCTAGGCTACTCTGGCATGAGGCAAAGGATATTTTAGCAAGGCTTAATCCCTAAGTTATAAAACCCGAGACATAAAATTCTCGGTTTTTTTTTGTAAAATCTGACTAAAAATTTTTCAGTTTGATTAAAATATCTTTTTTTAGGGGCAGAATTGTGATAAAAGGTTTAGAGAATAATTGAATTATTTGATTCAGTTTTTTAATTGGCATTTTAAAACGTTTTAAACGAAAGTATATTTAATGGAAACAAACCCAATTTGATGATGATTAGAAAAATTACCGCTTTGGGGTTGGCTATCGGTTTGATGAGTCTGCCGGTACTAGCCCAAAAGAAGATCGAGTTCAAGGAGTTCGATCTAGACAACGGCCTGCATGTAATCATGCATCAGGATAATACGACTCCGATCGTGATCACTTCCGTACTATATCACGTTGGCTCAAAAAACGAGCAGCCGGATCGTACAGGATTTGCGCATTTCTTTGAGCATTTGATGTTTGAGGGATCGCCGAATATCGAGCGGGGCGAATACATGAATATTATTCAGAGTCGTGGAGGCACATTAAATGCTTTCACCTCAAATGATATCACGTATTATTATGAGTTGCTTCCTTCCAATGAACTAGAGCTTGCCCTTTACATGGAAAGTGAGCGAATGTTACAATCCAAAGTGGATCAGACAGGTGTAGATACACAGCGGGAAGTAGTAAAAGAAGAAAAGCGTCAAAGCTATGACAACCGTCCATACGGTGGTATTTTGATCGAAACGTTGAAAAGAGCCTATACTGTCCATCCATATAACTGGGCACCAATCGGATCTTTGGATCACTTAAACGCAGCTTCAATTGATGAATTTCAGCAGTTCTATAAGGATTTCTATGTGCCAAACAATGCCACATTGACGATCGCAGGAGACTTGGACTATGCCCAGACTGAAAAGTGGGTGCGGGAATATTTCTCTGAAATCCCAAAAGGAACAAAGGAGATTTACCGACCAAATGTAGTGGAGCCAAAGAAGACGGCAGAGGTACGAGATATTATCTATGACAATATCCAGATCCCAGCGGTGATACAAGCTTACAATTTGCCAAAGCAAACTGATGCCGATTCTTATGCAATGTCGATGCTATCCACTTATTTAACTGGTGGTAATTCATCTTTGATGACCAAAGAATTGGTGGACAAACAGCAAAAAGCTTTAGCAATCGCAGCTATTCCTTTGGAATTAGAAGACGGTGGCGTATTCATTATGTATGGTATTACGAACATTGGAGTAGAACCAAAAGATTTGGAAACTGAGATTGACAAACTGATCAAGCAAGTGCAGGATGAAGGTATTTCTGATCAGGATTTTTCGAAGCTTCAAAATATCATCGAAAACAATCTGGTGAGTGGAAATTCATCTATGGCTGGAATTGCTCAGAATCTGGCAGAATCGCATGTGATCTTTGGAGACACTGATTATATCAATCAGCAGATGGAAATCTATGGCAAAGTAACCAAAGCTGATCTTCAGCGTGTAGCAAAAGAATACCTGGATCTAAATGGGCGGGTAGTGTTGTATTATCTACCTAAAGCTGCTCAGCCTACTGAGTAATTGTTTCACCAAATCAATCAAAAAAGACATGAAAAAAATAGCACTAGCATTTGTATTGACGCTTTTGGTCGCTGTGGGGAGCTTTGCTCAAGTCGATCGAAGCAAGCTGCCGGCGTCTGGACCTGCTCCGGAGATTAAAATCGGAGAAGCAGAGACTTTCACCTTGGATAATGGTTTGAAAGTATTCGTAGTAAAAAATAATAAACTTCCACGAGTTTCATTCACGCTAGTATTAGAGCGAGATCCAATTATGGAAGGTGATAAGGCCGGTCTTTTAGGTTTAACAGGTCAGATGATGATGGCTGGTACTGAGACTCGCACTAAAGAGCAATTGGATGAGGAAATCGATTTTATCGGAGCTAGCCTTTCGGCTGGGTCAACTTCGATTTTTGCCTCTTCTCTTAAAAAGCATCAGGATAAAGTTTTGGAACTAATGGCAGATGTGCTTTACAATCCAAAATTCCCACAGGAAGAATTAGATAAGCTACAAAAGCAAACTTTGACAGGACTGGCGACAAGCAAGGATGATCCAAATTCGATCTCCAGCAGGATGTCTTCTGCGCTTGTCTACGGCAAAGACCATCCATATGGCGAAATTGAAACTGAGCAGACAGTGAAGAATGTTCAATTGTCAGATATCAAATCATATTACGAGACCTTCTTCAAGCCAAATGTGGCTTACCTAGCTATCGTAGGGGATATGGATAAAGCTGAAGCTCAAAAAGTAGTGACTAAATATTTTGCGAAGTGGGAAAAAGGCGAAGTGCCTAAGTTCAGTTACAAAGAACCAGCTCCAGCAGCAAAAAATGCAGTCGGTTTGGTAGATCGAAGTTCATCTGTCCAGACGGTTATCAATATCGCGCAGCCAATCGATTTGAAGCTAGGAGACGACGAGTATATAGCTAGCCGTGTGTTAAACCAAATCTTCGGTGGAGGTTCATCATCTCGCTTGTTTATGAATCTTCGAGAAGACAAAGGCTATACCTATGGGGCTTATTCGTCACTAGGAGCTGATAAACTCGTAGGACAATTTGCTGTAAATGCTTCGGTAAGAAATGAAGTGACAGATTCTGCAGTATATGAATTTATCTATGAGATTAACAAGCTGGTAGATGAAGGCGTGACTGAGGAAGAACTTGACAAAGCGAAAGCGAATTTGGCTGGATCTTTTGGTAGGTCATTGGAAAGCCCTTCTACGATTGCAAACTTTGCTCTTAATATCGAGCGATATAATCTTTCAAAGGATTACTATGCGACGTATCTTCAAAAGATGAGCACTTTGACCGTTGCTGATATCAACCAAACTGCTAAAAATCTAATTGATCCAAACAAGCTTTATATCACGGCTGTGGGAAATGCTAGTGAAATCAAAGACAAGCTGGCTCAGTTTGGTGAAGTGACCATGTATGACAACATGGGCTTTCCTGCCAAAGAAATGGCTGCTGTCTCTGCGGATGTGACTGTTGAGTCAATAATGGAAAACTATTTAAAGGCAATCGGCGGAAAGGACAAAGCGCAAGCGGTTAAAACAGCCAAGCTTAGTCTAGAAGCTGAAATCATGGGTAATGCCTTACAGATTGACGCAGTTTATGATGCGGAGACTGGTGGCTACGGACAGAAAACTTCTGTAATGGGAAATGTGATGCAGGCTACTTCGATCAAAGGCGGAAAGGCTTCCATCAGTGCTCAAGGTCAGAATATGGAACTGACCGGCGCCCAATTGGAAGAAGCACAAATCAATGCCTACTTATTTCCAGAGGCTTGGTATGCTGATAAAGGCTACACGGCTACACTTGATGGATTGAAAGATGTGGATGGGACTCCTGCTTACAAGGTAATATTTGCATCTGAAGGTGGAGCAAAATTGGTTAACTACTACGACCAGAACACCGGTTTGAAAATAAAGAACGAAAATGCTGCCTCAGGTGACACCTTCTATTCTGATTACCAGGAGAAAGAGGGATTATTTTTCCCGATGCTTTGGACCATCAAATCACCAATGATTCCAGTTCCACTGGAAGCTAAAGTGACTAGTTTGGAAATTAATCCTGCTCTTACTGATGCAGACTATTAATTCAGATTCTGAATTGTAAATAAAGAAAAGGGAGCTCAAAAGGCTCCCTTTTTTAATTTCTCCAGCGTTCTTGAAGCGGGTAGTCTTTCATTATTCTTAAGAAATATGTCGGGAAGTAATTCTTGATGTCGATTTCGAAATTGGATGTAAGAGTTTTGCTATTTTGCCTATTAACAGTTACGTTAACTGATTTTTCGCATTGCGAAAAAGTAATCTCGTCACCGATCATCAATATCGTATAAGCCGAACTATCTGGATGAATTTTGGAGATTTTCCCATTAGCAACAAGTATTCCAACCTTTGCTGCCAAAGGATTAGAACTGGCATCTTCGACTAATTCTAATCCAATCAATGAAATCAGTTCCTTGACTTTTACTAACAAATTTTTTTTCCCTAAGATGTAGTCCAAATAGAATTGATTCATCTCTGTTTCATTAAGAGTCTTTTCTAATACGATTTTCCAAAATGTCAATTGAGAATATCCAAAGTTTCTCTTCCCGAATTTCACCCAAGCAGCTTTCATCACTTGAGTGAGTGAATAGCCACTACTACTCATCAACATTATATCCAGACAAAGACAAATTAAGGCTCCATGTGAGTAAATATTTACTTTTCGATCAGGAATACCCGTTTGGTAGCCGTCAAGCCAAAGATCATGACTCGATTCTAGAATGTTGTAATTTTCCCAACCAAAGTTTTGAGATTCCCGATTGATGATCTTATCAAGATGTCTAAGGTATATTTCGAGAGAGTAGACACCTGACTTTAGCAAGTAAAGATCGCCCATGTAAGTCGTGACTCCTTCTAATATCCAGCCTGCTTTTGTATAAACCTCTTTCGAAAAATCGTAAGGCAATAATTCCGTCGGTCGAATTCGGCAGACATTCCAAGCGTGATATAATTCATGCGAACATACTCCCAAAAGCTCCTCCATTTTGCTTGGTTCAGAAAGGCTTTGAGCAGGACCAAAGGTGATTATAGTTCCCTTTTTGTGTTCAACTCCATGGTAATGAGGGTAAGCAAGCAGCTGGAAGATGAAATGATATTCAGGTTCGGGAAAATCTCCAAAGTCCTCGATTTGCTTTTGAGAGAATTTCTCAAAATGGGTTAAAAATTCAGCCTTCGAAAAATGAATTTCTCCATTAATCCAACAATTAAAATTAGTTTCTCCGGCTTGATACTGCCAATGAGTCAAGTTTTGCGCAGCTAAAAGCGAAGAATCGGCCAACTCCTGAAAGTTGAAAGCTTGATAGTAATTTCCACTCTTGCTAAGAGTAGTGGCAATAGCAAAATCAGAGGGTAGATCGAATGAGAGTTCGTACGGTAACTCAGAGGAGTTGAGCAACTCCATGCAGCAATTTACAAAGTTGAGATATACCTGATTTTCATCGACCCAACAAGAGCCCGCATCCATTTTAGCAGCATAATATTCGTAAGAGATGAAATATTCGACTTCTTTTTCAGTGGTGAAAATCCAGCGGTTCTTGGTCTCTTTTTCAAAAGCAACCGGACTGTTTGTGTGATCTTTAATGGAAAAATAACGTATGTTCTGTGCGAAATCGGTCAGTTGATATCTTCCAGGTCGCCAAGAAGGAAGTTGAAGCACAATCCTGCTTCGATCTATATGAGTTAATCTGAGAGTGATTTGAATAAATTGGGAAGTGGGATTTTCGCAACTGAAATGGTAATGGATTTTCATAAACTGAGTTTGTTAACAATTTTATTTTCTGTACTTGTATTTAAGAAAATGGTACTTATCTTTGCAGTCCTTTTCGGAGGGTAATCAAAAGACTTATAATTTAGAAAGCAATTAGATAAAGATATTGGATCATGAAAAGAACATTTCAACCTTCCCGGAGAAAAAGAAAAAATAAGCACGGATTTAGAGAAAGAATGTCTTCCGCCAATGGAAGAAGAGTGCTAAAGTCAAGAAGAGCAAAAGGAAGATATAAGCTTTCTGTTTCTTCAGAAAAGACGCTGAAGAAGTAATTCTGTATATTGACTTTAGTATAATCACATACTAAAAGATGCGCTGTTATGAATTACCGACTTCCAAAAAGTGAGCGGCTTCATGCCGACAAACTTATCAAGGAACTTTTTAACGAAGGTTCCTCTTTTTTTTTGTACCCCTTCAAAATCCTTTTTTATGTTAAAGGGGAGTCGGAAAAGGGAACTGTTCAGGTGCTTTTTTCCGTTTCAAAAAAGAAAATCAAAAAGGCCAATCAAAGAAATCTGGTTAGGCGACGAATTAAAGAAGCTTATCGATTAAATAAATCGCTGCTTAATTTAGATTCTAAAGTCATTTCGGTAGGATTAATCTATGTCGCCTCAGATCTAATGGAATTTTCAGATCTGCAATCTAAAATCATCCCAATTCTCAAAAAGCTTTCCACAGTCATTGCTCAAAACGATTCAAAGCATGAATAAATCAAAACTTAAATTAGGCGTATTTGCCATGATTACCGTCTTGCTATTATCGGGCATTCTGGCGTTTTCAGTCAAAAACGATAGACTTTTTGCGCTAGCCAAAAACATAGACATATTCGCTACTCTCGTCCGAGAGTTGGATTCTTATTATGTCGATGAGATCGACCCAGACAAGCTTGTGACTATTGGTATCAATGCAATGCTGGAGGAGTTGGATCCCTACACGGAATACATTCCTGAAGAGAACCTAGCAGATTTCAGAATGCTTACCACAGGCGAATATGCCGGAATCGGTGCGTTGATTGGAAACCGTGGCGAAGGAAATATGATTATCATGCCTTATACTGGTTTTCCAGCACAGAATGCAGGATTGAGGATTGCAGATTATATTATTCAGATCGATACTACAAATGTATCTAAAATGATTACCTCCGATGTTTCCACTCTTTTAAAAGGTCCTCCTAATACCGAGGTGAATTTGAAGATTAAGCGAAATGCTGATACACTTGATTTTAAAGTGGTTAGAAAAAAGATCGCAATCAAAAATGTTCCTTATTATGGAAAATTAGATTCCAAGACTGGTTACATCAAACTCAGTGACTTCACCACAAATGCAGGTAATGAAGTGAGAAATGCTTTGGTAGACTTAAAAAGCCAGGGGATTGAACGTCTGATTTTGGATGTAAGAGATAATCCCGGAGGGCTTCTAAATGAGGCTGTGGAGATTGTCAATATTTTTATCCCCAAGGGTAAAGAGGTGGTCAAGACTATTGGGAAATTAGAAAATGTAAACTTCACCTATAAGACTACCAAAACTCCAATAGATAAAGATATCCCATTAATAGTGCTTCTCAATGAGCGAAGCGCCAGTGCTTCGGAGATTGTGGCAGGAGCGCTCCAAGATTATGATAGGGCGGTTCTTGTCGGGAGAAAATCTTTCGGAAAAGGGTTAGTGCAGACCACAATTCCATTAAGCTATAATTCACAGATGAAGATTACAACTGCTAAATATTACATTCCAAGCGGAAGATGTATTCAAGCCATTGATTATTTAAAAAGTAGAGAAAGTGGTGAGTTGACATCAGTGCCCGACTCACTCCGAAAGGAATTTAAGACGAAGAATGGTCGAATTGTCCGAGATGGTGCAGGTATAGAGCCAGACCAGCTATTAGAGTCGATCAGTTATGCGCCGATTTCATATAGCTTGGTTGCTCGAAATCATATTTTTGATTTTGCCACCGAATATTTCTATAAGCATTCCAAAATCTCTGACGCTTCTTCTTTCTTCATTACTGACCAAGATTACAATGACTTTGTAAGTTGGCTGGAAGGAAAAGAGTATGATTACACAACTTTTCTACAGAAATCAGTGGAGGAAATGAAAAAAAATGCTGAAAAAGTAGATTATTATTCAGAGATAAAATCTCAAATAGAGGTGTTGGAAAAGAGGATTAACCACAGCAAAGAACAAGACCTAATTACTCATAAGTCTGAAATTCGGAAAATACTTTCTGAGGAAATTATTTCCAGATATTATTTCCAAGAGGGAATGATAGCAGCTGGATTGGGCGATGATGTAGATGTAGTTGCAGCAATGAAATATTTTGATCAGCCGGAAAAGTTTAGGTTAGTATTGACATCGGCTGCAAAATAAAATACGATGGGGCTCATTCTTTCTATAGAGACTTCAACTCCAATTTGTTCCATTGCGTTGCATCGGGATGGTAAGCTTATTGATTCTGAATCGATCGAAGTAGCTGGAGCCCATGCCGAAAGGCTAATGTTGATGATTGAGGACTTATTAGAGAGAATTAACATGAAGGCTAGTTCGCTGGATGCAGTAGCCGTTTCAGAAGGTCCTGGCTCGTATACTGGTCTTAGGATCGGTGTTTCTACTGCCAAAGGCCTTGCCTTTGCATGGGATATACCTCTGATAGCTATTTCAACGATGAAGGTTTTAGCTTTTGCTGCGCAAAAGACAATTTTCGAACAAGCCTACATTGTTGCATTACTGGACGCTAGGCGGATGGAGGTGTTTGATCAGGTGTTTGATCAGGACTTAAATTCAATCATTTCGCTGGAGTCAAAACTGATCGATCAATATTCCTTTATTCAGCTCTTGGAGGACAAAAAGGTATACTTCGTAGGTGATGGTTCAGATAAAGTTAGCCACGTGATCCACCATCGTAATGCAGTATTTATAGACTTGAAAATTGATGCAGAATATATGGGAGAGATCGCATTTGAAAAGTTCACGGCTGGAGAATTTGCTGACTTAGCCTATTTTGTGCCAAATTACCTGAAAGAGTTCAAGGCTCTTCATTCAAAAAAAAATCCATTATTATTATGAGCGAGATTGTAAATAGAGTTTCACAAAGTGCTATCCTATCAATTAATTTGGAGGAATTATACCCTAAAGAAGAGCGGATAATCTTTGATTTGAAGCCTTTCCTATTTCAGGAGTTTCTACTTAGAGAAAAGGAGTTCAGGGCTGACCTGAAAGGGTTGGACTGGAGCAAATATGCTGGAAAGTGGGTGTCGATATATTGCTCTGGGGATGCGATTGTCCCTAATTGGGCTTTTATGCTGGTTGCCACTTATCTGACACCCATCTGTAGAGGGTATGTCATAGGTGATCTTAAAGAGTTGGAAGTTTATATTTCGGAAATGGTTTTGAGCAAAATTAATTTGGATTCCTTTATCGACAGACCAGTCGTGATTAAGGGTTGCAGTAATTTCCCCATCCCACTTTTTGCGTACGGAAGGCTAGTCTCTTTAATTCAGAGTCGGGCAAAAAGTATCATGTATGGTGAACCTTGTAGTACTGTTCCTCTTTTCAAAAAACCAAAGGTCTGATTTATAAGGTATAGAAAAGTTCTTTTAAAATACTTCGGATTTTGATGATGAAAGGCTTGTGAAGTATGATTCACTGAGCTAAGTTTGCAAACCCAAATGAGGAAAGTCTCAGGGGGAAATAAAATTGAAATAGAGAACAAAAAAAAGATTTTATATTTTTCAAATTAAGCTTTGAATAAGAAATAAAATTCAGATATTTGCACTCGCATTTGAGGGAAACGTTCCTCACTAGCCTCCAAAACGGAGGGAAAGTTCTTTGAAATGATGTAAGGCAAAAAAATAGTAACCTGAGAAGGAGAGAAAGAGAAGATTTGGGCTCTTCGGGGTGCCAAGTCAAAATAGTGTATATAGTAACTTACAATGGAGAGTTTGATCC
>Ga0209390_10005606_pt1 | contig 17583 bp, 16 predicted proteins | sample BON01_FD_187212 | JGI IMG/M metagenome (GOLD analysis project Ga0209390, IMG submission 187212) | Freshwater microbial communities from Lake Bonney liftoff mats and glacier meltwater in Antarctica - BON-01 (SPAdes) (version 2) | ecosystem: Environmental > Aquatic > Freshwater > Ice > Glacier...
GTTGGAGACCTCTTGGCCCTTGATCAGCATGTCGGCCTTGCAGATGGCGTAGGACTCGGGGTTGAGCTCCTGCCCGAAGCCACGCATGACGGCCTGCGGGTTGAGCTCGTGCACGTATTCCATGCCTGAAGAGAGGAAGCCGCCGGTGCCTGCGGTGGGATCGTAAATGGTGCGGATGATGCCCGGCTTGGTCAGGGCGTCGTCGTCCTCCATAAAGACGAGGGAGGTGGTGAGGCGCACGATGTCGCGCGGGGTGAAGTGCTCCCCGGCGGTCTCGTTAGAGCCTTCCGCAAATCGACGGATCAACTCCTCAAAGACGAGGCCCATCTCGTGGTTGGAGATGGCGGCGGGGCTGAGATCGGCCGTGCGCACCTTTTGCACCACTTTGTAGAGCAGGTTGGCGTCGCCCAGCTGACCGATGAACTCGGCAAACTTGAAATGCTCAAAGATTTCCCGGGCGTCGCGAGAGAAGCTCTGGATGTAAGATTCCAGATTGGCCGCGATGTTTGTTTCGCCCAATTTACCAAGATCCATCTTCGAGGTGTTAAAGAACGAAAGCCCCGCCGCGCGTAGCAGCATCTTTTCCTCCGCCTCTTCGGGGAGGTTCATCGCCGCGACCTTATCAGCCGCCGCAAGCACGTCAGGCTTGGTGGCTTCCAGAACGCACTCTAGGCGCCGGAGCAGCGTAATGGGCAAGATGATGCGCCCGTATTGGCTTTGCTTAAAGTCTCCCCGCAGAAGATCCGCGAGCGACCAAATATAGGAGGCGAGGTTGTTGGGAGTTTCGGACATATGGTTCTATGGAAAATCTGCTCAAAGTCACCGTCGCTACGCCAACGGCATTGAATTCTTGTTATTAAGAGGGAATCAGTCGCTTGCCCATATAAAAGAGCGAGTAATTTACAAAATTAGGTTACCCATAGGCTGTCCTAGCTAGGAGAATTCAGACTCATTTATAATCTTAGTGTCTACTTGAACAGATAGCGCGGAGTATGTTTGCGATCTATTCATCTTTGCATCACTGACAGGCGACTGCTGGGGAAGGGGGTAGGCTTATCATCACCCTATCTGACCTGAAAGACACAGAATGACAACTTCTGACACTTTTGACCCAAAAACAGCTAAAGCTTTCGAAGTCTATGGTAATGAGCTTGTTATTGGGCAAAAAATGCTACCACGTGGGGGACTTGGTGGCTTCTCATGGTCGGGCCGAAAGGATTTGAACCTTTTTTCGCGGGAAAATATATATCCCTAAATTGTGGCAAATTCTTGCCACAAAATGCCTCTAAATGGGGATTGTGGCAAATGAAAAACCACTCTGCTTTAGCATAAGTGGTTGATTATCAATAAAGTAATGGCGGAGAAGGCGGGATTCGAAATCGAGCAGAGCCAGACCAGAAAACGTCCTCAAACCCGCTTAGATACTACAAATCAACTGTTTGCGATATTTTTACAAAATCCACCTAGTGGCAAAAAGAGGCCAAAAGCGGCACGCTTCGGCAATCCGAGCGACAGGAATCTGGCAGGAAATTTCGACTACCTATTAGTGGAAATACTAAGAAAATTTAATTCCTGAAAGGTCCTACGTTATTGAAGCTTGCTGCGATCATTTTGAATAGCTCCTGATTTTCTTGACGGTCCTCTTCTGTGTAGACTGGCTCACCCTCAGCGGAGGTCTCCATAAAATCGATCATGACCATTTTATCTTCAATCATGAGAACGTATCTGGTCATACGCATCGACATCTCAATATCTATAACCCGCTGAGTGATATCGATGATATAAAACCCTGCGGGTAACTGTGCCATCGTAATTTCCTTAGCATCTAGCACAGTCCCGAGTTGACTGCCCATTTCCCTGATCATCTCTACGGAAAAAAGATGTTTAAGTTCGGACAAAGAGGGTGTTTCACCGACATTACGAACGATTATATTACAGCTCACATAGCCGTGACCACATTGACTGTAGAATTCCTGAACGATGTTTGGAGAGTTCGAAGTTTTGGGTTTCCAACTCATCGGGAATTCCATGGCGAAATCAAGCCCTTTGGCTTTGGGCTCGTCTCTAGTGCTGAAAACTCGGGTCCAACCATCAAGCACCTCTTTGACTGGCTTCTTCTGATATGTCTCATTCCATGACAGCAAAGTTGATAAGACGTCTTCCGCTGAAATGGTAACAGCAAAATCCTCCGGGGTCGTAACCTTTAATTCAGTAGCTTGATTGATTTTCTGAAGAGCGTAACTACGCGGAAAATTTGCTTTCTCCACACTTTGACGCAGCCGCTCCTTAATTGGAGCCATATACTCATCGAGGTTCCCTCCAGTAAGAATATCATATTTCTCTACGACCCCACGATGCCCCACCCCCAAAGCTGACCGGTGGAATCTAGCCTTTGCATTTCGACTCTTCAGGGCTAAATCAGGAAATTTAGTAGCAATGCTGTCCAAGACAGCATCTTGAGTTATTACGTATTTGTGAGCTTGGATTATCTCTGTTTCCTCATCTCCGTTCGGGCCGTTAGCATATACCTCGGGACAAAGAAAAGTGGCAAGGCTCACGATCAATAGAACTTTGCTGATTATAATATCTTCCTGTATTTTCATAAGATTAATAGGGCTGGTTCATTCACTATGTTGTTTAATACAGGTCGAGCTCAAGTTCAAAGCCAGCTCGTTCTAGCTCTTCAAGGTAAGTGATGAATGCTAGCCCCTTTTGACGGATCGTTTCATAGTCATTCGCACAGTTACGGATGTAGTGGTTGCCGTCTTCAATGAAGCTGGCGTAGTCTGAGGGGCGCAGTTCGAAGTCCATGACCTGCACCTTTTCAGCTAATACATGCTCGGCGAAATCGCGTATCAGTGTGTAACGCTTAAATACGGCAAGTAGAGCGAGCGGAACGCGTGCGACCGCTGGGTTTTCGACCAAGAGGTTAAGTTGTTCTCCGGTCAGAGTCTGCAGCCGGAGCCTGAATTCGCGCTCCAGTCGGCTGATCGAAGTAGATTTAGCCTGTTGGAACACATTCCCATCAATCGCCTCCCGCTTGGTAAGGTCCCAGTCACCTAGACGCAGATAAACCGAAGCCAGCGCGCAGGCATGCGACGCGCCAAGTCCGTAGGCGGTAAATCCGAGATTGTATGTATCTAGGGTGCTAATCACTTCAGGCTTGGGACAAGTGGTGAGATGTCAGCGCGAATGTTTTGTGCGACCGAACCGAGGGGAATGCGCCAATCTGGAAGAGGACCGCGGACATCGGCAGACCTTGCTCAAGGTTAATTATGTTTGTGCACGCTCGCATAAGGAAACAATTATCCAAATACAAGCGGGCTGATTGGTTCAAGTCGGCAAACGGCGGCATAAACGAACCACAAAAGGTAAGAAAAAGCAGTAGGTCACTAATTATCTGGTCTAAGGAAGCATTTTATCTAAAGTCGATCCATGAAAAAGCTCTCACTCGTGATTCTGTTCTTTTATACTCTGCTAGTCAGTTTTGGGGCTATGCCTTCGCCTGAAAAAATAGCGGAATTGCGTAAGGCTGCGAAACTGGGGATAATGCAGGATCAATACAGTTTGGCCCATTTGTATAGCAATGGGCTCGGAGTCACCAAAGATGATGATAAAGCTGCAAAGTGGTATCGCAAGGCAGCTGAGCAAGGAATGCCAGAGGCACAGCATAATCTCGCGAATAGGTATCGAACTGGTAAAGGAGTAGACAAAGATGTAGAAGAAGCCGCAAAGTGGTTTCAAAAAGCTGCTGAACAAGGCGCAGCTCTATCTCAGGCTGATCTAGGCGTAGCCTATGAACATGGCAACGGTGTTGAGCAAGATTACACAGAGGCTGTAAAGTGGTATCGCAAGGCAGCTGAGCAAGGGGTGCCAGAGGCACAGCATAACTTAGGGTTAATGTATGCCCAAGGAACCGGAGTCACGAAAGATGAGGTGACGGCATATATGTGGTTTAATGTTTCCGTAAACAATGGATATACATACGCCAAGCGGAACCTAGATATTTTAGGCACGATGTTAACCAGCGAGCAGATCACAAAAGCACAGGTTCTATCCCGGAAGTGGATGGCTCAACACGCGAAGTAACGCGGCAGGGCTAGGCTGCCGCAACTGGGCGCGGAGCTGTGAGAGCGCGGGAAGGCAGCGTTTCGGGGGAAACGTAGCGCCCTTTGCCGATTATGTCGAATGAGGCGCAGCCGTGAGCGAATACTTGGAGCTCTATTCGGTATAATCCGCAAAGGGCGCGAGGCTTCGGGCCCCGAAACGATGCCTTTGTGTGCTCTCGCTGCGGAGTGCTAGGTTTTGGATTGTTTCGAGCGTAGCGAGGTGGACCTCTTGAGCCGTAGGAGTGCGGGGATGCCGGAAGGAGGCACGACTGGAGGCATGCAGGCGCGACTAGGCGTCGGGTGGCGGGTGGATTGGAACCTCATGTAGCAGTCGGTGACGCTCGGGTGAGCCGGAGACAGAGCAGAGCGTGTGGCCGGAACTGAAACGGGAACGGCTGACAGGCCTCGAATAAGCGGAACACGAGGAGCGCGATCAGCGGAAGCGATGGGCCGAGGGGCACGTCGATGTGCGCAGCAGATCACGTGACGCTCGGTTGGTCGCTGGAGCCGTGCGGAGGGTGTGGAGCGCGAGGCTCTGCGACGCAGTGAACGGGGCAGCGGAGGACGCATGCGGAGCGAAGGCGACGGGGAACCGAAGACGGCAGCGTCTGCGGGTGAATGGCGAGACGGGAGCGACCGGAACGGTGCTGCTGGTGGGAGCCTAAGCGACTAGAAGCAGATCCGTGGAGGGAGCGGCGGATTGGATGCATAGCTGTGCGGTTGGGCTGGAAGATGTGGTAGTCCTCGGTGAGGATCGACGCAGGAGACCGGAAGCGTGGACGGAGGAACCCCCAAATGGTCGATGTGCTGAATTCAGTGGATAGGCACAGGATCAGTGCATCAAGATTTCAACGGTCGGGGGGGGGCATGGGGGAAAACATCTTCCGACACACATAAGTAACCCCACCCGCGCATATAAATTTTGGATTTACAAAAACGAGTGGCAGGGAGTGACATGCCTGGAAAATCAAGGGAGCAGACAGATTACTCATATCATCCGAACACTGCCCCAAGAAACCATAAACCAATAAGGGCCATTACCCCCCACGTGAGTAGTTGAAACAGGCAAGACCCAGCCACCATAGCACCACCTGCTGCTGCGCCAGCAGCCTCCGCGGCGCGATCCTTTGGATCCCCTTCATTAGAGAAAACAAAAGCTCCTATTCCGAAAATAAGTGCTACGATAAAAATAATACCTATAATTTTTTCCATGATATATTCGCCTGATAGTTAATATAATTTAATGGTTAAAAACTCAGATCTAGCCCTATTAAGGCATTGAAATAATAAATAACTACTTATTGTCATTTCGATTCAGCATCCATTCCCGTATAAGCTTTTGAGCCTCTTCAATTTGATTAGATGTCATTAGAGTTCTGGTGAAGTCTCTATTTTTTCTAGCCTGGAATGCCCCGTTCTTAGCAGCAATACCGAACCACTTGTAAGCATGGATATAATTCCTAGCAACGCCCACACCTGTAGCATAGGCCGTACCGAGATTTTGCTGAGCCCCGCCATGTCCTTGTTCTGCTGATTTTTTATACCACTTGATTGCCTCACTGTTATTTTTAATGAGGCCCTCGCCAAGGCTATACATTAAGCCTAAATTAAACTGAGCCTCCGCATGCCCTTGCTCCCCCGCCTTGCGATACCATTTAACCGCGGCAATATTGGCCTTGGGGACATATCGACCCTCATAACTCATTACACCCAAATTATACTGAGCAGCTGCAAGACCTTGTGCCGCGGCACTTCGATACAACTCTGTTGCCCGCGCAATATCTTTGGGGACGTCTGCGGCACCGGAATAATAAATGACGCCTAGGTTGTATTGAGCATCTGCAAGTCCTTGGTCAGCAGCCTTACTGAACCATATCTCTGCCTTTGAGTAATCTTGGAGCACACCACTTCCCCTGTAGTAAATCAAACCAAGATTAAACTGCGCAGCAGAATCCCCGACCTCCGCTGCGCTAAAATATTGCTCAATTTCTTGGGATGAGGGTATACCTTCGATATTAAATATACCAGTGCCTAAAAAAACAAACAATAATGATGGGAATACTCTCATCATGATAGTGATAGATAATTGATAATAAACAAGCAAGTTTAGACTTTAAAGAGGGACACCTTTTCTTCTGAGAAACAGAGGCCAGAATCACAAATGTTCGAAAAAATGAAATTATTGGATAGCGGCATACGCACGCCAAACACAGCAAACAGACATAATGCATGAACCAGTGGGACAAACTAGAGAATCTGAAAAAAATAGAAACCGTGCCTCACAAATGAGTCCCCCCACCGCTCTGGCACTGCCATTCAAGCCGAATAGGCCATAAACCAGGAACATACCAAAGTAAGATACCTCACCGGGACACTTGGGCCAACTTTTCTTGGGCCCTACGAATGCTAAGTCAAAGACGGCCGCACCCATTTGGATAATCTCTATCTAGCCGGCACCGACCAAGGCTTCCTCGACATCGTCGGAGCCATGCTCAGCGGCATTTCGATGGCTAATCTGCACGTGCTGCAAGGGGATTAAAATGGATTTTACATGGCTGATGTTTTTGATCCATTGCCAGATGAAGTTCATCTGCTCGACCCTGGTTTAGGCGCGCTTTGCTCCGCATTTGCGGTTAAAGCACTTTCTCAGCCTACAAAAATCAAACGTTAATCCTAAAAAAATCAGTTGAACCGCTAATCAACTCTTCGATCGTTTCTATATCCGGAGCTAATTGAATCAGCTCAAGTTTAACTAATCGGGATTGGATCGAGCCTCGAGTGCGTTCTTGGAGTTTAGCGATGATTGTTACATCTTTACCCCCACTAAAAGCAGCTGAGATGACTCTGTCTTCCTGACTATCCCAGCGGGCACCTGCACGCGTGGGGAGCTTCTGCTTTCGAGCCTCCAAGCGGATTGATTCCTTGATGCACTCTAAGGCGCATGACAAGGCCTGCTAAACTGATAGAGGCAGCAAGGGGCCACTCGATTTAACGGCTTCACCCGTTTCTAAATCACGGCCATCAACCAAGCGGGCGATAATTTCTTGGGCGCTTTCTAAATTCATTTCTTTCATCTAACCTTAGTATACGCCTTCATTTGTGTTTTTATAGTCCTATGATCACAAGAAACCTGCCTCTATAATCATTAACTGGTTGTTGCCTCTGGCTCCTCCAACAATCCTAGATGCTTGTAAAATTCGCGCACGGTCGCATCGGCCTTTATATCGCTTGGAATCAGCTCCTTGCATAACGTAATGCCCTCCAGCGTGCGGCAGCGCGATAGAGCGACGTAGGTTTGTCCGGTGCAAAATGCTCCACGGCCTAGATCGATTTTGACTGAATCCATCGTCATTCCCTGTGATTTGTGAATCGTAATTGCCCAACCTAGATTGATAGGGAACTGCGTGAAGCTCCCGATCTTCTGAGCCTCGATACGTTTGGTCTCGTAATTGTATTTGTATTTGAGTTTTTCCCACGCGACACGCGAGACGGGGACAATGTTTCCAGTCTCTGTGATTTTGATTCGGAGGGAGTTCTGCTCAATAGCCACTACTTCGCCGAGGGTGCCATTCAGCCATGTCGGCTTGTTGTTTTTTACAAAGATTACTTTCGCACCAACTTTTAGATTCAAGCGATCCGGAGCTGGAAAGCGAACTCTGCCTGCCTGCAAATCGCCGTCGTATATGGCGTCGAAAGACCTTTGAGCCTCGGGCAATTGCTTTAGCCGATGCTCATTGATCGACTTCGCTCCTGCATTCGTGGGCACCAAGCAAATAGCGTCTTCACTGCCAGCGTTGCCGACGCATTTTTCATTTAACAATCGCAATGCTTCTTGATGATCCCTGTTGCAGCGAATCTGATCGAGAGCCGCAATGAAGGATGCGTCTTGCTGGCGGAAAACCTTCTTCAGTTCCAATGGGAGGATTTCGATTTGTTTAAAGACTTCTGCTGAATAGAAGTAAGGACTGTCGTAGCGATGAGTGAAGTAGACACTCTCGTCTTTCTGACCAACGACAGGAGGCAATTGTAGGATGTCGCCCACAAAAATGATGGGGACGCCGCCGAAGGGCTTTGTATTTTCTTTTACCAATTGAAGGCAGTTGTTTATGCAGTCGATGATGTCCGGACTGACCATCGAAACTTCATCAATGATTAGGACATCTAAGTTCTCCAAAACTGGCCGCATGTGTCGACTTGGATCAAAGGCTTCATCTGGGTTCAAGGTGCGCGGTGGGATTCCGAAAAAAGAATGAATCGTTGAGCCACCGACATTGATTGCTGCAATGGCAGTTGGAGCAACAACGGCACACTTTTTAATCTTTGCCGTCAGGAAGTGAATCAACGTTGATTTACCTGTGCCTGCCTTGCCCGTCACAAAGAGCGCGGGGCACTCAGCCTTAATCGCTTCCAGGATGAACTGATACTCAGGGATCACTTCAATATCTGAGACATCAATTCCTTTTGGCGCTACGGACTTAGGCCCGAGCTGCTGAGTGCTATTGTTTGGGCGATTTACCTGCCGACTGACATCGGACAAGTTGACGCGTGGCTTTGGAGCTTCTCCTAGAAACTCTTTTGCCAGTGCGGAAACTTTATCCCAAATGCTCATCGCAATGTAATCGTTTCTGTGGTGCTCGCACGTTGAGCAAGATCACGCACACAACGCATAACCTTATCCTTAGGCTTAAAGTCGACGTTGATGTCTTTGTTTTTCCCAGAGACATGTAGAAAATCAAAGCCTCTAGAAATCATAAATGCGAAGTCATCAATCACAAGAAATCGGTCATGATGAAATTCAATATCATCGCCCGGATCACCATAGACATTGAGTTCTATCTTAATCTTGGTCGTCCCGTCGGTTAGCCAATTTTTGAGGTTATGAATCCGCCCTTCATGTGTGTTGGACACATGAAAACGAACTAAGCATTGCTCCGGCTTCTTGCAGGTGCTTTCCAAGTGGATCAGAAATGCTTTCACTGACTCCTTGAAATTGCCTGAGCCCTTACCGATCAATTTATCGTAAATCTCGATTGTCTGGGCGCGGCGCATAAGAAAATCAAAGTGCCTAGAAAGAAAATCAGCATGACTCTCCTCGCCCCCATAAAGAAACGTGCCACCTTTAACAAATTCCCGGCGTTGATCCTCGACCTCAGAAATGAAGTAATCCTGAAGGTTCGTAAGCACACACATGAGTGGATTCACGCCGACCTCGTTCTCCTTGCGGTTAGAAATGGCCACATCCACACTCTCTGATTCCGCTTTCAACAAAGCTGCTTTAAGAAGATCTTGAGTTCCTACAGGGTCTTTTAAGTTATCTATGATACGTCCATGCTTCAATAATCGCACAAGCGTTCGCTTAATCTTCTTCTTGGCATCTGGATTTTCAATACGATTTACGGCCGCCACAAATTCACTCTCTTCATCATCCTCCCAGAATAGCTGCTCATTGAAGATAGAGATATACCCGTTTTCTGAAATACCTCGGAGTAGTGTTAACACATTGAGTGCACTCGCATCATTTCCGGGTTCTCCTGACAGAATTTCAGGGTCTAAGTAATAATTATAAATCATCCCCCAAATAGCTCGTCAAAGCCCTCCTCAAAGAAGCCATCAGGCAGATTATCGAGCACACGGCCACGCTCGTCGATGCGCACGTTCATTGCTTTTGCTCCGTCCTTCATCGGGTCGATATAAACGAAGGCGACGTCATCCGTAGTCACTTTGGGACGATCCTTATTCTTATTAAAAGAGGACTCTCTAATGCGACGCAGCACGCGAAGCAGCAGCGTCTCACTATGCGTTTCGATTATAAAGGAATTACCGTTTTCGCCGTTAAGCGCGGAGTCGATGAATACGTCTGCGAGTTCGGCCTGTGCCTTGGGGTGTAGATGTGATTCGGGTTCCTCAATCGCTATCGTTTTACCTTTGAGGCTCATCGCGGTTGCTAGGATCGGAATGATCTGACTAATGCCAACGCCGACATCGCGATGACTTACGATGGTATCGCTTCGAGTATCGACTAAGTATAGATCTGAGAAGCTTTCGACATCACGAGTTTTAAGGATGTTCGAGAGTATGTCATTGGTCGTCGCCCCCGAGTCCCACCCTAGGAGATCGACGCGAGACTCTCCATCTTCCTCAGCATCATTGTAAGTATAGTCAGTTAGATCGACTTCGCCCTCGACTGCCTGATTGTATGCTGCCTCTACCGCTTCCTCGATTTGATTAGACGCATTGGCGGCATCGATAAACCGACGCATCGCTAGCTTATAAGGAGCTTTCAGGTGCTTACCATCCTGCAACCATGTATTCACTTTTCCGCGAATCTTCTGCTCTTTGGCCAGTCGATCCCACGCCTCTCCACCATTGGCACACCAATTGGCATCTCGCTTTGTCGTAAATGTGAATCCGCGATCCGGATAGGCGCGTTGCGAGCCTAGGTAGACCAGCGAGTCTAGATAACCAAGCAACATAGTCGAACACTCGCCGACCAAGGTTTGAATGGTTGATTCAGCATAGAGCTGAACCGCTCGTGCGGCCTCTTCCAACTTGAGCATGTTGTAATCAAAAACGTCATCTCCCGTCGGAAGCTCGTTTAGGAATTCATCATCATCATTGGATGGTGGGGCTGATTGTTCATAGTCATGTTGGTCTGGTTCGTGTTCATCGTCCTCATGATGTTCTGAATAACTCTCCGCTACGTCTCCAGGCTCAGGCCAAACCTGAGTGCCATAACTGCCATCATAGTCAGGATTTCTCTCATCAAAATCACCAGCATTCATCGCACTGAGTGCTTCCTCAATTGCGTCTGCCGCGACTAGAGTTGCTCCGGTGAAAATAGCTCGTTCAGGCAGGACGTTATCTGTCTCAACCGATACTTCACTCGTTGCCCAATCTAGCAGTTGACGAATAGCAGCTTGCTCTAAAGGAGTAAATTTACTGGTAAAGCTAAACCCTTGCATGGCCGCTTCCCATTGTTCTTTAAAACTAGGATGGATCGCGTCAAAATTATCGACAGTAAATCGTCCGCCTTTACGCATTGAAAGACGTAGTAAGGGTGTTGATTCTTCGTTTAAGTATATAGAATAACGCGACACACGTGGTCCCGTGAGACCAGTATCAACCTCTTTGTTCAGACTAGCTATGGCTTCGTCAATCAAGGCGTCATCTGAAATCGCACCGGCATCAACTGTGAGTTCCAGGTGGACTGTCTTCCCTTCGCCAATGGAAGCTTGTAATGGCTGACTTTGCTGATCGGGAGCGAAGGTGTAACGAAGGCTGAAAGTATTGCCATCGGCACCCTTGCGATACACTACATTCTGGATGCCTCCCAGATCCACCATATCACCCGCAAGGCGGGGGCGTATGACATCGAGCTTTCCAGTGTGAAAGGCGTCTTCTGCCCAAAGCAGGCTGTGCAAGAAGCTCGACTTTCCGGCACTGTTGGGGCCAAAGATAAAAGTCAGCGGCTTGAGAGGTATATTCTGCTCTGCCTTGCCGAAGGCTTTAAAGTGGCTAATTCCGACACCGCTGACACGTGCTTGATCACTCAGTGGCTCTTTCGATTCGGTGAAGTCTGCTACGATGTTAAAGACATCTTCCGAGCGAAGCGTCATGAAAGGATCAATGTCTTTGTCGGGTGTCTCGTGACTCACAACCGCTTCACGGCGTAGCCATTCGCACAGTTCCTCGTGTGTGAGTTTTAACTTTTGGGCTAATTCAAAAAATCTCATTTTAGCTTTTGGATTGAATCGCCATTTCTTCGACGAGTTCACTTATGTGGTCTTCGCGCCATTGCGCGGTCAGTTCGCCAGTAAAGGCGCGGTAAAGGAGTAGCTGGAAGAGGTCTTCTAGCTTCTGCTTTGAGCAGATTGTTGATTCAGCGATCTTGTTCAAATCGTGCAGATTAGAGACAAAAGCCGTCTGTTCTGAGATCGGAGGCACTGGGATTTTTAATTCGGAATATTCTCTTCCGTTAATATTTGGCTGTGCCGCGGCTCGCTGTTTGCCCTTAACCCAAGTTCTGTAGTATTCGGATTGAGTCACGGAAAATAGGTAATCGGGTAGTAGTTTTGATTTGTCTGCTCTAAAACGAATCAAGTAACCCGCGAAAATTGCAGGGTGGCTCGTGTCTTTATGTATGTAAGTCTTACCTACCGTCGCTCCACTTCTGGCAAAGAGTATGTCATTTCCTGCTAATAAGTAGGGACTGTTAACCGTTGCATTTACCGAGGACTTTTTCGCGTCAATTAACCGGCCAACGGAATTTACATCAGTTATACGGATATATCTTGGGAGCTGCGGATTCCAATTCACTGCGGATGCATTTGCTCCATATTGTGGGCCGTCAGAAACGACATCCTCCAATGGGATTTTGATTGGATAGTTTGCAGGATCGCCGAAGTAGTGGTGAAAGAGTGCGGGGAGGATGCGGGCGGCTTTTTTGTCGGCTTGGGTGCGCAGCTTGCGTAGAGCGTCGGCCTGATCCAATAACTCGACGATCCGAGTTTGTTCTTTGGGGGGCGGGACGGGGATTAGTAGTCTGCTATATTCTTGCCCATTGATATTGGGTTGAGCTGCAACTCGTTTCTTGCTGGAAATCCATAGGTTGAAGCTTTCACTTTTAGTATACCAATATAAATACTTTGGAAGTAATTCGCGGGGGTCTGTTTGGAAACGAATGAAATAACCAGCAAACACCGCGGGTCCAGTCATCCTTTTATGTATGTAGCTTTTCCCCACTGTTGCTCCGCTTCGTGCCAGTAACACGTCATTCTCTTGAAGCAAATACTGCTGATGCGCAGCCAAATCGGTAGAGCAACGCTTTCTTTCAATAAGGTTACCGTCATTATCTACATCCGTGATTCTGATATAACGCGGTAAACTTGAGTCATAAGGAACCGCGGCTGCATTCGCGCCGTATTGTGGACCCAATAAAATTGAATCAGACAAGGACTTTGTTTTCCAATATCTCATTTTTTTATATCCCTCAATAATGCTTCTAATCCTTTTGACACTGAACTGTAATCAGAGGCAACGTCTGCCATTAATTTGTCTAGGTTCAAATCAGAAACTATACTTCTTCGAGTTGGCTTATAGTTACTCGCGGAAATATTATAATTATTATCAACCACCCAGGATTTATCCGCCCACCAACTTCGGGGTTCAGGGGCATCAGCATCCAATACGACATCGCTCGCTACGCCAGGGACTTCAGTGAAGCCTGACTGTTTCCACTTTCTCCAGAGCTCTAGTAAATTCGGTATTTGATTGTCGATTGCGGTTTCGACACGGCCACCGCCGGATACTTTTTCAGGGTCGTAGCCGTCGTTGGTCACATCGTAGAACCAAACCTTATCGAGTTTTGGCTTTTGACCCTCGGCTGGTTTATTGAAAATGAGCACGGAGGTCTTCACGCCCGCATAGGGTTTGAAGACGCCATTGTTGAGTGAGACGACGGCGAGCACTTCAAACTCGTCAAAGAGTTTTTTTCGCAGATCCTTATGAGCGCCCGTCGAGCCGAAGAGCACGCCCTCGGGCAAGACCACGGCGCAACGTCCACCGGGTGCCAGCGACTCCATGACCAGCGAGAAGAACAGTAACTCCGTCTTCTTTGAATTGGTAGGTAAGTCGGAGCGAATCGAATCGCGTGGCAACTGACCGGCGAAGGGTGGGTTGGAAAGGATCACTTTGTAGCGGCGATCGCGTTCGTCCTCCGAGAGTCCTGCTGTCTCGGAGAGTGAATTGGCGCGGCGCACTTTGGCCCCACGCAAGCCATGCAGCACGAGATTCATCATCGAGATACGCACCAAGCGAGGCGAGACGTCGTGCCCGAACACTGCGTTTTCTAAAACATCCCATTCAGGGAGCAGATCCCCGGGACCTTTGCGGTAGGTCTGCAAATTAGCCACTTTTGCCTTGGCGGCTTCAAGACTCTCGTAGCCGTTGCTGGCCAACCAGCTTTCACCATAGATCGGGTATTCGGAGGGTGTTTCCGAATAGCGAGCGAGGATGTGATCGACAGCGTCGATCAAGAAACCTGCGGTGCCGCAAGAGGGATCGTAAATGGAGTCGGTGTAGTCGGGATCGACCATGCGCACCATGAAGTTGCGAATCTGCTTGGGCGTGCGGAATTGCCCAAAGTTGGCCGCCTCAGTGGTGGCCATAAACTGGAGCAGATACTCAAAGATGTCGCCCTTCACGTCGGGGCCGAGTTTACGGAACTCGATCTGATCGAGCTCATCGACGGCTGTTTTCAGGATCGTAGGATCGCTGATGGTGAGACGGGAGTCTTGAAAGTAGCGCGCAATCTGCGGGGCTTCTTTAACGAGTGAGCTCAAATAGGGAAAGACATCGTCACGCACGAAGTTGAGCAGTTCGTTGCCCGATTTGAAACGCCACTGCGACCAGCGGTAACGCTTGGATTGGCCGGGGAAAAGTGCCCGTTGGTTGCCTTTTCCTCCATTGAGGCGTGCCTGCAACTCGCGGTCGCTCTCTTCTTCGTCGAGCAGCTTGAGGTAGATCAAGTAGGATGCCTGTTCGATGTATTCGGTCGGCTCGCTGCTGCCAGCACTCCAAATGGTGCGGATGACGCGGTCGATGCGGGATCTTAAATCTTGGTCCATATGGTGTTTAGCCTCTCCAGGTAGGAGCATCAAAAAAAGTGGATTCCTTGTCGTTGAAGGAATTGCTGAGGTCGTCGTCGGGACCGTGACCGGATCCTGATTCTGGGCATGCGGCCGGCCCTGAGCGCATAGTCGCCGAAACGCCTTCGAGCTCGAAGCGGAGTGACTCTAAGGAAATCTTTTGCGGTGCGGTGCTCGCCACATGCAGCATACCGAGCGTCTTGTCGGCAAAATCTTTGTGCGCAGCAGTAATACGTTGAGCGTAGCTTTGTATCAGCGCAGTGGCTTCTTCGGGTTGCTCGAAGCGTTCGAGGATTTCTGGGGAGATAGTGATACGTTTCATTGTCTAATTTTTATGCTTCTTTTGAAAATACGGATTCGTTAATATCAACGATGACCGACTTTAGGCCCGTTTCACCGAAGAGTTCGATGCCCAATGCGGCTGCATTCATGGCTGAGAGCGGCGGCTTAAAAAGGTCGTTGATTTCGATGTGGCCGCGAGCGATGCCGCGATTCTTTAGCATACTGAGGTAGTTGGCCTGCTTGGGATTCAGCTTCTGAGTAATCAGCCATGCTCGGAAATTTTCGGCAAGTTCCTCTTCGTGGGATTTGATTTTCTCCATGCCGAGGGCGGCTTTGACGAAGTCGATCAGATTCCCCTGCGGGCGTCGGTAGGCTTGCTTGAGGTTATCCTCGTTGAAGAAAAAGCGTGCTGAGTTGAGACTTTGGGCCAGTTCGGCCTCTTCCTCATCAGTGAGTAATTCACCGGCTTTGATCTTTAGGAATATCGGGCTGTCTTCGGCATTGGCTTGGACGGCTTGTTCCCAATTAGAAATGTAATCGCCCTTGTCGATGCGCTCCCCATTGGGGCCGACCTCGACGTAGTGCACTTTACTAAGCCACTCATCTTCAAGGCCAAGTTCCTTTAGCTCACTAGGTGTTGGTTTTGGGCCTCCAGCTGAGCCACCTTCTGAAAGACCGCTGCCTGACATTTCGCCTGACTCGCTGTCGTTGAAATATTCGTGGTTACCGAAGAAATCGTAGATCACGAAGAAGCGTTTATCGATGTGTGGCGCGGTGCGGGTGCCGCGACCACGCATTTGTTGATAAAGAATCGGGCTGCGCACTCGGCGGCAGAGCACTAGGTGTAGCACTTCGCGGCAGTCAAAGCCGGTGTCGAGCATGCCGACGGATACGGCAATCTGCGGATAGGTGTCTTTTTTGAAGCGACGGATCTCTTCGCCTACATCTTGAACATCGGAAGTGATGACCTTCGCGTAGTTGCCCTTATGCTCGGGGTGCAGTTCGTTGAGATATTGAGCGAGTCGAGCGGCGTGTTGCTTGGAAATAGCGAAAACGATGGATTTTCCGGGACCTGTCTTCTGCCCGGGAGCTTGCTCTTGGTAGGATGCATGGGCGAGTCGATCAAACTCAGCCATCATCTTCCGATTGGTGTCCTCATTGGTCCACTTACGCTCAAAAGCAGCGGGGTCGTAAGATTCTTCACCGTCTTCAACGCCATCGGACAAAAGCTTTGTGATCCCTGTCGCAAACTTGTAGGGCGCAAGGTGCTTATTCTTAAAGGCTTCTCGTATCGAGTAAGAGAAGGTCGGTTTGCCTTCTTTGCACTGGTAGAATTTGTAGGTGTTACGATCGATGTATTCCGCTGGCGTCGCGGTCAGGCCAATCTGGATCGCATCGAAGTGTGTCAGCGAAAGCTGCCATGCACCGTAAATGGAACGGTGACTTTCGTCGCAAACGACTACATCGAAATATCCACTACTGTATTCATCGTAGCAGCCGATCATCGTTTGTAGGAGTGAGACGGTGACTTGAGACTCTCGCCGAATACCCCCCGCTTTTCTCCAGTAAACATCGTGTTGACTGCCGAGTAGGTCATCGAGGGCTTCGACTGCCTGTTTTGCTAATTGATCGCGATCCACTAGAAATAGGACGCGTTCGGCAAGGCTTGCTTTAAGCAAACGCTTGAGATAGAGCACGACGAGGTCAGTTTTACCCGTGCCTGTAGGCAGCTCGATCAGGAAGCGGCGTTTATTGAGCTCTAGGCCGTGGTCGATGGCTTTCATTGAATCCACCTGATAGGGGCGGAGTTGGCGAGCTTCGCCGTTGCGCAAGTAGTGCTCTTTGATCGGCACCTCGGCCAGTGGCTTGCGATGCTCCCGCATATAGACCAGACGCTCCAAGTCTCGGCGGGAGTAAAAGGAGTTGATGATTCGGGCGTCGTCGTTTTGGTAGTCCCAGAAATAGATGATCTCGCCATTGGTTAAAAAGATGAAGGGCGCACCCAACGACTCCGCATAGGGAAGAGCTTGCTTCTTGGCCGTGTAAGGCTGGATCGCGTTCTTCTTAGCCTCGACCACCGCAAGAGGACGGCCCTTTTGATCGAGGAGCACGTAATCAGCGCGACCGGTTGGAATGACATCACTGTCGTCGAGAAGAATGGCGGCATCACTGTCACCTTCAGCGAGGATGCCAGTGGGGGCTGATTTTACTTTGACTGGATGTTCTGTGAGCACGTGAGATTTGTCCGCAGGATCCCATCCGCTCTTTCTTAGCGCATCATCGATTACGATACGCGCATCGGCTTCTGTGGTTCTTTTGGTCATTTATTTCCTCCCATTATGCCAAATTTCATAAATAAAAGTAGTGCTATAATTGTATAATTGATGACTGTAGAGTCATGAATGGGCTATTAACTGCAAAAAACGGGCTGTCCTTAGATAGACCCTATTCGAAAAGTCTCTGATGGGTCGTAAAAATCTGCAATCAACGGTGTAAGGGAGGAAGTTATAATAAAATAAAAATATTTTATATTATTATTTAAATCA
>Ga0209390_10005607_pt1 | contig 17583 bp, 20 predicted proteins | sample BON01_FD_187212 | JGI IMG/M metagenome (GOLD analysis project Ga0209390, IMG submission 187212) | Freshwater microbial communities from Lake Bonney liftoff mats and glacier meltwater in Antarctica - BON-01 (SPAdes) (version 2) | ecosystem: Environmental > Aquatic > Freshwater > Ice > Glacier...
CTCTCATCGCCCTCCCTCCTCCTCCTCCTCGATTAGCTACCCCCCCGACATTTCTCTATATATATATTGCTAGCACAGCCCCTCCTAATGCAACAATGCACTCTCCCACCCCCACACAGGCAACACACAACGCTTCCCCTCCGCACCTTCCGCCTCAACGCAACAATGTCTTGGAGCCGAGCCAATCCCCCGACCATCGGCCTCATGTGCACCACCCTGAACGTCCGCTCCGTGGCGTCCCACTGGTACGTGACTGCCTTGAATTGCTTAGAAAGGGGTTTGGCAAGCCTCAACGCTCGAGTCTCACAGGCACGCTGACGAGCAATGCGCGCGCTCGCTTTCACCCGTGGGATTGCACACACAACCGCATCATCTAGACTAGGTAGATAAGTTATGTCTCAACCATTTCACCTCCCCCACCTCCCCTCCCCTAATAGGACGGAAGCCGACAAGGAGAAACTCTTGGATGAAGTCAAGCATGACGGCCTCGACGACCTGGAGGCCCTTGCTGAGAAAGTCGGAACTAAGTCCGAGCAGGAGCTCGACTTCTTCCTTGGTCTCCTTCACGAGCACCTCGGCCGACAGTACCTCCAAGCCTTTATCAACACCCAACCCCCTCACCAATCGAGGGCGAAGCGAAATCAACTAATGGCCAAGCTGCTGGAGAGCGTGATGAATGGCAAGTTTGAAGGCCAGACTTATCGTCTCCTGACCAATGTCACAGCGACGGATCCGGACGTGCTCTTTGCGGAAGGCGCAGCAGCAGGAGGAGGAGGAGGAGCAGGGAAGATGGGGGGTGTCGGACGCCGTCGGGTGGCAGCGCCGGCCCCCAAGAAGGGATACACGAAGAGGAAGAGGGAGGAACAGGCCAAGGAGGAAGCGGCGAAGAAACGTGCCAAGAGTAAAACGACGGCGGAGACGGAAGAGGAAGAGAAGGAGGAAGAGGAGGAGGAGACCGCGCAGGAACAGCCGGAGCCCGCCGCGCTTGCCGGGGCTCCGAGCGCAGCAGAACAGGAGGAGGGACAGGCTGTGGGTGGGGTGAAGGAGGAGGATGAAGAAGAGATCGTTGAGGCGGGTGTATATGAGGAGAATGCTGATGACTGGGAGCCTGTCGCGGCGGTTGCGGCGGCAGGACCGATGGAAAAGACGAAACAGAATGTGGAGGAAAAGGGGCAGAAGGTCGAGTGAGAGGGATGAGAAGAGACGTTATGATAGTTGGCAAAAGGGAAAGAAAAGCGTGCGAGGAAGAAGAAAGGAAAGCGGGGTACATGTGCGTATGTGGATTTAGTAGATGACGGTTTTGATCAGGAACAATGAGGCCGCCAACACCAGGCGGAGAGTACACGAGGAAGACGACGGCAACGAAGAATGAGCCAGAAGAAATGTTGACAAATCCAGCACTCACGCCGTACGTTATCTCGTCCATTTCTTTGCTTGATTTCCTTTAAATTCCCTGTATTTTGCCACATTTGAGACTACTCTGTGTTTCCTGTTTCCAAAACCGGTGCCTCCCTCCATCCTCTCCTCACCATCACCACCACTCAATACTTACAATTCTTTCCCTTCCCCACGCTGCTGCTGCTGCTGCTGCTGCTGCTGTTGTTGTTGTTGTTGTTTCTTCACTCTTCCTCCCCCCCCTCCTACCCTCCCTTCCTCTACTCCTCCCCACTCCCCCTCCACCTCCACCAGAGGCCGATGCACATCCACGCCCATCTCCAACCCCAACTCAATCCCCTCCGGCCCCAACGTCAGCACCTCCCCCACACAGCCCTCCCTCTCTCCCTCCCTCCCTCCCTCCCTTCTCAACCCCGGCACATTCAAATGAGACGCCGCATGAGGGTTCCGAGCAATTATCGCTAGACTCTGCGGATCGAGCCCTGTTAACGTGACCTTCTTCCCTACCTCCCAATAGCTCTTCCCCGCTTCATTCAAGGCCGTAATCCCCGACAGGTCTAGAATCCCACCATGCGATGAACTCAAATCAATCACCACATCATCAGGATCATCCGCATAATCAAACACTCGAAGAATAGGCCGTGTAGACCCAAAAAACAAGGGTGCATTCACCCGATACACCTTCCTTAACCCCCCCTCCACCCTCATCCCTCCCTCCTTTCTTAACCCATCCTCCTTCAAGACCCCCTCCTCTTCCTCTTCCTCTTCCTCTTCCTTCGCTCCAGTAGCAGCAGCAGCGCGAACCCCCACAAAAGCCGATGCTGTCATCCTATTCCCGCTTATCCAGACATGCCACATACTCGCACACGCCACCCCTAGCGCAATACCAACCGCTAGATTCGTCACCACCGACACGACGGTCACCAAGACAATAATCACCGCGTCCGCCCTAGGCACCTTGTGTAACTGCGTCAAGTTCTTCCATTGAAAAGTGTGCACAGCCACGGTCCAAATGATCCCCGTCAACACCGCAATCGGCAACAGACGAACCAAGGGCGCAAGGCCCAGCATGATGAACATCATGGTGACACCCGCAGTGGTACTCGACAATCGTCCCTTTGCCCCATGTAGGATATTAATGACTGTTTCCCCTACCAGAGCGGAACCGCCCATCCCTCCAAAGATGCCAGTGAAGAAGTTAGCGACGCCTTGGACGGCGCATTCTTGGATGGCGTCGAAGGAGGAGGGGGGTTCTTTGAGGAGGGAGTTCGAGACTGTTGGAAAGAAGGGTGGGAGGGGAGGGACGGAGGGACGGAAAAAGAAAAGGGATGAGTACGATGATTTAACCGATATGAGCTGTCCTCCCTCCCTCCCTCCCTCCCTCTTCCCTCATGCGTTATCACCGTTTCCACCCCTTCCACCAAGGCCTAGCTCGCCGCATACATCCATATCGTCCTCAGACAGCCCATCCTCCCTCCCTCCCTCTCTCCCTCCCCCCTTCCTTCCCTCCCTCCCACCCACCTACCCTCATGCGTCATCACCGTCTCCACCCCTCCCACCAAGGTCAAACTCACGGCGTAAATCCAAATCGTTCCCCACTTCGCCCCTCCTTCGGGCAACACCGGAAAATGAAAGCCAGGCAAGCCCGCCTCCAACAGTGCCGTCTCTCCCACGGTCCTCGTGCCCCCTCCCTGCTTCTCGAGCAACGTGCGGAACACCCCCCATTCGACGGCTGTCCCCACCACGATGGCAGCGAGGGAGGCAGGGATGATGTGGCCGATGCCCAACTTCCTGACTTTCGGGAGACCCCACATAATGAAGAGGGTGAGAAGGATCAAAGCAAGCGTTGTCCAGGTCTGCGCCTCGCTAGCACGGAGCCAGGTTTTGTCTTGGGCGGGGCAGTCATTGAAGGGAGTATCGGGGATGGAGCAGATTTTGAAGCTTTCTGATTGCCTGGGGAGGGAGGGAGGGAGGGAGGGAGGGAAATGAGATACTCCGAGGGAAACCTAAATGCACCATCCCTCCCCTCCTTCCCTCCCTCCCTCGCTCCCTCCGTCCCTCCCTCCCTTCTCACCCTATAAAGAGAATCAGCGCCAAAGCATTCATAAACCCAATCATGGCCGACTGCGGGATTATCTTGACAAATCCACACAAGAAAGGTGCACACAGACACTCCAACATCCCGATCAGCAGGATACACATCATAAGATGCTCTATCCGTTCCTCCCTCGAAAAATCCCTCAACGGCCCATCCTCCTTTGTCATATTTCCCATGACCACCGCCATCGCTCCGGCCGCCCCACTAATCATTGCGGGCCTGCCCCCGAATAAACCAGTCAATGTCCCCATCCACACAACACTCGCCATGCCGTACGAGGGAGACAAGCCAGCCATGAACGCAAAGGCGATCGACTCAGGCACTTCGATCAGCGCCAAGGTGATTCCACTGAGGATCTCGCAACGTAAGGCGGCCGGGCGGGCTTTGTAATAGCCGAAGGAGGAGTACACAAAGTCCTTCAAGGAGAAGCTGCGGAGCGTATCGAGGAAGGGGGGTTCCTTGATCCTATTTTGATTTGGTTTGGGGTTGGGATGGTGGTGGTTGGAGCAACGGGTAGTACGTGGTGAGTAGCTCTTGTTGCAGAAGAAAAATTGCCGCAAGCAGCCTATCACTGAGGGTGGGGTAGGTAGGATGGGAAGGGGCCTTGATGCGAACGTTCTAGAAGGGGCCTCGACGCGAACGCTCTAGAAGGGGTCAGGGAGACGGTGTCCAAGACGGCAGCAGGAAAAAAGAAAGGATAGGTGAACCATACAAGCGTCGTCGTAAAACATGCCTGCCAGCATCTACTTCACCCTCCCAACTCCCCAAGGAGACGTACCTGAGCTCCTCCTCGCTCGAATGGATGAGGTCCTCCCCGTCCTTTCCCTTCGCCCACAACAGTGGTAAATCGCCTGCGACCGGTGATGGCGGTGGGGCTGGTACTGCTGGTACTGCTGCTGCTGCGGCGGCAGCGGTCGTGGGTAGTGGTGATGGGTCGGCCATGGCTGCTGCTGGGAGTGTATTGCAGGGTGTGACGTTGTGTGGAGGGAGGCCTGTGTTGTGGGGGAGGGGAGGGGGAAGAGGAGGTCAATCTCGAAGTGTCATGAGGATGAGTGAGTGAGTAGGAGAATAGCGGAGCGACCAACACACGTTTCGCACCGCACAAACGCATACATACAACCATTCATCAACACGCCATCAAATGTGCCGGAGCCGGAAGCAACACAACAACGCGTTCAGTTGGATGTCCTTCTGGAGGACTACTTGGACCCTCGCACCCTTCTTCAAAATTTGCTCTCCTCGGACCCTTCTTTGCTCTCCTCGGCCTCGGCCCGGCCAGCAAAAACCTTGACAACCTCACTCCCAGTAAAACCACACTCCCACGCTCCCTTTCCACACACCCTTTAAGATGTGCTCAGGCCAGGGAGGGGATTCCGGCTGGTTCTGACGCTTGTGCTGGTCAAGCGGCTCGGTCGCATTTCGAAGGGGGCATACATCCGTATGTTACTCTGCTCGTCGCCTTCGATGATTCGCCCCCCCGTCCTCACGCCCACCCACACCCCTTACACACAGCAAGCACAGGCGATTGTTTCCGACTGAGGTAGCTCTTCGCGTGCACGGCTGCTGGCATTGGGACAGACGCAGACCTCTGCCCTGACCAATCGAGCCGCACAGCTCCTGCTCGAAAAGCCGACGGGAGCGCTAGTAGCCCCCTCTCACCATACACCACCACCAGCGCCACCATGCACAACGAGGAGATGAAAACGAACACCACCAGCAGCACGGCAGCGAGGGACAGTAGCAGCAGCAGCAGTGTCAGCAGCAGTGTCCTGGCCAGTGCTGCAGCCGCCATGGTTGCCACTTCGAAAGCGATGGCCGCCCGAGAGGTGTGGAAATGAGGGAGTGAGGGACGGAGGGAGGGGAAAAGGGTCAAGGGTCAAGTTCTGAACCTGTGTGTCTCAGTATCATGTCCTGTTTGCATAATTTGATGTCCAGCGCTCATTTTCGTCCTCCGCTCCTTCTTTTTGTGCCACCCCAACACCACAGCTTCTGCGCCTAGCCCACCAGATGGTCGCGGGAAGTGGTACCGAGCTCCGCGCGCTGCTAGAGGAGGAGACGCGGGCCTACGACAACAGCAGCAGTAGCATTAGCAGCAGCAGCAGTAGTAGTACGAGTACCAGTAACAGCAGCACGCCTAGCAGTAGCAGCAGCAGCAGTAGCAGCAGCAGCAGCAGCAGCAGCAGTGGTGCGGGTGAGATTGAGGGGCTGGTGACTTCGTTGTGTGGCTTGCTGGTCGAATCTGGAGGAGGAGGAGGTGGTGGTGTTCGGAAAGGCAGCGAGAAAGGGATGATGATGACGGCGGCCGTGGAGAGTGGTGGTGGCATGCCTTCCTACTATAAGCGTCTGAATGTTGGAGGAGGGATGGAGGGGCAGGAGGGAGGAGCAGCAGGATGCAGCACCCTCCCTCCCTCCCTCTCCCCACGCAGCCGTAGTCATAGCAGTAGTTTTAGTGGACTTTTCCTGAGTGCTGCTGGAGGAGGAGGAGGGCTCTGCAGCAACAGCAGCAACAGCAGCAGCAGCAGCAGCAGCTATGGTGCGGTGCCGATGCTGGTTGTGACAGGAGGCGGAGGGGGAGGAGGAGGAGGGGGAGGAGGGGGAGGGTTGAGCGCGCAAGCAATGGTCCTCCACGATAATGCATTAGTGCAAGAAGTGTGGAGTTATGTGGTGGAGGGGAGGGCGGGAGGGAGGAACCAGTTGGGGGTGTTGGCGTTGGTGAGCAAGGGGTGGAGGGAGATGGCGACGAGTGATGCGTTTTGGCGGCCGATTAGTATGGACTTGTTTCCGGCTTTGCCTGGAGCGGGAGCTGCTGCTGGGGCGGGAGGGAGGGGAGAATGGAGGGGGGGAGGGTGGGGAGGTGGAGGAGGAGGGCCGGCGGGAGGGGTGGGAGGGGGAGGAGGAGGGGGAGGGATGGATTCGTTGTCCTCGTCGGTGTCGTCGGAGGGGAGCACGAGTAGTAGTAATAGTACAGATAGCACCTCTTCCTCCTCCTCCTCCTCCTCCTCCTCCTCCTCCTCCTCCTCTAACCACTCCTTCTCCACCGCTGCCGCTGCTACAGCCGCCGCCGCTGCTGCTGCTGCTGCTGCTGCTGCTGCTTCCCTCCGCATCGGGTGCCGTTCTCAGATTATGACGTTTGGAAAAGCTTTGGGTGAGCCGCGTTATCGCACGACGAGCACGTGGCAAGAGGATTTGAGCATGGTGTATGAGATTACAGACGCTGCGGATAATCGTCGTCTTTTTTATGGCACTGGTCCTATTCACGTGGCGGTTGGTCAGAATGTCATCCTTCGCTTAGCCGGCCCGCAGCGACACGAAGTGAGTGAGCCTTTTTCAGCTGCTGATCGTGACCCGGGCCAAGAGAGGTTTGGGACCCTGCGTGATTATTTCAAAGGTTGTCATGGAATGCAGTATCCGGCGAGTCTGCGGGTGAGGGTGGTGATTTGCGATCATCGGACGGGACGGATGGCGCTGCTTTATCATAGCGGGAAGACGGCGAAGCGACATGCCAAGGTACGTGTCCTCCCCCGCCCTCCTTTCCTCTCTCCCTCCATCCCTCCCTATCTCTTTTTCTCTGTGTGTGTGTATCCGGCGAGTCTGCGGGTGAGGGTGGTGATTTGCGATCATTGGATGGGACGGATGGCGTTGCTTTATCATAGCGGGAAGACGGCGAAGCGACATGCTAAGGTACGTTCTTCTCTCTTCCCTCCCTCCTTCCCTCCCTTCCTCTTTCCCTCCCTGACAGCTCTGTCAGTAGAATGACCAAGTTACATACTCACCCTCCTTCCCTCCCTCCCTCCCTCCTCCCTCCCTCCCTCCCTCATGCCTAATGCCTCCAATTGGCAAGACTTCCTCCCCGAAGACTCCCTCTATATGTGGGACCCAGACGCTGTGTGTTTTGGTACAGAAGAACTAGTCAACCAACTTACTCACCAACCTTTCCCTCCCTCCCTCCCTCCCTCCCTCCCTCAATCCCCTGCAGGTGCCTAATGCCTCCTACTGGCAAGATTTCCTCCCCGAAGACTCCCTCTATATCTGGGACCCGGACGCCGTATTTTTTGGTACGGAAGGACTAGTCAATCAACTTACTAACCTACCCCTCCGTCCGTCCCTCCCTCCCTCCCTCCCTCCCCTGCAGGTGCCTAATGCCTCCTACTGGCAAGACTTTCTTCCTGAAGACTCCCTCTATATCTGGGACCCGGACGCCGTTTTTTTTGGTACGGAGGGACAGATTAAGCTGGCGGCTGCTTTCTATGTCGTGGCGTGTGATGGTTCTGCTGCTGCTGCTGCTGCTGCTGCTGCTGCTGCTGCTGGGGCTGGGGAGGGAGGGGGGGAGAGAGGAGGAGGGGTGGAGGAGAAGCAGAGGATGTACCGGGTCGCGGGCGGGGATACGGATAGGTATGCGAGTCATTCCTCGTTTGTGAGTTTGGATTTTAGTACCACGGATGGGGAGGCGGTGGGGAGGTTTATTAAGAGCTTGTTGGCGCCTTAGGGGATGTGAGGGAGGGAGGGAGGGAGGGATGGAGGGAGGGAGGAGGTGGGAGGGTGGATTTTAATACCACGGATGGGGAGGTGGTGGGACGGTTTATTAAGAGCTTGTTGGCGCCGTAGGAGGGGAGGGAGGGAGGGAAGGAGGGCGGAGAATCAATGCGGAAGAGACAGGACAGCTTGAGAGAGACGTTTGGGTTTGTATGTGTGTGAGCGAACGAGAGAGGAGAGAGAGGAGGATAGGAAGTTAGAGAGCATCAAAAATCGAAATTTCATGGCAGGAACAGTGAACACTGATCTACACACAAATAGAAGAGTCAAACAGCCTGAGACAATACAAGCAAAGCCTAACGCCAGAAACGCAAAAGCCCTGCAAAAAGGAAAAGGAGAAGGAGAAGAAGAAGGAGCAAGACAACAACAACAACAACAACAACAACAACAACAACAACAACAACAACAACAACAACAACAACAACAACAACGAATAGTGTACTAATGTAGAAGAAGAAGCAGAAGAACACGACGTCAATGAAGAGAAAGAAGTAGATCAGCACAGCGGCAGCAGCAGCAACAGCATGATAAGCGCACTTAGTCAAACAAACAAGGGGAAAACGGAAAGAGAGGAAAAGGATAGAGGGGCAAGACAAGGCAAGGCAACGAAGGAGAAGAAGACGATGAAAGTCGGGCCTCTCAATCTCACACATTCGCCCACTCACCCGCAGCAGCAGCAGCAGCAGCAGCAGCAGCAGCAGCAGCAGCAAGTAGGGAAACAATACTGTGTACTATAAAAATGAATCAGAAGCATCTCACCAAAATTCACCTAACCAAGCGAGAGAGAGAGAGAGAGAGAGAGAGAAAAAGAGAAGAGCAAAGCAAATGGACGCTGTACACAAGTAAGTAGGTAAGCGCGAGCAAGCAAAACCACCCGCACCCACCCACAAAACAAACGAAAAGCAAGCGAGCAAGCGAGCAAGCAAGCATTAGGACAGAAGAAGAAGAAAACCAAAAAATTGAGGAATAGCACACAACGGGAGAGAAAAGTCCAATCAAAAAGCATAATAGCCACCACCGCCGCCCATCTCTTCCTACCCCCCCAACACCCAAACTGACGTACTTAACTTGATGACCACAACGCTGCCAAAACCAAAAGTACGCAGTGCAGAGAGAGAGAGGCATTGATATATCAAACTAGAAACACACAGACGGAAGGCAATACTGAAAAAGACAATTTCCCTGTATTCCTTCTTCTGTGGTTGTATAATGTGTGTCTTCCTACCTGTGTGTGAGTGTGTGCGCGCGTGTGTAATGACATGGAAATCGAGGGAGGGAGGGAGGGAGGGAGGGAGGGAGGGAGGGAGAGAGAGGAAGAGGCTGGGATTGGAAGATGCGTTAGGAAAGGACAATGGCAGCTCCCGCGAGAAACGACGCATTAGCAAAAGCCAACATTGCAAAACGAAAACTTCCATCAAAGCTTGCTTGCTCTTTCTATTGTTCTTCTTCTGTCCCAAATTGCTTTTGCGTTTCTCTCGTGTATGTGTCTCTAGTTTCAATTCTATTACTTATTTTGGTGCTTTGCCTCTTTACTTGCATGATAGGAGTTGTTTTGTTTCTCTCGAAGTCCTTTTCCCATCCCCGTTTTTCCACACTGTGTGGCTCTCCCTCCCTCCCTCCCCTCCCCCTCGCTCCCTAATTTTTGCTGATCACCGCCCAAAACGATTTTTGACTCAACGAGACTTTGCTCACCATCTTAGCCCTCTTCTTCCCCTGCTTCTGCTTCTCCACCCCTCCCTCCTTCTCTCTCTCTCTCCCTCCATCCCTCCCTCCCTCCCTCCCTCCCTCCCTAATCCTTGCTTATCACCGCCCAAAACGCCTCTTGACTCAACGAGACTTTGCCCACCATCTTCGCCCTCTTCTTCCCCTGCTTCTGCTTCTCCAGCAACTTCTTCTTCCGCGTCACATCCCCCCCTCCAACATTCTTTCCCGACTTGGTCACCAATACATCCTTCCTATACGGGGCCACTCGTTCCCTAGCCACGATCTTCCTCCCCACTTTCGCCTGAATGTTAATCTCAAAATTCTGCCGATCAATCACATTTTTCAATTTCAGCGCAACCCTCCTTCCCTCTCTTTCGGCCTTGGCCCGGTGACAGACAAAGGACAACGCATCCACCTCCTCTCCATTTAAGGCTAATTCGACCTTAACCAGATCATCGGACGCATAGCCCGCCTCGCGAAAATTCAGACTCGCATACCCAGCACTCACATTCTTCACCACATCATGCAAATCCGTCACTACCTCCTGCCAGGGCAACCGATAGATCAACACCACATTCTCATCATCCAAATACTTGATATCCTCCTGCACCCCCCTCCGCTCCTTCAAACACGTCGTGATCGCCCCCAAACATTTAACAGGCGTCAACACCGTAACCTCCACCACGGGCTCCTCAATCCTCAAATCTCGATAATTAAGTGTCGTCGCCGGATCAGGCCAATCAGCCAAGGTCTGAATAATCCGTTCACTGACCTCGCCCTCCCTCCCCCCCTCCAGGGGTTGTACTATCTTATAGGGCACGGTAGGAGAGGTGAGGAGGACGGCGGTCCCAAACTCATCGCGGAGTCTCTGATTGAATACTTCCATGTGTAGCAGGCCTAAAAACCCGCAGCGGAGCCCGGAGCCGAGCGAGGTGTTGCTCCCCTCTCTTTGCACCGTGACAGATGCGTCGTTTAGTGTTAATTTATTCACTGCTAATTCGAGGGAATCGAAGTCCTGGGTGTCCAGAGGGTATATACTAGCAAATAACATACTCTTTGCCTTCTCAAACCCTGGCAAAGGGGAAGGCATGGCCGCCTCGGCTGCCTCCCCCCCTCCCTTGTGGTGATGAAAGAGAGTATCTCCCATTAAAGCTTGACGAGTCGAACGCATGCCAGCTATAACATACCCTACTTGCCCCGTCAATAACCTCCCGGTCCTCATTTGATAAGGGCACAACACTCCCACCTCCTGCACTGAAAAACTCTCGCTCGGCCCAAGCGAAAACGCGGAAATTCGATCGTTTTCTTTGATTAACCCATCTACAACTTGAACTAAACACACCACCCCTCGGGTCTCGTCATACCAGGAGTCAACTAAGCGAGCACGTAAGGGCGCGAGGGGCTCACCTTTGGGGGGAGGGATGCGATCGATGACGGCTGGGAGGATTGTGTGGACCCCGAGGCCGGATTTGGCGGATGTGACGAGGACATCTTCGAGGTCCATTTCTAGGGTGGTGGCCATTTGGAGGGTTACTTCGTCGATTTGCGCGTGGGGGAGGTCGGCTTTCGTGATGACTGGGATGATGGTTAGGTGGGCTTCCTTGGCTCGGGTGTGTGTGGAGAGGGTTTGGGCTTGGATGCCTTGGGTGGAATCGACGAGGAGGAGGGCGCCTTGGCAGGCGGAGAGGGAACGGAAGACTTCATAGGCGAAATCGACGTGCCCCGGAGTATCGACGAGGTTGAGGAGGTAGTCTAGATTGTCCTTTGGGTGGCGGAAAACCATGGATGCGGTTTGCGCCTTGACGGTGATGCCGCGTTCGCGTTCTACTTGGAGGGTGTCGGTGTTTTGGGGCTTGGCTTTTTTTTCGGCCGCGGTGATGTTTCCTAAGAGGGGAGGAAGGGAGGGAGGGAGGGAGGGAGGGTTTGAGTGGCGGTTGATCATCGATGCGGTTTGGGCCTTGACGGTGATGCCGCCTTCGCGTTCCACTTGGAGGGTGTCGGTGTTTTGGGGCTTGTCTTCTTTTTCGGCCGCGGTGATGTTTCCCAAGAGGGGAGGAAGGAAGGGAGGGAGGGAGGGAGGGTTTGAGTGGCGGTTGATCATCGATGCGGTTTGCGCCTTGACGGTGATGCCGCCTTCGCGTTCCACTTGGAGGGTGTCGGTGTTTTGGGGCTTGTCTTCTTTTTCGGCGGCGGGAAAGGGGAGGGAGGGAAGGAGGGAGGGTGGGAGGGAGGGAGGGAGGGGTGAGTGACTGATTGAAGCGCGGGCCGAGGAGGCTTATTTTTCAGCACCATCTCTAATTTACCTGTTAATTCGAGCAAGCAGTCGGACAGGGTACTTTTGCCGTGGTCGATGTGGGCAATGACGGAGAAATTGCGCGTGCGGCTTTGGGGGATGCAGGTGAGACCGTCCGTGCTTTGGGCAATTAGCTCCTTGAGCGTGGGGCCTCTGGGTTGTGGTGGTGGTGGTGGTGGTGGTGGTACGGAGCTGGAAGAGAAGAAGACAGCGGCGCTAGCCCAAGGTGGTGGTCGTGGTTGTGGCCGCAAGAGTAGACGGCGCGTGTGCAGGTGCCGCAGCATTTTGGGAGCAGGGTGGTGGAGTGGAGGGGTGGGAGGTCGCGAGGGTGGGGAGGTTTTGGCTCGAAAATGGATGGCTGTCGTGGTGTGGGCTTGAGCTCCCTGTGCTTGGTGGTGATAGCGTGTTAGTGAAGGAGGCAAACGCAAAGGGGAGGGAAGACGAGGAGGAGGAGAGGCAGCAGCAGCAGCAGCAGCAGCAGCAGCAGCAGCAGCAGCAGCAGCACAACGGCACAGAGCAGGCACAGAGAGCTCTACTAAGCACACAAACCACAATCCCTACTAAGCCCTACTAAGCACACAACAAACCACAAGACACACACACACACACACACACACACACACAAGCCGAGAGAGCTACCACGCACCATCACGACGACCGGAGCGCTGCCTTCTTGTCCCGCATGGCGAGCCGTGGTCCTGCCTTGGTAGCGGTGCGGCTCATGAGACACACAAGCACACGCATCATGCATCATAATCATCCCTTATCGCGCCGTGCCTTGCCCTCACGCCCCCCCTCCCACTCCCAACACAACCCACAGACACTCAAGCCTAGCCAGCGTCTTCCGACTCCATCGGCCACGTCCTGCAGCCCCACCACCCCCAAAAAGCCATGGAGCAGATCCTCCGCTGCCCCAACCCAGACTGCCGAGGCACCGACCTCGAGTACAGTGAACCCGACGGCGCCACCATCTGCATGGCCTGCCACACCATCGTGGAAGAAAACGCCATCGTCTCCTCCGTGGAATTCAATGAAAACAACGCCGGGGGCGCCTCGACAGTGGTCGGGCAGTTCGTCGGGCCGGAAATGACCAAAGCGTACAGCTCGGCGGGGCGGGGTCGTCGTCGCTTCTATGCACGTGACTCGCGTGATACTACCTTGAATAATGGCCGCCGGGCCATCCAGCAGGTTGTTTCTCAACTAAGGCTCCGCCAGGCATTCGTCGATCGTGCCTGTCGTCTGTTCCGCACGGCGGTCGAGCGAAATTTCGTGCAAGGCCGCAAAACGATGTGTGTGGTGGCCGTATGTTTATACATGGTCTGTCGCGAAGACAACTCCCCCCACATGCTCATCGACTTCTCGGACGCCGTCCAAATCAACGTCTACGTCCTCGGGCACGCCTTCCTCAAATTTAAGCAACTTACCGGCCTGAACCTCGCCGTCATCGACCCCTCCATCTACATCCACCGTTTCGCCGCCCGTCTCGAGCTCGGCTCCGAGCAGGAACAAACCAAAGTCTCCCAGCTCGCCCTCCGCCTCGTCGCCTCCATGCAAAGAGATTGGATCCAAGCAGGCCGTCGTCCCTCGGGTATCTGTGGCGCTGCCCTTTATTTAAGCGCGATCTATCACGAGAAACCACGGACCTATAAAGACGTAGGCAGAATCGTGCGAGTCTCCCCAGACACAATCAAAAAACGAGTGGACGAGTTCGAAAGAACTCCCATCTCCGGAATGATGAGTAGGGACGAGCTTGCAAATATGGCCCTCTCAGATTTTGAGAACTTGCCGAGGTTAGGAGGGGGGGGAGGAGGAGGGGAGGGAGGGAGGGAGGGAGGGCCTCCTTTGATGGGGGAGGCGGACCCGCCGTCGTATACACGGGCGGTGAGGATGAAGGAGGCGCAGGCGTTGAAGGAGGGGGGAAGGGAGGGAGTGAGGGAGGGAGGGGAGGAGGAGGAGGAGGAGGAGGAGGTGCTGGCGACGTCGGTAAATGGGCGGGGGTCGTCGTCCTCCTCCTCATCCTCGTCTGCTGCTGCTACTGTTGCTGCGGCTGCCGCTGCTGCTGCTGCTGCTGCTGCGGGTAGTAAGAGAGGGTCTGGAGGTGCGGCGAGCAGCAGCAGCAGGGGGAGAGGTGGTAGTATGGCTGGAGCTCGGAGCAGCAAGCGCTTGAGAAGAGGGGGAGAGGAGGAGGAGGAGGAGGAGGAGGAAGGGAAGGAGGACGAGGGGCCATTGTTTGGGGAGGACGGGGAGGGAGGGACGGAGGAAGGGGGGTTGTATAAGGAGTTGATGGACCAATTGCTGGATGAGGAGGAGGAGCAGGCCAAGAAGGTAGCAGCGGCAGAAGCAGCAGCAGCAGCGGCGGGGGCCAATGGTAATGGAGGAAGAAATAAACGAGGAGCAGCAGCAGCAGCAGCAACAGCAGCAGCACCTGCAGTCCTTGGAGCAGCAGCCGTCGAAGAAGAGGTAGAGGAGGAGGTGGAGGAAGAGATGGAGGAAGAGGAGGAAGAAGAAGTGGATGATACTGCGCAATATATCCGCTCGGAGGAGGAGGTGGAGAAATTAAGTAAAGTCTGGCATGAAGTCCACAAAGGGTACCTCGAAAAACAAGCCCGTAAAAAAGCCGAAGAGGACGCAGCCAAGAAACGCGCAGAGGAAGACTTCAATTACCGTCCCCCAGGGCAAAATAACCATCAGAAGAAGAAGGCGGCTGCTGCTGCTGCTGCTGCTGCGGCAGCTGCATCGGTGGTGGGGGCGGGGGGGAGCAGGGCGGCGGGAGGGATGGGGGGAGGGGGGCCTGCGCGGTCGCCGGCTGAGATTGCGGTGTCGAATCATTTGGCTAAAAAGCGGATTTCGAAGAAGATTAATTATGAGGCGGTGAAGATGTTGGGGAATGAAGATGATGTGGATGCGTTGCCGCCTGAATTGGAGGCGATGTTGACGCAGGGGAGGGATTGAGGGGGGCGTGGGGAGGGAAGGAGGGGAGGGAGGGAGGGGTGTACGTATGTGATGCAGATTTATGTACGTAGATGAAGAAAGGCCTGGACGACAAGAAGAAAAGATAAAGCATGATACTACGTGATGAGTTTGCTGTGTGGGCGCTTTTTGCTTTTTGCTTTGCTTGCTTGCGGACGCTCCCCATTGGCTGCCATGTTGTAACCTCCTGCCTCCCTCATCCTCATTTCGGCCGCGACTCCCCTCACTCACTTGTTGCCACCACAAATTTCACGTTCACCTTACTAAATACACACACACACGCTACAGGAGGACGACGGCCAGGCTTACAGCGTTGTAATGCCGGTGCTTCTGCCCCCTGGGTCAATCCCAGCCAGCTCTATTGAGGACGGGAAGGAGGCACCCCTCCTCCCTTTCCTGACAGACGAAGACGTGCTGCCTCTCCTACGCACGGCGTTGCAAGCCAAACGAGGCTTTGGCACCTCGCCTCCCACGAGTTTTGGTCAGCTTTTCATCGACCTCTTGACGAGGAAACAACCCGCTTTGCTTGAACGCACGCGACGCTTTGCTAGCGACGCGGCTTCTAATACTCTTGCGGCGCACGTGCCTCCCCCATCCCCTACTACTAATGGGAAGGGAGGAGGGAGGGAAGGAGGGAAAGGCGGCAGCCAACGCCCTCGCCAGCGTTTCCTGTACATTGTGCAGCATGAGTGGGTGGTAGTGACGCCGGGGGAGGGGGTTGATTACATAGCATCTGACGAGGCAACGACGTGTCATTTGGTTGCGATAAGAGAGCGGGGCTCAGGCGTCGTAGGGCTGGCGCACGTTGATTCTCCCGAAGCCGTCGAGGACTTGAGTGCAATGGAAGCAGCTGTGGAGGATAGAGCAAGAGCATGGAGGAGATGCGATACTGCTGCTGCTGCTGGTGCTGGTGCTGCAAATGATATGCCTCTGGCCTTGGACCTTTTTATAGTGGGAGGGTATGATGGGGATAGCGAGGCGGGCCTCTTGACGGCTGTCCTTCTCCGGCATTTCGTCTCGGAATCTCAAAGGACGTATCGGTTGCAGCTAGCACTTGTCTCTTTCCTTAATACCTCCCCTCATCCTTCTCCTTCTTCCTCCTCCTCCTCCTCGACTGTCCCAGCACCGACGTGTCGCTCACTGGGTTTCATACTAGCCTCTGGAGGAGGCAGCGAGGGAGGGCAAGAGAGACATAGAGGAACTCCTGACTTATCTGGTGGCTATGGTGGCGTTTTCACGGGCGATGTGCCCAAAGGACTGCGTGGACCGAAGCATACTCTACGCGCCCTCCGTCTGTGGGGGTGGGGGGTAAGGAACCTCATTCAAGTGCAAGTCCAAAGTCAAAAACAAAAGGAAATAGAAGCAGAAGCAGAAGCAGCAGCAATACCCCAACTTTACAACCTTCGTGCCGCCAAAAAGCCCTCCGATCTCTCCAAGGAGGATTCTTCCTCCTCCACCTCTTCCTCGCCGTCCTCCTCCTCCTCAACAGCAACAACAACAGCAGCAGCAGCAGCAGCAGCAGCAGCAGCAGCAGCAGCAGCAGCAGCAGGAGGAGAAGAAGTCGTAATCTCCATCACTCCCTTCCCTTTTAAGCCCTCCAAACAAATACACGCCCTTTCTCTCCTCTCTGACGAAAAGCTAATCAAAGAAACGTCGACCAGTCCTGCGGTTGAATCCCCCTCTTTTATCAGAGACATACGAGCTGTCTTAACTCTACTCTCTACAGCGAAGCCGGAAGATTTCTTTGGGCCGTCAGTGATACAGGCGTTGGTAGTGTCCTTGCCGTGTGTGGATATAGGAAGAGCGGTGGAGGAGGAAGCGAAGGAGGGGTAGAGGGCTTGACCCTCCTCTACCAGTCCTGCTTTTGAATCCCCTTCCTTTGTAAAGGACATACGAGCTGTCTTAACTCTACTCGCTACAGCAAAGCCAAAAGATTTTTTGGGGCCGTCTGTGATACAGGCTTTAGTAGCGGACTTGCCGTCCGTCGATCTAGTGAAGATAGTGCAGGAGGAGATGGAGGAGGGGAGGGAGGGAATGGTGGAGGCATCTAGGTAGATGTTCTTGATGAACTCTGTAAAAATAATGAAGGCAAAAATAAAGCAGTTTCATGCATCAATTGTGCTCGAGCAACAAGGTGTCTGACTGCCTGTGTCTGTACATGCTTGTGTTGCACATCTTTCCTCTTCATTTGCTTCTTTTTGGGGTTTTCTCCTTCTTCTCTCTTTACCTCTCTTTCGTTTGCTCAGTTCACTCTTAATTTTCTTCTGGTCCTTCTTTTGCTTCTACAGCTACTGCTGCTACTGCTGCTTCTCTTACTGTTTCACCTTGCTACTATTCTTTTCCTTTGATCTCTTTGTTGATTGCACAAGGCTCCCTCCTCGGCTTTCCTCCCTGACATCCGCCGCTGCTCTTTCCTCCCCTCCCTCCCTCCCTCCCTCCCTCCCTCCCACCTCACGAAAAGAATGTCATAATAAAATCAGCGAGGCGATCCGGACAAATCCAAACCAACCAGCCCAACCAAAACGCCGGGATCCCACTCACATTCGCAACAATATACCTCGTCTTCGGATAAGCACTAGTCAAAGCATGA
>Ga0209390_10005608_pt1 | contig 17572 bp, 17 predicted proteins | sample BON01_FD_187212 | JGI IMG/M metagenome (GOLD analysis project Ga0209390, IMG submission 187212) | Freshwater microbial communities from Lake Bonney liftoff mats and glacier meltwater in Antarctica - BON-01 (SPAdes) (version 2) | ecosystem: Environmental > Aquatic > Freshwater > Ice > Glacier...
CAAGGATGCGATTTTAGAGGAGGTCTTCTCTGGCACATCCGATTACCCCTGCGCCGCTGTAAACCCCACCGATGGACGTCTGACTTGGCTCCTCGGTGCTTGATCGGCCCCCCACGCGACTAATCCCCCGAAGAAATTATCCCTATGAAAGCCCTTCTCCTCAGTAACGAATATCCGCCATACACCTATGGAGGTGCAGGAGTCCACGTGGAATACCTGAGTCGTGAGCTTTCAAAAATCATCGATGTCGAAGTGCGTGCCTTCGGAGACCAAAAAGTCTCGGTACCGCATCTGGATGTCCGCGGGTTTCCGCTCAACACGGAAAACTTCCAATGCCCCAAGCCGCTTCGGTCCGTATTTGGAGCAATGGAGCGGTGCGTGCAGTTTAACGCGGCGGGCGTCGATGCCAATGTCGTGCATTGCCACACGTGGTATTCGCACTTTGGGGGGATCCTGGCGAAGATGAATTACGGCATCCCGCTTGTTATCACGGTGCATTCGCTGGAGCCGCTCCGGCCATGGAAACGCGAGCAGCTTGGTGGTGGATACGATTTTACCTGCTGGGTGGAAAAAACGGCGCTTGAGATGGCAGATGCGGTGATCGCCGTTTCGAAAGAAACCAAGCGCGATATCCTTCGGTTGTTCGACATTCCGGAGGAGCGGGTTCCGATTATTTACAATGGAATCGACTTGGAGGAATACCACAAGGTGGACTCGCGCTCGGCAATCAAACGTCTCGGCATCGACCCCCGGCAGCCATACATCCTCTTTGTCGGACGCATCGCCCGGCAGAAAGGCATCATCCATCTCGTCAATGCGATCAAGTATATGAATCCTGATTTTCAGATCGTGCTGGCTGCCGGGGCTCCCGATACGCCAGAGATTGCCGATGAGATGAAGTCAGCCATCGGCCGCGCACAGCAGTACCGCGAGGGTATCATTTGGATCGGCGAAATGATTGATCCTAAAACGAAAATCGAACTTTATAGCAATGCATCGGTGTTTGTTTGTCCGTCGATTTACGAGCCATTTGGGATCATAAATCTGGAAGCGATGGCCTGTGGCACCGCCGTGGTCGCGAGTGCGGTAGGCGGGATTACCGAAGTTGTCGTGCACGGCGAGACGGGACTCCTAGTGCCGCTCGATCAGATGAAGGAAAGCCCCTTCGAGCCCACACATCCGGATCGGTTTTCTCGCAACCTCGCTGCCGCCATCAATGAACTGATGGCTGATCCCGTAAAGCGCGAGAAATTTGGAAAAGCGGGCCGCAAGCGCGCGGAGGCGCATTTTGGCTGGGATGCCATCGCCCGCGAAACCGCCGACTTGTATTCTACGCTGGTGCACTGACCGGCGCCGACATACGGTCAGCGAACGTTCGTTTCCGACCACCGGTATCGACACTACCCATTTACTACATGAAGTTCGTCGATCAGATCAGAATCCAAGCCCTCGCCGGAGATGGTGGAAAGGGCTGCGTAAGCTTCCGCCGAGAGAAATTTGTTCCCCGGGGAGGCCCCGATGGAGGGGACGGCGGGCATGGCGGCAGCATCATCCTGCGTGCGGACATCCACACGGACAACCTCGTCACGCTGTATTACGAATCCATCGTTCGTGGCAAACGCGGAGATCATGGAAAAGGAAAGGACCAGATCGGTGCATCTGCTCCGGATTCCATCGTCCGCGTGCCGACGGGCACCATCATCTACCGCCTGCCAGAGGAATTTGAGCCGCGTGGTCCCGATGCAGATGATCTTCTGCCACCCGGCGAGACGTCTGCTCCGCGGCCCAAGCCGGATATTTCGCAACTCGAGGCGATCGCGGATTTGTCAGAACCCGGCCAGGAATTCGTTCTGTGCAAAGGCGGTCGCGGCGGCAAAGGTAACACCCATTTTAAGAGCTCGCAGAATCGCGCTCCCCGGATCGCACAAAAAGGCGAGGTCGGTGAAAATGGCTGGTTTTTACTCGAACTTAGAACCATCGCATTTGCAGGTCTCGTAGGCTATCCGAATGCCGGAAAATCCACGCTCATCACCCGGATCTCAGCCGCCCACCCGCGCGTGGCCTCTTATCCATTTACCACACTGAATCCGGTTGTGGGTGTGGTGGAACTTGATGGATATGACCGCGTCACGGTAGCTGATATTCCCGGTCTCATTGAGGGCGCGCATGAAAACAAAGGCCTGGGTCATGAGTTCCTCCGCCACATCGTCCGCTGCAAACTGCTGCTTTTCGTCGTCGATATGGCTGGCAGTGAGGGACGCAATCCGGTGGATGACCTCCAGAAACTGCGGCGCGAACTCGACCTTTACGATCCTACGCTCAGCGAGCGTCCATGGGCTGTAATTGCCAATAAAATGGACCTTCCAGAGGCCGAGGAAAACCTCGTGGCATTCAAGCTCCGGTTTCCAAAACCGGAGATTTTGGCGATTTCTGCAGAGCGCCGTGAGGGGATTGATTCTGTGCGTGATCTTCTGCATCGCTTCGCGTATCCAGAACAAACTGCCGCTGCGGATACGAATTCCAACATCTGAACTCCCGCGAATTATGAGCAAGCAAACGTTATCTCAGATCCCCGGCGGGCCACCTGCCATTGGACCCTATTCCCCGGTTGTCATCGCTGAAGGAAAGTTCGCCTTCATCTCCGGGCAGATTCCTTTTGATCCCGCTGTTGGCGCGATGGTGCGCGGGTCGATCACCGAGCAGACCGAGATCGTCCTCTCGAATCTCAAACGTGCCGTCGAGGCCACCGGCGCGACGCTCGCAGATGTGGTTTCCTGCCGGGTGTTTTTGCAGCCATTTAGTGCGGAAACTTTTGGTGAAATGAATGCTGTTTATGCCCGCGTTTTTGGTGAAAGCAAACCTGCTCGATCCACTATCGGAGCTGGTCTGCTTGGCTTTGATGTTGAGATCGAGGCGGTGGTGGTTCTTCCGCAGGATTAGAGCCCCGTCAGTTTTTGAGCGTCTGCTGCAGGAGCATCAGCACCGCGGCTTCTTCCGGACGTAAACTGCGAATATCCCGCGAGAGTTTCTCCTCGGCAGTTGCTTTGAGTTGGTCGATCAGTGAGCCATCGAGATACGTCTCAAGAATCACCGGATGAATGTAGCATTTCCTGCAAATGGCCGGGGTGTTACCGAGCGTGCGTGCCACCGCTTCGATGGCGGAAAGCATGTTGCGTTTGGCCTCAGTGTGTGAGCTGAAGTTCTCGAACTCCTGCAGTGCCCTCGCCGCCAGCACCGTGCCCGCCCAGGTGCGGAAATCTTTCGCCGAGAAATCCCCGCCTGTGATCCCGCGCAGGTACGCATTTACTTCCGTCGAGGTCACATGCACGCGGTCACCGTCGTCGTCCACATATTGGAAAAGCTCATACCCAGGAAGTTCGCGGCATTGATTCACGATTTTTGCCAACATTGGATTACGGATATCAATTTCATGTTTGATTCCTGATTTCCCACGGAAACAAAACCGGACTTTTCCACGGGAGATGGCGAGGTGACGGTTGCGCATGGTAGTTAGTCCGAACGAATTATTTTCGCGTGCGTACGCACTATTGCCGACCCGAATGAGCGTCGTTTCGAGCAGGCCGACTACCGTGGCCAAGACCTTCTCCCTGGGGAGTCCTCGAAGTCGGAGGTCCTTTTTTATATGACGGCGTAATTTAGGAAGGACTTTGCCGAAGGCGACCATGTGGTTGTATTTCATGGAGTCACGGATTTTTCTCCAATCCGGATGATAGCGATATTGCTTACGAGCACGGGCATCGCGCCCCGTCGCTTGCAAATGCCCGCGGGCCACCGGACAGATCCAAACTTCTTCCCATGCGGGCGGGATTGCCAGCTGTTTGATTTGGCGCAGTGTTTCTGGGTCCTTGATGGTCACACCCGCAGCGTCCTTGTATCTGAATCCGTTGCGACACCTTTGGCGCCGAATGCCAGGCAGGGCATCCGTGACGTATCGAAGGCCCGCGTCCTTCGCGGACGTTTTCGCCTCCTGCACGACTACTTCAGTGGGGAGTTGCATACATGAATATTTCGTATCTGCGGGAGGGAATGGTCGTCTTGGAGACCTTGCCTTCAGGCCCGTGGCGTCTATCCTGAGAAATAAACATTGTCTGCATGTCTGATTTTTCCACTAAACAAGTGCTCCATCAATCCAAGCAAATCCTCCGGCATCTAGGAAACCGCCTGCTTGCCGGGATCCTTGTGGCCGTGCCATTGGTGGTCACGATTTTGGTCTTGAATGTCGCATATCGATTCATCGACGGCCTTAGCACCCCGCTGTGGAGTGCCCTGGGGATGGAGGGTGTGATTGGACTCGGATTTGTCACCACCATTGTCTTGTTGATTCTTCTGGGCTTCATGGCAACCCATGTCATCGGGCGCCGTGTGATCGAGGGAATGGAGCAGGTGATCTTGCGCGTCCCGTTGATTGCTCCGGTCTACAACGCGGTCAAACAGACGCTGGAATCCTTTCGAAAAATGAAGGGAAGCCAGCAGTTTAAGCGGGTCGCTTATGTCGAATACCCGAGCCCCGGGTGTTTTCTTTTCGGGTTTGTAACCGGTCAATATATCGAGACCCGCACAGCGAACGAAATGACGCTTGTCTTTCTCCCGACATCACCCAACCCGCTGACGGGATTCGTGCTTGCAGTGCCCTCAGAGAAGGTGGTGGACAGCGGGCTGACGCTTGAACAGGCATCGAAGCTCATCATGTCCGCAGGGCTTGTGACGCCGGAATCTCCCGGGGACACCTTCCCAATATCTTCTGACATCACCTCTCGCGCCTGACGAAAGAAATTGGTGGCAACCATACGGGCTGCGTCAAACGTTTAACTTAGTATGATGCACATGAAATCCGCTTACCGCAAAATCAACGGGCAACACTATTCGCTGGGAGACTTGGTTGCTATCGTCAGTTCGTGCGCCAAGGACAACAGCGAAACCATCGCTGCACTCAATGACCTTTTCGCCTCCGGCCGGGTTTCGATCATTCAGGACGGGGAACCAAAACGGGTCCAAGTCCGCACTCGCTGATAGGCTTCCAGAGTCTTTATTTCAGGAGCTTCTCTTTCGTCTCAGGGGAGAGGAGGTCTGATGACGAAATCCACTTACGTGCTGTAGCTGGTTCGTTGGCAAGCCAAGTTCGGGAAAAGTTCTCTAGCTGACGGTTACGGTTTTTTTCGTCTGTTATTTTAGAGGCCCATTCGAGGGCAGCCTCGGGATCTTCGACTGATAAAGTTCGAGCGAGCGTTGATACGGCGCTGTCTCGCGTGTTGTTTGCAGGCTGTCTATCTAGCCAATCTCCAGCAGAGGCGGAGTCCTTCGCGGCCCAGCGTGAAACGACTGCCTGCATTGCTACACTGCGGTCCGCTTCCGCCAACTGCGAAATCTGGCGTGCGGCAGCTTCCAGATCCGATCCAGCCCATTGCATCATCGCCTCACGGACGATTTGATTGCGGTCTTTTTCCGAGTCAAGCGTCTTGGACCACCGGATCACGGCCTCGGGATCTTTCTGGCTCCACCCGGCAGCAAGCGCCGTCGTAGCGCGGCTGCGATTGGCTGGATCGACGCTCGCAAGCGCATTCCGGGCGGTCGTGGGATCGTTCGCAGCCCACTCCCGGAAGACCGCGTTGATACTGTCGGATCGGGTGGCGCCCTCGGGAAGTTTGCGCACCCATGCCAGCACTTCGGTTTTCGTGCCTGTCTTGGCCAAATTCGACGCCACCTGCGATGCTGCCTGCGACAAAATCGGTCCCGGGGGCAGACGAAACACCGCTTCGGAGGCCTGCTTGGGATCAGAGTTTGCCCATGACGAAAAAATTTGCTGTATGGACTGCTGAAAACTGCTGCCGGGCGGCATGTAATCGAGCACCGCCGTGAGCAGCTTCTCGCGATTTACCTCAGAGTTCGCCGACATGGAGCGAAAGATATCTGAGCGCAAGGTCGGGCTTTCCACCGAGAGGGCATAGTTCAAGGCGGCATCAAAATCGGATCGGGACCACATCATAAGCGCGTTGGACGTAGCAGCGTCCCGGACTCCTGTTTCCTGAATTGTCTGAGCGGCGGCAAGTGCCGCGGCGGGATCGGTGGATGACCACGCTTGAATCACGCGCAGCCGCGGGTCTTCGTGAGTCTGTGTGGCGGGTGGCAGGGTTTTAGCATATTCCCAGGCAGCCTTGGGATCACTTTGCGCAAACGAGTTGAGAACGGCCGACATCGCCTGTGATTTCTGCTGCCCCGTGAGCTCTGCTGCCGCGACTTTTGCACCTTCCATGTCGCTTCGTGCCCATTGCTGGAAAATCATCGAAAGCGTGCCATCATGAAGGTTCCCTGAATCCTCGGTCTTGGTGGAAAGATAGAGTTTTAATGCCTCCCGGGGGTCTTTGGCTGCCAGTTGCGAGGCTGCCATGGTGCGGACCTGGTTTTTAATCTGTGGATCAGATAACGAATCGGCCAATGCAAAGGCACGCTTGGGGTCACGGCTTGTGATTCCTGCCGCCGCTGCGTTGAGTGCCGATTGCCGGGCTTGTCCGGGGCTTAACGTCAGAGCCAGATTCCATGCGCCTTCAGGATCCTGATCCGCATAGGCGTTCATCACAATATGAAGACCCATCTGGTAATCACTTCCCGGTGACTGCGCAGTCATTTCCCGTGCCAGACTGGCAAGGTCGGATTGGACGAGCCGTTCCATCAGCGCACTGGTCCGGCGGATGCCTTTGAGCCCCATCCAACCGGTCGATTGAATTGCCTCCATTTCTTGTTTAAACTCGGCAATTGTAAGCGGCTCATACGCTTTGGCAGCGGGTGCTACCATGGGTTTAGCAGCTTTTTCTGTGTCGCTGCGACCCCAGACTACCGAAGGCGATTTACTAGGCACTTGATCGGCGAGGACGGTAGTCGATTGGCTGGATGGCGGGGCGGGAGTCGTCAGTTTGGCAAGGGCGAAACCGAAACAACCGGCAATAACAGCGGCGAGAGCTGAGGTTTGAAGCTTATTCATTTGGGCGGGCAATGGAATTTCAGGTTGCGTCAAGTGCCGCGGGTGTTTCCGAAAAGATCGACGTGCAATCGATGATTCAGCCGGTATCCATGCGATTTGCACACATCGACCCATTGTTGTTGCCGACGGAGAAGCACGTCGGCGTTGGTCCCCTCCGGCATGATCTGAATGCGATGGGGGAGGATCTCACCGCCGATTGATTCGATCAGCGATTGAATTTCCTGTAGGTCGGAAAGTTCTGACACCACAAATTTCAGCTGATATTCACCGGCCTCGATCCATGCCCGGATGACCTCCGGTTGAAGCCGGGCGTTTTCATGACGCTCGATCCAAGCATTTTCAATCGTGTCCGTCTTTGGCGTTGAGTTGGCGAGCTTGGGGCTTACTGAGGCAAGGTCGCAGGGAATTCCATTCGGTGCCACAGTGCCTGCAGTCTCGATCGTGATGTGAAGTCCGGCCTCGCGGAGAGCGGCGGCGAGGTCGTGCACGCCACGCGCGATCATGGGCTCTCCACCCGTGATGACGGCAAATCGCGACTGGAATTCGAGCACTTGCTTCATCACATCTTCGACGCTTAGGTCGGGCCCCTCGGGATTCCATGAGGCATACGGCGTGTCGCACCAAGCGCAGCGTAAGTTGCACCCGGACGTTCGTACGAAGACACTCGGCACGCCAGTGAGCGCACCCTCGCCTTGGATAGAATAAAAAATTTCCGAGATGCGCATAAACTTGAGCTAATCTACTGGCGACGGTCTTGGTGGAAGTGGAGCCAGTGATCGATACTCGGTGGGATCCGTGACTCCAGCCAACTGGAAGGCTTCGCGCCTCTCGACACAGGTCCCGCATTCGCCGCAATGGACCTCGTCGCCGACGTAGCATGACCATGTTTTGGAATAGTCCACGCCCAGCGAAATGCCGCGCCGGGCGATGTCAGCCTTAGTCATTTGGATGAATGGTCGGAGCAATTCCAACTCCGCATAGGTCCCCAGCCGCATGGCGTCTCCCATCGCCTGCATGAATGCCTCGCGACAATCCGGGTAGATGGCATGGTCGCCGGCGTGCGCGGCAATAACCACTCCCTGCGCTTCCCGGCTTTCGGCAATGCCAGCGGCGATGGCGAGCATGATTCCATTACGGAAAGGCACGACGGTTTTTTTCATCGTTAGTTCTTCGTAGTGCCCTTTCGGGATTTCACCTCCGGACGCGAGCAGGGCGGAGGAAAATTCGTTCCCGATGAAATCAAGCGGTATGGTCACGTGTGGAATGCTCAATCGATCCGCATGCCATCGGGCAAACGGGATCTCCTTGGGATTGTGTTTTGAGCCATAGTCGAACGAAACGGCTGCCGATACCAAATGATGTTCCGCTGCATCATAGAGCGCCGTCACGGAATCCATGCCGCCGCTCAGCAATACCACCACCTTCTTTGATTTCATCTTATTCGAGTATGTCGTAATTTCATGCCAAGAACAACGACAGGTAAAAGAATCACGATAAGAAATCCCGGGAGCCATCGCAGGGCTTCGATAAATACGGCTTCTTGATCGCCACTGTGAGCTCGGAGTGCGGTGAACCCCGCGAAAAGCGCGCCGATCCCGCCATACGCAAGATTAAACAATAGGCCTTTGAAACTCAGGACCGTCGTCCTCAGCGAAGAATCGGTGATCGACGTATTCAAGTAATGCGAAACGAAAAACCCGAGCATCGACATCGAAATTCCAATTGGAATCACGACAACGACTCCCCAGCCATGCAGAAACATCGCCGCGAACCCCAGCCCGGCTATCGCTAATCCCGCGACCCATGCAAAATTTGTTGTGAAAGAAAACCGCGACACCATTTCCTTGGATAGGCGTGGGGTGAAAAATCCAAGTAATGCGAAGGCCGATGCAATCAGCCCGAAAGACGCATCTGGTAATCCGATGAGCCGGTAGTAGTTGCTGTTGACCGTTAAAAACAAGCGAATCGCACAGTCCACAGACAAGCCGGCCAGCATTACAAAAAGTACGGCGCGGCCAGACAGAATCCACCGGGCGGCGCGGAACGTTTGCGTCAAGGTTCCGCGGATGGTTGCGCGGACCCGCGTGCTGCCCGCGTGTGGTTCACGCATTTGCAGTGCAATGACGAGCACCACACACGCATTTGCGAGTGTTAAAAACAAAGGGATCCGCAAAGTGGTTTCTGGACCGAGATCTAGATCCCACCCCACCAGCGCACCCGCAGTATTGACCAAATTTGCATCAAAGACGGCAGCCCCTCCCAGCATCGCCACAAAAAATCCCACCGCCTGCCATCGCATCAGCCGGGCAAGCACCGCAGGCCAATCGGAAGTTTTTCCCGCATCGACCAGCGAATCATATGCCAGCGCCTCGTCAGCACCACTGGCACAGGCCTCGGCCGCTCCACTCAGAATCCGATTCAGGATTAGCACCGGAAACAACCATGCTGAGCCCGCCGGAGCAAATGCGAACAGCAGCATTTCCGCTACCATCAGCCACGCTGCCAGCACGACCATGCGCCGTCGGCCGATTTGGTCCGCCAGGGCACCGGACGGCACTTCAAGACACACGATGGTTACCGCCCAGGCGACGTTGAGCAGAGCGTACTCCGCCAGCGAAAGGCCGAGATCGAGAAAGAGCACCGCCATCACCGGATAGTACCAGCGCGCATTAAAAAGCACGCGGAACGCGATGAAGAGGCGGATATTGTTCATGCGCGCGGACCGACGATCACAGGTCTGCGCGACGAATTTTCCAATGAATTATCAGCGCGGCAAGCACGATCCAAACAGCCGATCCAAGGAGGATTTCATTCCCTTGCAGGGGCGCGATGATTTGGTAGGCACGCCCAACGCGATCCGCAAGCGCAGGCACGGGAAAGGGAGTTAATGATTCGAAAAGACTATCTGGCAGGTATAACAGCGCCCGCGTTTTGACCACGGTCAGAAGCACGATCCACCGCAGCAAGGATTCCAACACAAAAATATACGCCAAGTAAGCCAGCGTCGCGAGGGCGGTCTGGCGGATGAACGCACCAAAAAGCAGGCCGAGCAGGACACAGCCCAGGGCCTGTAGGAAAAATGGCGCTGCATCGTGGAGGGCACCCCAAAGGTTGACGGGCGCTGCGTCAGCAGGCGTATTTATCAGCCATGCCGCCACGATGCACACGACCAGGTAGGTTCCTGTGGCTGCCAGCGCCAGCGTGATCGCAGACACAATTTTCGCGGAGGCAACTTCCCCGCGCTTCATCCCGAAGATCACGCTTTGCCTCAGCGTGCGGTGCGTCCAGTCCGTCGTGATCAAAAACACACCGCACAATCCTAGCAGACTGAAATTCAACCAACTCCCCGCGTATGCAATGAACTCCCACAGCACGGGCGGCACGAAAAGATAGTCCGCCGGCGTCATCGCAAGCGTGTTGCCGATCAGCCTCGCGGCATACGTCACGAGGCCAAAGACGACGAGATACAACGCCACTACGATTCGGATGGTGGCGTTCGGGGCAAAACGCTTCCATTCCAGCGTAAGAAGGTGAAGCGGATTCATCGGCTGGTAATCTCCAAAAATTCCCGCTCAAGGCTTCGGGGTTTTACGGCGAGGCGGGTGAGGGTGATTCCTTGTTCAAAGAGCCATCGGTTCAATGATCCTGGATCCACCGAGTTGTCTGCTTCGAATGTCCAGTGATCACCGGACCGGGTGCCGCGGGTGATGCCGAGGTATCCGGATACCAGCCGGCCCAGCGCTTCCATCGCGGGCTGCTCGGTGGCCAGCTCCAAGGTTCTGTCGTCGCTGAGGATGGAACCGACCGGACCCGATGCGAGGAGGCGTCCATTTTTTAGGATCCCGACGTGGGAGCAAATCCTCTCGACCTCATCGAGCATGTGGCTTGCAAGCAGGATGGTTTTTCCCTGCCGGGCAATCGACTCGATAATTCCCCGGACCTCAATCATGCCCACGGGATCCAGTCCATTAGTGGGTTCGTCAAGGATCAGAACATCCGGATCGCCGATGAGGCAGGCTGCCAGCGCCAGCCGCTGCTTCATGCCAAGCGAATACGTGTGAAAAGCGGATTTGCGCCGGTCCTTCAGCTGCACCTGTGAGAGCAAGTTGTCGATGTCGGGTGCCTTCACCCGTTTGATTGAAGCCACAAGGCGGAGGTTCTCATCTGCGTTGAGATACGGGTAAAAGTTTGGTGATTCGAGCAGCGCACCGATCCGGGTGCGGGGATTATCACGCGGAGGTGCACCTCCAAACCACGTGAAGCCTCCGCCGTCAGCTCGCACCACGTCCAGCAATACCGCCAGCAGCGTTGTCTTGCCGCTCCCATTGGGACCCAACAAACCAAAGACCTGCCCCGCCTCGATGATCAGGTTCACGCCATCGAGCGCAACCTGCGATCCAAAGCGCTTTCTCAAATTGTCAACGTGCAGGATGTTCATGGTCAATGCGTGCGCAGGCGATGCCCGCAGGCATTCAACGCAACCGCCGTGGAAAGAGCAACCTTCCTGCCGTTGCTACCGCAAATATGTGCGCATGCCGTCGATTGTCCGATTGCGCTTGAGGAATCACCTGACTAATCTAGGGCATGAGTGGATTGTATCGACGGGTGGCAGTGGCATCCACATTTTCGCCGCGGTTTGAAGCGGTGATATGTGAGGCCGACCGTCTGGCACGACGTTTGGATGTCCCGCTTAGCGTGGTCCACGCGGACTTGGAATCTGACGATAAAACGGTCCGCTTCCGGGAGGCACTCCATGGGTTGCACCGCCCGGCCGATACTCCGCTTCTGTGGGCGGAGGACACCACGACCCCGCCTGCCGATTCGATTTTGGCAGCTTGCAAGCGGGGGGAGGTGGATTTGCTCCTAGCTGGAGCGCTGGAGCGGGATAACGACCATCGATTTTTCCTTGGAGGAGTGGCGCGCGGGCTTCTGCAGAAATCACTTTGTGATCTCGTCCTCATGACGCGTCCGTCGGTGGATGAGGTGCCCGTGAGGCACGCGGTCATCGAAGTGGATCTGGCAAATCCCGTGGTGCCAGCGCTCCAAAAGGGCCTCCATGTGGCGCAGCGGCTGGGGGCAGAGCATGTGACATTTATCAGCGTGGTTACACCGTTTGAGGATGCCGCATCGGCAAACAATAATTCTAGGCCACACAATGAAGAATCACTCACCGATCTCGTTGACCCCCTCACCGGGTTCGACGGCGAGGCAGAGGTAAGAATCATCCGCACAACTACAGGATTTGGTGCGTGTGACTTCGTTCAGGGCGCAGCAGCGGATCTGCTCATCGTCATCACCGGAACGCAAAACGGGATGCGCATGTTGCCGCATCACATGGACTGGCTCTTGCAAGTCATTCCGACGAATGTCCTGCTTCTTGGTTCGCAGTCGTGCCAGGCGCAAGCAGATTCAGATCACTTTGCGGGTGGCACGAGCGACTGATCGAACCACTCAAAAAATGCAGTGATCGCCGCCTCTGCATTCAGCACGGGCAGACCTCCTGCCTTGCGGATTTTAGCTGCGTCCGATGCCTCAAACGTCCGGGCGATCACGGGAACATTTCCCCGGTTTCCAAGGATCTTGAGGACATCAGCGGTTCGCGGAAGCGCTGATATAATCAGATCAGCATCTCTTGCACCGGCCTGCAGCAGCAGCTTCACGTCCGAAGCGTCGCCACGCAGGCAGGGGATGTTCATTTTCTCGAGCTGTTCAATGACAACGGGATCATCGTCCACCACGAGCAACTGCCTTCCCGACTCGATAAACGGCTTGGCAACCCACATTCCGGTGCTCCCGAATCCCAGCATCAGGACATGCCCCTTCATTCGTCCCCGGGTGTCTGCACGCCGCCAGCGGGGATGGACATGCAGAAGCCGCCAAGCCAGACGATCTGTTGCGACGAATGGCGTCAGCGTCATGGTGACGACAGCGACGAGCGCGATCATAGAAAATGTCTCCATGGAGATCTGCCCCGTCGCGAGGCCTGAAAACCCGAGCACGAGGGCAAATTCGCTGGATTGAGCCAAGAGCAGTCCGCTTTCGATCCCCGCACGCGAGGACGTGCCTTGCCACTCTGCGATGGCAGCGACAATAGGCGGCGTGATTACCAAAATAAGAACTGAGAAGATCGCCGCATGAAGAAAGACAGTTCCGTCAGACACGGCAACGAGCAGCCCGAGCGCGACAAAAAAGATCGCCTGAAAAAAATCGGCGAGCGAGCCAAGCAATCCGCGAAGCAGTCCATTCACGGGAAATGCGGAGAGCGCAAATCCTGCTAAAAATGCAGCCGCCAGCAGTGGTGCGCCGACTAATTGAGCCAGCCCGAGAAAGCCGAATAAAACTGCAAGCGCGATGAGCAGAAGCACCTCATCGTCGGGTTTGAGCATCTTAACCGCACGCGGAACGATCCATCGGTGACCTGCAACTGCGGCAATAAGCAGCACAAGCAGTCCGCCCAAACCGGTGCCAATGCCCGCAACCCCGCCAGGCACACCAGCCATCACTACGACCAGCACAATCATCGCAAGATCCTGCATCAGCACAACGCCTGTAACGAGGCGACCAAATGGCTCATACATTCGCGCCCGGTCTTTGAGCTGCCCCAACACGACCAGTGTGGAGCTCGCGGAAATCGTTCCAGCAATGTAAATCGCTGTCACTCCATCATACGCAAGCAGCCGTGCAGCGAGGTATCCAGCCGCACCAACAAGGAAGAACTGCACCACCGACACCCAGAGCACCTGGCGTGTTTGGTGTTGGAAGCGGCGGGGGTTTAACTCAATGCCAGAAGTAAATAAGAGAAATGCGAGCCCCAGCTCCACGGTTTGCCGGATCAACTCGGGATCGATCCCGCCACCCACACGCCCGCCCATCCACGACATGGCTATGCCCATCGCCATCAATACCGGAACCACCGGGAGCCGCAGCCAACGGGCGATCCCAAATCCGACTGCTGCGAGCGTGAGGAGGATTGCGAGGTCGATCATCCTTCCAACCAGCCTTTCTCTTGCAACATGCGCCGCTGCAGTTTTATTCCATCGACTTTCGGCAGCATGAGATACGCAACGTCGAGTTCGAGCAGGTTATCTATCACGGATAGATCCACGCCGAGGATTGCACACCGGACGCCTGATTCCCGGCACCGAAATGCGATGAGTTCGTTGAGCTCCTCGATTTGGAGCGCACTGATAACGAGCTTTGCGGAATCCAAGCCAGCCTCTTCAAAAACATCGCGGTATTCCACATTGCCGAGAAAAACCGGACACGGCAGGGCGCTCAGCTTTGCCGGGTCGTTGTCCACGGCTAAAACATGCTCACCACGGGCGTGAAGTTTGTGGGCGAGGCCACGGCCAAGCGTATTCATCCCGATCACTACGATGCGCTCGACGTCCTTCAATGTCTCGTCCATGTCGTCATCGGTGTCCGCCGCGCGGAAGGGCCGAAGGAATCCCAGCTTTTTACAGACGCGATAAAGCGGTTCATTATAGATAATCATGTAGGACGAAACGGCCATGGTGATCACGCCGACGAGTGCGGTAATAGCAACCACCGACTCACCAACCAGCCCGGCCGCGACACCCATGGCCGCGAAAATAAAAGAAAACTCGCTGATCTGCGCGACGGTCACGCTCGTGAGAAAGGATGTGCGCTGGCTGTATCCCATCCGGGCGATGAGGACCATGAAAATGAGCGGATTTCCAATCAGGACGAAGAGCGAAAATGCGAGCACGGGCCACCCGTATTCCAGCATGGACGACGGGTCCATGCGCACTCCAAGTGACACGAAAAATATGGCTACGAAAAAATTCATGAGCGGTTTCACCCGGTGTTGGAGGTCCCGGTTATATGGCAATTGTGCGAGGCTCAGTCCGGCGAGAAACGCGCCGATCTCAATCGATAGGTGCATGGCATGCGCAGTTGCCACGACGACAAAACACCAGCCAAGGCTCCAGATGAAAAGCATCGCCGGAGAACCAGACGCCCATCGAAACGGCCGGGGCAGCACGTATTTGGACGCGATCAGGGCGCCGGCAAGGAGGAGGATCATCCCGCCGAATGCAAATCCCAAGCCCTTCGCCACCTCTGCAAAATTGAGCTCCCCATCTGAAGCAGAGAGCCCGCTCAGCACGGTGAGCGCAATGATGACAACCATGTCCTGAACGAGGAATATTCCAACTGCAATCCGCCCGTATAGCGAGTCAAGCTCTCCCTTATCCGTCAACACTTTGACCACGACCACCGTGCTGCTGAAGGTGAGAGCCACGGAAAGGAAAACCGACTCCATCACGCCAAATCCCAGCAATGCAGAAAAAACGAATCCCCCCGCCGCAGTGAAAATAACCTGCCCAAGCCCGGCGATCACTGCCACACGTCCCACGTCACGGATTTTTTCGAAACTCAGTTCCAGCCCAACGAGAAACAGCAGCAAGACGATGCCGACCTCGGAGATGGCTTGGATCGGATCGCTGATTTGGACCAGCCCGAGCCATGGGCCCAGCACCACACCCGCAATGAGGTAAGAGACTATGGGAGGGAGACGGATGCGGGTAGCCAGCGCGGCAAAAGCAGCCGCACCGACCACGATCCAGCCCAGGCTCTCTAATAGCTCACTTTCAAACATTATCGGTCTATCCTATCGCCCTGAGCCCCCGATGCGCGCGCAAAAAACGCTCGGCGAAGCCGTATTGGCGCGCAGCCTGACCCTTTTGCTCGATTTCAAGCCGCAGCCGCGATCATAAATATCCTGACAGGTCAGACGATTTCCAGTGCGCCCGCGGTGCTTTTCTATCACTGCGGTCGTGGGGAACTTCCTTCTGAGGAAAAGACTAGCGCATTGGGATCATTCTCGAGAGACCATCCAATTTGAACATCGGAGCTGTATGAGAGTTCGTGGAATTTTCGGAAAGAATCAACAGAATCGGGAAATACATAACAAGCAAGGAACTCTTGGGATTCGATCTCCTTAAGAAGCGTTTTGGTCCGATTTTCGGGTGCCACCTCGCTTTTCGTGATAGTTGCGTTCTAGCGTTCTCTTGCGGCGAATCTTCATCGAAATATTGGGCACCTTGCTGTTTTCGGTGGAATATGATCACTGGCAACGGCCACGCCGTTTCATCAAGCAGCCAAGGTTTGGCCAGAGCGTCGGAAAAGGCCTACACACACCGGGTTCGCTGATCGAACCTACAAGCGGATTGTATGAGACAGACAGCTCAAGTCGATGAGGGAGAGAGAATTCGGATGCGGGGAAAGTAGGCACGGAGGTAGCCTCGGTCGTCCGTGGCCAAGGAGTCAGCTTGCATGGCGGCGTGAGCGGCCACCAGAAAATCGGGGAGGATCGCGGTTCGTGGACCGCCCTCCTTTCGGTAGTCCCGGAAAATACGCCCGGCAAGGTTGGCCGTTTCTTCATTCAAACAGCTATGGCGAAGATCGAGGCCGAATAAAGCATCCCGACAGGCTTTGTCTGATGGAAAAAACGACCGAATTTCCGCAAGGACCACGGAGGAAATCAGGAGCGACGCCGCTTCAGAAGCTGATTGGAGACAGGCCAGCCAGAGTTCTCCTTTCGGTTCTCCTTTGAATATTGCCAACAAGACGGACGTATCAATGGCGACAGCACTCATTCGCCGAGCCCGTTCAATCGCTCTTTGGGCAAATCCACCGAACCTCGCAACTCGGTCAGGATATCCATCACGGCGCGTCCCTCCAACTCAGCCTTCAAACAACCAAGCACTTTCGACTGCTTGCGCCGATCCACCACTTTACGAAGCCGGATTCCGTCATCGGTCGCGGTAAAATCCAACTGCGCACCAGGCTCAATGGCAAACCGGTCCCGAAGTTCCTTGGGAATGGTGACCTGCCCTTTTGTTGTCACGAGAGCTCTCATAAGTTTACGGTAAGAACGTCTGCGCGGAAAGACAAGTAATACTTTCGTCACTGAAAACAGCGTAGAACCCCTTTTGCATGGTTTGGCAAGATCGGCGGCATCGATCTCCTCGGCGCTTATTGGGACGAAGGGATCAGCGATGACTCGCAGCGTCATGCCCGTGCCTTGATCGTGCCTTGATCGTGCCGAACCGCGCGCGCGCAAACGCCGCCCCAAAAACTACCGTTTCCTCACAAAACCCCGTCGCGAAATGGGGGCGGCGCCCGCACCTTCCTTTTGGTCGAGGCATTTCGCCACTTCTGGACCTGCAAATCGCCGACTTGGGCAGCCAAATTCCTCGATGCCTGGTGCACCCGCGTCGCCCTTTCCCGCCTTGAACCACTCAAAAAAGTAGCCCGCAGTCTGCGCTCCCACCGCTCCCTGCTCCTGAACTACTTCCGCGCGAAAAAGCTCTACTCCAGCGGTGTCGTCGAGGGCCTCAACGCTAAAGTCAAATTAACTCTAAAACGAAGCACTAGTTTTCGAACCGAAAACGCTGTCTAAGTCGCTCTCTATCATGTGATTGGAAAATTACCCAAACCTATTTTCACCCACAGTTTCTTTTGAAGAGCCTGATTTCTCTTCGTCTTCCCGGAATGATTCTTGCTTTGTCGCACCCAGAGTAGGACTGGCGGATGCGCGTTTCTTCCTTG
>Ga0209390_10005610_pt1 | contig 17568 bp, 8 predicted proteins | sample BON01_FD_187212 | JGI IMG/M metagenome (GOLD analysis project Ga0209390, IMG submission 187212) | Freshwater microbial communities from Lake Bonney liftoff mats and glacier meltwater in Antarctica - BON-01 (SPAdes) (version 2) | ecosystem: Environmental > Aquatic > Freshwater > Ice > Glacier...
GTCGTTCGTCGGTCGTCGGTCGTCGGTCGTCGGTCGTCGGTCGTCGGTCGTCGGTCGTCGCGAAAGCCGAGGCGAGTTCGCGCTCAGCCCCCCATCGGTGCTCTGGGCCCGGGCCTCTACGTGCGCCGCGCGCCGCGCGCCAACGCGGAGGTCGACTAGGATGTGTCGCGGCCCACTGCCGCGCCGGGCCGCCCGCATCGCGCGCGCGGCGCTTCCGACGAGGCCGCTGCCGGGGCCGGGCGCAAAACGGCCAATATCACGCGGCGGCGCCCTCCTCGGCCGCCTGGGCGGGCTACTTTTTCCGACTTCAAGCTCGTGATGGCGCTGGCATACGGCAAAGAGGATGTCGCTGTTCGCGCGCCGTCGTGTTTTTATTTCATTCCCTCCCTTGTTTTTTGCCGCGCGCGCGCTTGCTGTCCCGCTCGATCGCTGCCTTCTTTTCTCCGAGTCTCTTTGAAATGCATTATTGGTTGTCACGTGCGCTCTCTGTGTTTTATGCGTGCTAGATATATAGCGAGTATGTACGTGCATCGTCGCGCGTGCGCGCGCGCGCTTTACTGTGTGTTCCCATCCGCGCGCGATCTCTCGCTTTGTTGTCGTCTTGTCGCGCGAAAAAAAAAAGGGTGGAAAAAGGACGCCGCAGGAACAAAGAGGGGGGGAAGGGAAGATCATCGTCTCGTCTTCCTTTAGGACACCGGCGCCGACGCCTTGGCGCCCGCGAGCACCTGGTTCCACGACTGGTGGTGCGCGAGCGACGACAGGCGCAGGCCGTCGCGCAGCTCGCCGACCGCCACGTCAGCGTCGGCGGTAAACACCACCCGCCGCCCCTCGCACCCGAGCGCCCCCGCGTGCAAGGTGAACCCGCTGTCGCTGAAGTGCCCGGGAATTGGCGACTCGAGCGTGACCAAGGGAGCCGTGGCCCCGCCCTCGGCGCGCACGACGAACGAGACCGAGCGCGCCCCTTCCTGCGCAAAGGACGAGGCGCGCAGGCCGGCCGCCGGCGCCGGGTCGGCGTCCTTCCAGTAACTGAGCCACGCCTCGCCCTCCGCCCTGAGCTCGCGACCCCGTGGGACGCCCGCCGGCACGGCGCCGTTTGGCAGGGCGGCACCCACGGCCGGAAAAGAGGCCGTGAGCTCGGCGGTCACGTAGCAGTTGCCGCGGCCGCACCCGGGGCTTTCGGCCAAGGCCTCGGACAGCGGCTTGGAGAAGACGCGGCCCGCGGACGAGCCGTTGAGCGCGACCGAGAGGGTCCAGACGGCGGCGATCGCGTCCTCGTCGGACGCGCACGTGGCGGGAGGGGCCGGCTCGGTCGCCGGCGGGTTCTTGGCCCCGCCGCCGACCAGGTTGCCGAGCGGGTAGGCCGCCGACGCGACCGCCGATGCGACCGCCGACGCGACCGCCGCCTCGGCGGCGGCGGCTTCCCCCCCCCCGCTCTTGCCGTCCGCGTCCGCCGACGCGTCCGCCGCCACCGACGCGTCCGCCGACGCCGACGCCGACCCCGCCGACGCGCCACTCGTGCTGCCCGCCGCAGGGCCCAGCACCCGCCGCACCGTCACCACCAGCTTGGCCTCCGGCGCGTCCGCCACCTCGTCGCTCACGTAAAACACCTCGAGCGCGCCCGTTTGCGCGTCGGCAACCACCTGCGCCACCAAGGGGGCGAACTGGCGCTTGACGGCGTAGTTGAGCGGCTTCCAGCGGCCGCCCCAGTCGTAGCCGGACCAAGAGTAGCCGGCCCAGATGTCGTTGAGCTGCCAGTCTGCGGTTGTTGCGTTTTTTTTGGGTTTTTCCAGGGGGTGTTTGGGATGAGTTTTTTTTGTATGTGATTTTTTGGGGGCGGGGAGGAGGGGGACAGGGCAAGACAGAGGGCGTCAGCGCGAGAGCAGGAAGGCGGGGGGGAGAGAGAGAGCGCGCGGGAGAGAGAGCGAGCGCGCGGGAGAGAGAGAGAGCGCGCGGGAGAGAGAGAGAGCGCGCGGGAGAGAGAGAGAGAGCGCGCTGCGAAAAACACAACAAAAAAGCCGCAAAACTCACAGAGCACGCCCATCGTCAGGCTCGACGGCTCGGACCGCATGCGCCGCCACGCCCCCAGGCCCGTGCTGTAGCAGGCGGCCTGCTGCGCCGACGACAGCCAAAAGTACGACTGCAGCAAGCGCAGCGACGCAGGCTCGTCCCCCTCGACCGACCACCGCGCCGGCACGCGGTAGTGCTTTTTGATCTGCGCGAGGATCTCGTTCAAACCGTTCTGGTGCCGCTGGCGGAACTCGAGCATCGTGTTGTTGGTGGCCGCAAAGTCGCCGAACGCCCAGTCGCCCAGCGCCCGGTCCGTGGCCTCGGCAAACGTGTCGAGCGTCGGCGGCGACTGCCAGCCAAACTCGCTGACGAATTTCGTGTTGGGGAACGAGCGCCAGTCCTCGCAGTCCATCTCGTAGTTGTAAAAGTGGATGTCGCCGAAGCGCGGGTCCTGCGGCTGGGCCCAGCGCTTTACGGCGAGGGTGCCCTCGTCGCCGGTGGCCGACGAGCCGGGGCTCGGGCGCTGCGCCAGGCCGGAGGAGGGGCTGCTGTCCAAGTAGGTGGTCGCGGGCGCCAACTCTTTCATGACGCCGCCGATGGTGCGGATGAACAGCTCGTTGTACTCGCTCACGTAGAGCGGCGCGTTGGCGCGCGTGTTGGTGTACCACGAGAGGGACGCCTCGACCTCGTTGTTGCCGCCGAACAGCGCCGTCGAGGCGTGCGAGCCCAGGCGCCGGACGGCCTGGCGCACCTCTTGCCGCACGTTCTCGAGGAAATTTGGCATCGACGCAGGGTACGTGTTGCACGCGAACGGCGTTTCCTTGAGTGCGTGTGTTGTCGTGGGCGTGATTTCGTGGGGGTGGGCGGAGGTTGTTGTGTTTGGTGAGGAGGGCGAGAAAGAAGCGGGCAAACGGCGGTCCCCCCCCCCGCTCAACCACTCACCAGCCAGCCGAGCATGCCGCGCGCGTCGAGCTCGTCGTGGAAGTAGTCGGGCATGTAGTAGCCGCCGCCCCACACGCGCTGTTGTGTTCATTTTCGTATGTTGGCGTTGTTGTTTGGTGTTTGTCGAGTTTTTCGCGTCGTCGCGGCCGTTGCGTGTTTTGTTTTTTTCGTGTTTGTTTTTTTGTTTGAGGGAAGGGAGAAACGTGTCAGCGCTGCGAAACGAGGACGGCGCAAAGAGCAGCAAGAGCACAACCGACGGCCATGAAGCGGCTACAGCGCCCGCCCGCCTCACCATGGTGTTCTGGTGCGTGGCCGCCGCCATGTCGAGCGTGCGCGTTATGATCGCCGCCGTCACGTTGACCGGCAGGACCGACAGGGGGATGACGTTGCTGCCTTTACTGTAGACGGGCACGCCGTTGACGCGGAAGTAAAAGGCCTCGCCGTCGCCGTCGGACGCCTTGGCGACGCGGCGCCCGCCAGGCGCGGAAGGGTCGGCGACCGTCGGCGGCGTCGTCAGGCCCGGGGGCGGCCACGTGAAGTCGTAGCCGCCAAACGTCGGCTGGCTGGGGCCCCAAAATACGGGCGACTCTCCCAGGTACTGCCACTGCCCGTCGATGGTCGCCCAGTTTTCGTCCGCCCGGTACCAGGCCGGCCACTTGCTGGCGTCGAGCGGCGAAGTCCAAGAGGCGCGCAGGTCGCCGGCGGCCGCCTGCTTTGCGGGCGCCTCGACGAGCTCGATCGTGCGGAAGCCGACGCGGCGGCGGGCGGCGGTGCAGGCGCCGCCCGCGGGGTAGGGGAGCTTGGACAGGGCGGCGGCGCGCAGGAGGGGGTCGGTGCTGCTCTCGGCGAGCGAGGCGTCGGCGCCCGGGGGCGCGGGCGCGGCGCCCTGGAAAAAGGAGGCGTCGTCGTCGTCGTCGCCGCCGCCGCCGCCGCAGTCGTCGCCCTTGGGCTTGAAGGCCACGGTGAGGTTGTAAAGCGGCTGCGCGCCGTAGCCCACGGGCCACCAGAGCTCGACGGCGTCGACCGGCACGTCGAGCGTCAGGCGCGCGGCGAACTCGCGGCCGGGGCGCGACAGCAGGTCGGACGCAGGCGGGAGGATGGCGTCGCCCCGGGCGGTGACGTGGCGGCCGCCGGGCAGCGCCACGTCGGCGTAGACGGTGCCGGCGTCGCCGCCGGGCGGGGCGGAGAGGAGGACCTCCACGTCGAGCGAGAAGACGTCGCCGCCGCCCTGTTGGGCCGAGGGGGAGGAGGCGGCGGCGGCGGCGGCCAGGGAGGACGGCGGCGCCGACAGGGCCGACGCCGACGACGGCGGCGAGGGCGAGGGCGAGGGCGCGACGCGCTTTTGCGAGATGACGTGCGCGTTGAGGACCGAGGCCCGCTCGACCATGACCAGCGAGATCTCGCCGTGGATGCCCGTGGCCGGGATGGCGGTGCCCCAGTCTGTTTGGTTTTTGTGGGTTTTTGTGGGTTTTGGATGTTGGGATATTTCGGGGGAACTGTGAGAAGCGATTTTTTTTTTTGTCGTGGATCGTGGGCCCGAGTCGCGCGCGCGCGGCGACGCCGGATGAGAGAAAAAGGGTCCCCCTGCCGCCCGGCGCGCCCTCCTCGGGCCTGCCGGTCGTCGCGGTGGCGGCGGCCGTGCTCCCCTCTGGCACCCGTCGCCAACGCCCGGGCCCATCCCCGTCGGCGCCGCCCCCGCCTGGCGCCGACGTCCTGCGCCCCCCCCCACCCCGTCCTCGCCTCCCGAGGGCAGAGGGTACTCGCGCGCGCCGAATCGTCCGCTTCTCCGGCGGCCCGTCCTCGGTCGCGGCCGTGCTCGGCAGGGTCTCGTCCCGCTCGCCGCCCTCTCGCCGGCCAACGACGTCTCTTGCGAGGCGTCCCTTTCCCTCCCCGAGGGGCCTGACGCCCCGGCCCGTTGGCAAAAAAACAAAAACAAAAAACCACAACCCAAAAACACGCTTCTCCCTCACCCCACCCAAACGAGTAGGCCGGTTTGCGCACGAAATTATAGACGTCAATCGCATTTGGGGCGCTCAAAGTATTTTGCAACCACGGCAAGCTCTTTTTGAGCGCGAGCGCAGTGGCCGTTGCCGGCGGCAGCACGACGCGGATCACGTTCTTGGCGCCCGGCTCCTTGCTCAACAGGTGCGCCACGGGCACGCGCCACTCGCGGTGAAAGTTGTCCGCGTACAGGATCTGCTCGCCGTTGAGGCTGACGAAGGCGTACGTGTCAATCCCCTCGAACACGAGGTCGGCGGCCGCCGATGCGCCGCCGCCGCCGCCGCCCAATTCGGCGGGCGTCTCAAATTCACGCTCGTACTCCCACGTGTCCTCGGTCACCCAGCGCACGGCCAGCTCGTTGTACCGGTAGAGTGGGTCGCCGATGACCCCGGCCGTCTGCAACGTGTTGAGCGGGTAGTTGGGGAGCAGCACGTCCGCGTAGGACAGGGATCCGTTCTTGTTCTTCAGGCTCCAACCTTTGTTTAGGGTCACGCGCGTGAGGGGGAGAGGGGAGGCGGCGGCCGCCGCTTGCGCCAGCACGAAGGCGATGGCCGCGAGCGTTGGCATCGCGAGGCCGCCGGCCGCCGCGAATGGCCGCCGCGCCATGGTGGGTTTTACGGGAAGGGCGGGGAAGAGGTGGGCGATGGCGCTGCTAAAAAAAGACTCTGTTGTCTCTATCGCGCGCGATCCTCCCAAAGAGCGCGACAGGGCGGGGGAAAGGGTGCGGATTGGTTGGTTGGGTTCGTGTGTGGCGCGCGTGGCGCGCTGAGGGACGTTTGATTTGGGGCATCGAGAGGGAGAGAGCGAAGGAGATAGCGGGCCGCGTGAGGCGTGGCGGTTGGCCGCCGCCCGCCATCGCCATCATCGCCCGTCGCCCATCGCCGCCGTTGACAAGCATTTCCTTACAAAATGGGGACGTGCGGCTCGCACGACGCCGCCCACGCCTCGTACCCGCCCACCAGGTCGCGCACGCGCGCCTTGGCCTGCTCCTCTGTCACACCCCCGGCGACCAGCGCCGCGCGGAGGCGCCGCGCGCACAGCTGCGAGTGGTTGCCGCGGCGGCAGACGACGACGACCGAAGGCGGCGGTGGTGACGGAGCGGCGCCGTCGGCCGCGTCTGCGGCGAGAGCGGGACCCCCACCACGACACGGCAGCGGCGCGAGCAGCAGCTCAACCTCCTGCCAGCGCCGGTCCAGCTCGGCAAACGGCACATTGACCGCCCCGGACAGCGCCATGACGTCAAACTGGGCGCGCGGGCGCACGTCGAGGATGACGAGCGCGCCGCGACCGCCAGCCGCCGCCGGCGACAAGGCGGAAGCAGCAGCGCCAGCGGCGGCGGCGTCCGGCGCCGCCCCGTCGACCGCCCGCTCGCCGCTTCCCCCTTGCCGCATCCTCACCGCCAGCTGCGCGGCCGTCACGCGCTCTTCCTCCGAGATCAGGGCGAGGGCGGAAGGGAGGGCGTCGTCGGCGCTCTGGCCCGTGAAGGCGGCGTAATCGGTCGCGGCCACGGCCCCTGGACGGCGCAGGCTGCCGGCAGCCTTGGCGGCCTCGTCAGCCCCGCCCGCGCCCTGGCCGCCGCCCCCGTCCCCGGCCCTCCCGCGGCGGCGGCGGCCCCCGCACGCCACGCAGCCGTCGCGCCGGGCGCGGAGCCTGACGGTCGAGAAGCGCGCGGACATGGCGTCGTACAGCAGCATGCGGCGCGCGAGGGTCTCGCCCAGGGCCGCGGGCTGGGGCCGAGCGCCCGCCGCCGCACCGCCGTCCTTTTCCCCCTCTCTCGAGGCGGCGGCGGCGCCCTCTCCCCCTCCTCCTCCTCCTCCCCGCCCCCGCCCCCCGAGCAGCTTTAGCGCCTCGAGCGCCTGCAGCACGCCCATGACGCCGGGCACGGGCCCGAGGACGCCGGCCTCGGCGCACCGCGAGCACGTCTCCGGCGCGGGCGGGTCGGGGAACAGGCAGCGGTAGCAAGGGGTGTCGTCGTCGTCATCGTCGCCCTCGTCGTCGTCGTTCGTTCCGTCGTCGGCCTTCTCCCTGCCGCCGCCACCGTTGCCGCCGTCCCCGTCCCCCTCTCCGACTCCTCGCGCCCGCACGCTCCCCCTGCAGTACACCGTCAGCTGCCCGTCCGTCCCCACCGCCGCCGCCGACACCAGCGGCACCCCGACCGCCGCGCACGCGTCGCTCAGCAGGTATCGCGACGGCGCGTTGTCCGTGCAGTCCAAGACCAGGTCGTAGCGCGAGACCAGCCGCGCCGCGTTTTCCGCGCACAGGCCGCCGAGCAGGTCGAGCGTCTCCACGCGGACGGTCGAGTTTAAGGCGCGCACGCCCTCCGCCGCGGAGAGGGCCTTGTGCACGCCGACGCGGCACTCGGCGTGGATGACCTGCCGGTGCAGGTTTGAGGCCTCGACGCGGTCGCGGTCTGCGAGGCCAAGGCGGCCGACGCCCGCGGCGGCCAGGTATAGGGCGGCGGGCGCGCCGAGGCCGCCGCAGCCGACGACCAAGGCCGAGCGGGCGCAGAGGCGGGCCTGGGCGGCGGCGCCGAAGGCCGGGAGGACCAGGTGGCGGGCGTAGCGCTCGCACTGGGCGGTGGTGAGCGCGTGCTTGAGGCGGACGAGGTGGTGGGTTGTTTGGTTGTGGCCGACGGCGGCGACCGGCGGGCGAGGCGGCGGCGGCGGCGGCGGCGGCGGCGCGCGCCCGTCGCCTCCGCCGCCGTTTGCGCCGCCGTTTGCGCCGCCGCCGCCCTTTTGCTCCTCCCCTTGCACCGTCGCCAGCCGCGCGCGGATGCGGTCGAGCTCCGCGCGCAGGCGGGCGTTCTCCTCGGCCAGCGACGCGTCCATAGGCTTGATGTACGTGTCACTGCGCGGGCCTGGTGCCTTAATCGCGCGCACGTGTGCCCCGTCTATCGTCCTGGGCGCGCGAAACGAGGCATGCGATGATGTGATGATGATGGAGATGAGAAGGAGCACGCATTCGGATTGTAGACGGCTGTGAGCGCGCATGGAGAGGTGGTCCCTTTTTTGGGCGGCGCGCGGTCCCGTCGCGCGCGCGCGTATGGCGGCGGACGCGGCGCTCGCCCATCGGTTGTCGTTTGTCGTTTACGCTTCCTTCAGCAATGACGCTTCCACGCACGCCTCTCCATCACATGACCAGGCCGTGATCAATCCAATCCACCTCGATGCAATCCCCATCGTCGAACCATCATGCTTGACCACCACCACCACTAACGACCTTGTTTAGCCAGCAAGCATGCAAGGACAAGAGGACAAGAGGACGACAGGCTGCCTCCCGGGCGCGGCCGTGCGCACCTGGCTCGACCTCGCGCGCATGAACCTGGGCCGCAGCGCCGCCGCCCGCGAGTCGTTCCCGCGCCACATCCACCACGACGCCGCGGCCGCTCTGCATGCGACGATGCTGGCGACGGCGCCGGCGCCCGCGACGCCGACGCCCCCGCCGACGCCGCCGACCCACCCGCACGCCGCCGCCATCCGCCGGCTGCACGACGCCCCCTCGCTCCCGCCCGCCTTTTTCCCGCCCGCCGTGTTGGCGGGCGGCGGATCGTCGCACGCGCGCGTGCGAGATAAGGTCAACGACAACGACAACGACAACACAGACAGCCGCCGCCGCCACCCCGACCACCGCCGCCGCACCGTCGTCGTCCGGTCCGAGCGCGCCCTCCGCCGCTGCGCGGCCGACCTCCTCTGCCACCCGCGCCTGGCCGTCGACGTCGAGCACTCGGGCCGCGCCTCGTACCTGGGCACCGTCGCCTTGCTGCAGGTGTCCACGGGCGCCACGGACTACGTGATCGACGTGCTGAGGCCGCGCGTGCACGCCGCCCTGTCGTCGGCGCTCGCTCCCGTCTTTTCGTCGGCCGCCATCGTCAAACTCGTGCATGGCGGCGCTTGCGACGTCGCTTGGCTCCAGCGGGACCACGGCCTCTTTTTAGTCAACGTGTTTGACACGGAAAAGGCGGCGTCGGCGCTCGACGCGGCCGGCTTGCTCGACGGCGAGGTTGCCACGGGCCGGCCGCGCTCCTACGCCGCGCTGCTGGCGCTGCTGGTGCCGCGGGCGCCGGCGCCGGACAAGCGGCGGCTGCAGACGTCCGACTGGGCCGCGCGCCCGCTCCCGCGGGAGATGCTGGCGTACGCGGCGGCGGACGTGCGGTGGCTGCTGCCGCTGGCGGACGCGCTGGTGAAGGCGCTGTGCGGTTGCGGCGGGGGGGGCGGGGCAGCAGCAGCAGCGGTCGGGGGAGGAGCAGCAAGAGCAGCAGTGGGAGGACGAGCAGCAGCAGCGGGAGGAGCAGCAGCAGGAGGGGGGGCGGCGGCCGCGCGCGCCGCGCCGGTGAGCGTCCGGCGCTGGCCGCTGCTCGAGCGCGCGGTGCGCGCGTCGCAGCTGGTGGCGCTCGGCGTGTACGCGCCGCCCCGTCGCGACGCGGCCGCGGCTTCGGCCGCGGCGTCGCTGCTGCGCAAGCACCTGCTGGCGTCGCCGGCGGCGGCCGCGGTGGCGTCAGCGGCAGCGGCAGCGGCAGCGGCAGCGGCAGCAGCAGCAGCAGCGGCGGCCGAGGCACCCTCTCGGAGCGCCGACGACAGCGATTCAGACGGCCGGGCGCCTTCGCAGCACCAGCAGCAGCAACAACAACAACAGCACCAGCCCCCCTTCCTCCCGCAAGGCGGCGCGCCGCCGATGTCCTCGGACGCCGCCCGCTTTGCCGCGCTCGCCCTGTGCGCGTGGCGCGACGACGCCGCCCGCCAGGCGGATGAGGGCGCGCAGAACCTCATCCCGGACGAGGCCCTGGCCGCGCTCGTCGCGGCGCTCGGGCAGGCGCGCGCTGGAGCAGCGGCAGCAGCAGCGGCAGCAGCGGCACCAGAAGCGGCAGCAGCAACAGCGCACGGGTCTTCCTCTCCTGCGGATGCGTGGTCCTGGCGGCCGCTGCTGTCGCATGCGGCCGTGCTGCGCGCCGCGGAGGGCGCCGCGCGGCGGCTCGACGCCGAGGGCCAGCGCCGCTCGCCCTACGCGGTGCGGTGGCGCGTCTCGCCGGGCCTGCTGGCGCGCGCGGGCGAGCTGTCGGCGCTGCTGGGCGAGCTGCACGAGGGGCGCTGCCGCACGGCAGCGGCGGCGGCGGCGGCGGGGGCCGAGGCGCCGGCGCCCGGCGGGACGCCGGCGGCCCGCGGCGCGCCCGCCTTGCTCTTGCCCGCGTCGGTCCGCTCGGCGCTCGACCGCGCCGCGCGCCTGACGGCGGCGGGCGCCATGGCGGCGACCACTGCTCTTGCTGCCTCTGCGGCGGCCGCTGCTGCTGCGGGCGGACCGGCCGCCCCCTCTGCCGCCGCAGGCGCCCTCGCCGCCCGCGCCGGCAGCGGCAACGCCGCCCGAGCCCGCCGCCCGCAGCCGGCCGCCGGCGCGGGCCTGTGCCGCGACGCGCGCCGCGCCGTGCGCCGCGCCGACGCCGACTGGCGCGCTCGGCAGCAGGCCAAGTTCTGCGCCAAGCGCGCGCCCTACGAGCAGAGCCGCATCTACGCGCGCGACGGCGAGACGCTGCTGACATTCTGCGACGCCAAGAAGGCGGACTGGTACCTGCAAAAGGGCCTGGCGGAACTGATGATGCCCGCTGGGCACCCCCAGGAGGACCAGCTGGTCATCGCAGAGGGCGGCGCCACGAAAGCAGCCGACGCCGGCGGCGGCGGAGACGCCTACCGCCCGCACGCGCCGCCGCCGCCCGTCGCCGTGCGCCTGCTTTTCCAGCACCGCACCGACGACCAGGACGCCGCGGGCTCGGCCGCCTCCTACTACACCTCCCAGAAGCCCAACGAGTGCGTCGCGTGCGGCGCGCCGCAAGTCCTGCGTTTTCGCGTGATCCCGCCCTGCTACCGCCGCGCGTTTCCCGCGCGCCTAAAGTCGCACCGGTCGCACGACGTGGTGCTTTTGTGCCTCGAGCACCACGAGCGCGCGCACGCGGCCGCCGACCGCGAGAAGCGCGCGCTGGCGCTCGAGATGGGCGTGCCCCTGGACGAGGTCCGGCCCGGCGGTGGGGGTGGCGGCGGCGGCGGCATGGGGATCGCTTCCGCGGGCGCGGATGGAAAGGGGATGGACGAGGACGGTGACGAAGACGATGGCGGCGGCGGCGGCGGCGGCAACGGTTGCGGCGGCGGCACGTCTCAACAGGCCGTCGGGGCGCGCCGGGCTGCCGTCGTGCTGCGGCGGTTCGGCGCGCGCATGCCGGACAGCCGCCGGCTCGAGCTCGAGGCGGTCGTCCTTCGGCAGCTGGGAAGGAGGGAGGATGCGGCAGCGGCGGCGGCGGCGGCGGGGGCAGCGGCGGCGGCGGCGACGGCGGCGGCGGCGTCAGCTGCTGCTGTTGACGGCGAGACGGCGACGGGGCCGCCCTCTCCTTCGCTTTTTTTCCTGCGCGCCGGCGACCTCGAGTCGCCCGCCCTGCTGGCGGGGCTCGGGCGCCGCAAGCGCGAGCGCACCCTCCGGCGGCTGCGGGGCGCCGGCGGCTTTGGCGGCGACGGCGCTTGCGCTGGCGAGGCGTGCCCGCCCCCCGCTGCCTCCGCGGCCGCCGACGCCGCAGCCGCCGCCGCCGCCGTTGACGACGTCCCCGCGCATCCCCCTACTTCATCCGCCGGCGACATCGCCGCGCATCCCCCTACTTCATCCGCCGGCGAAAACGGGCAAAAATCGGGCCACCAGCTGCACGGCGAGCGCGTCGTCGCCCTGACGCTGGCGACGGCCTCGTCGGCCGCCGGGGCCAAGGGCGGCGCCGCTGGCCTGGCCGCCGCCGAGGACGCCGCCCTGTCCCGCCTCGCGCAGCGGTTCCGCCTCGCGTTCGTCGACGCGGTGCGTCCGCAGCGCCTGCCCGCGGGCTGGGCGGTGGGGCACAGCGACGTGCGCGCGTTCGGTGCCTACAGCGTGCACGCGCCGCAGCCGCTGCCGCCCGAGGAGCGCGTCGCTGGTGCTGCGGCCCCGGTTGCGGTGGCGGTGTCGGTGGCGGCGCGATCACAAGTGTTTCGTCTCAAACAAGGCGCCCGAGGATAAGTGCCTGGCTCGAGTTGTGACGATCAGCACCCTGCTCTTATCGTCGTAGCAATCATCACACGCGCGCCGCGACTCGCAAGCCATCACGGAAGCGCGAGGCACCCTTCGCATCGGCACGCGCGCCCTTCCCCTCATTTGTTCCGCGCCAAACCTACCCACAACATCCCCTTTGTGTTCGTATGAGCGCCCTGCTCGCGCGAGGCCACCTCGCTGTCCTGCAGCCGCACCGCCTCTTGCTCGCGCGCGGGGCCGCCGCGCCCAGACGCGCGCCGCCAACCGCCGCCGTCGCCGCCGCCGGCATGTCTTCGGGCGACGCGGCCGCCGCCGCCGCCCCGCCCGCGCCTTCCGAGCACGAGGAGGCCGCCCTGCTCGCCCGCCTGCGCGCCCTGGTCCCCCCGCTCACGGGCGCCTCCCACAAGGGCTCCCACGGAAAAGTGGGCGTCGTCGGCGGCTGCGCGGAGTACACGGGCGCCCCGGCCTTTGCCGCGCTGTCGGCGCTGCGCTGCGGCGCCGACCTCGCGTTTGTCTTTTGCACGGCGGCGGCCGCGCCCGTAATTAAATCCTACAGCCCCGAGCTGATCGTGCTGCCGTGCCTGCCGGCGTCCGAGGGTGGGTCGTCGGCGGCGCCGCCCGGCTCGGCGGCGCCGGCGGGAGGGGGGGCGAGGAGAGGCGGGGCGGCGCGGGGCGACACAGGCGGCGGCGGCGGCGGCGGCGAGGACGGCAGCGGAAAGGACGAGGACGAGGACGAGGACGGCGAGACGAGGGCCGCCGCCGAGGCCGCCCTGGCGCAGGCCGAGCCCTGGATCGCGCGCCTCGGCTGCCTGGTCGTCGGCCCGGGCCTCGGGGACGACCCGCGCACCTGCGCGGCCGCGAGCCTCCTGATCGAGGCCGCCCGCCGGCGCCGCGTGCCCCTCGTGATCGACGGCAGCGCGCTGAACCTGGTCGCGCAGCGGCCGGCGCTCGCCCGCGGCGCCGGGCTCTGCGTGCTCACTCCAAACCTGGCGGAGCTCGGGCGGCTGGCCCGCGGGGCGGGCGGGGTGGAGCTGCCGGGACAGGAGATCGGGTTCGGGTGGCAGGGGGCGGTCGGGGACCTGGCGCGCGAGATGGCGGGGCCAGTGGTCGTTTCCAAGGGGCCGAGCGACGTGGTCGCCTGGGGCCTGGCGCGCGGCGGCAGCGGCGGATCGATCGACGGCGGCGGCGGCGCGCACGGCGGCGGCGCCTTCGTCGTCGGCGAGGCGCTGGTGTGTGCGGCGCCCGCGTCGCTCAAGCGCTCGGGCGGGCAGGGCGACGTGCTCACGGGCATCATGGCCACGCTCGTCTGCTGGTCGGCGGCCGCGCGGACGCGGGAGGAGGAGAGCTGGGCGCGCGAGGCGGGGGGGGCTGGCGGGGTTGGCGGCGGCGGCGGCGGCGGCGGCGGCGGCGGCGGCGGCGGCGGCGGCGGCGCGGGCCCCCCGCCGCCCAGCCTGCCCCTCGTGGCCTGGGGCGCCTGCTGGCTGATGCGCGCGGCGTCCGCGTCGGCCTTCGCCGCCAAGGGCAGAGGCATGCTGGCCGGGGACATCATCGACCCGCACGTGGCGGCCGCGGTGTCTCGGCTAGAGAGGGGGGAAGGCGCGAGTTGAGAGGTTGTGAATAAAACTAAAAAACAAGAGCGCCGGCGTTTGTTTGTTTTCACACACACGCCGATCGAATCGAAAGAATGAAAAGGGGTGTCTTTCTTTTGTTTTGTTTTGTTTTGTTGCGTTTTTTGTCAAGATGAAACACAGGACCACGACGACGCAACAAGGGCCTCAGAAAACAAGAGGGAGCGCGCGACGCAACCGACCTGATCGCAACAGACGCCCATCCCTCCCCCGCTCACCGCCCACTCACCCCGCCCGCCCATCGCCGCCCGCCCGCTCATCGCCTCGCCACCGTCGCCGCGTCGGCCGCCGGCACGGCGGCGAGCTCCGCGGCCTCGTCCTCCGACAGGCCCAGCTGCGCGATCAGCTCGCCCCAGCGCGCCGGCTCCTCGTCGAAGATGTACGTCATCGGCTGCACGAGCACGCCGGACCCGCCCAGGCGCTGCAGCGTCTTGACCGAGGCGTACAGTCGCTTTTTCGGCACGCAGATCACCGCCGCCCAAAAGCGCGAGGAGGAGGCCGCGCCGCCGTTGCCGTCGCCGTTGCCGTTTCCGCCGCCGCCGCCGTCGACCGGCGGCGCCGGCGCCGCCGAGTAGACCGGCGAGATGGTCGGCCCCTGCAGCCCCTTCAGCCCCTCCTCGGCCAGCAGGGTGGCCGCCACCTGCTCCGGCGTGTCGCCGCGCATGTTTGCGATCACCGAATAAAACTCCTCCGCCTTCAGGTGGCCGTCGAGCCTCTCGATCAGCTCTCGGACGATGCCCAGCAGCCCCGGCCGCTGCAGCAGCGACGACCGCGACGCCACGAGCACGCCCTGCGACTCCATGATGCGGCCGCCCTCGATCTCGCGCAAATTGTTCTCTTTGAGGGTGACGCCCGTGGACACGAGGTCGAGGATGATGTCGGCGCAGCCCATGGCCGGCGCCGCCTCGAGCGCGCCGTCGGCCGTCAGCAGGGCCACGTGCTCGAACCCCGCCTGCTCGAAGAAGCGGCGGGCGACCGCGTGGTAGCCCGTCACCACGCGCAGGGGCTGCTCGGCGCTCCAGCCCATGGCGCGCAGCTGGTCGACGCTCTCGACGCGCGCGAAGCGCCCCGTGGACGGCACCCCCAGCGCCAAGTGGCACTGGCCAAAGCCGAGCGCCCCGTGCACGACGACCAGGTCCTCGTCGCCGTCCGCCAGCTCGGCAAACATGTCGGCGCCCACGATGCCCAGGTCCACGTCCCCCAGGCGCAGCTTGCGCACCACGTCGGACGCGCGCTGGAACCACACCTCGAGCCCCGGGATCTGGGGGATGCGCGCGACGTACTGCCTCGGGTTGGGTTTCGTGACGCTCAGCGCGCAGTCGCGCAGCAGCTGGACCGTGTCCTCGGCCATGCGCCCCTTGCTGGGGAGGCCCATGCGCAGGGCGTCGCGGGGGGCGGGCTTGGGGAGCTTGGTGACTGTTTGTTAATAAGGGGGGGGACGTTTGCGGGCGGGGGGGTGGGGGGTGGGTTTCGGGGGGTGAGCGCGGGCGGGACGGCGGGGGAGGGCGACGCCGACGCGGCACGCGCGCGATCGGAAATCTTCAGGGGAGTCGGGGCTCCCCTACGTCCACGCGCATCCCAATTGCCGCCTCGTCGACAGGTCTCCCTTCATCGCCCGTCATGTTTCACCTTGCCGCACGTCCTCGGCGCGGCGCGTCAGGCTGTTGGCGCGCAGGAGCGAACCGCGCAGCCGGCGGCCTTGTTCAGGCGCCTGCTGCTGCTGCTGCTGCTGCTGCTGGCGCGCGGGCGAGGCGTTCGATGCGGCCGGGGCGACGATCGGGACGCCCGGGGCCATCGCGCCCGCGCGCGCGCTGCGCAGGCCCGCGCGCTGCGGCGCGGCGCCCAGGAGCATGACTCTGCTCTCTCTGTCTCTCTGTCTTTGGGATCGAGATGCGATGTGTGTGTGCGCGCGCGCGCACCGTGCGAGGCTCGTATTCGTTGCTTGCTTGGGCGCGGATGAAACTAGTCGGACGATTGAGGGGGAAAGCCGGGGGATGGGCGGTTTTGGCAGTGAAAGGGCATCGCGGCTTCGTCTCGACGACACGCCGCCGCTGCCGGGGGGCGCCGTCGCTTCATTCACTGGATGTGCTGCTGCGCCCACTTTCATAGGGGATCGAATTGACTGGGCGCAGCACACACAGATAAAAAGCGACAGACAGATAATGGGATCCATTCAACAGTACGACAGACATGTAGAGTAGAACCGCGCGTACGCAAGCGAAACACTAATCACATGGCCGACCTACAAAAAACCGTGTTGGACGCGTCCAAGGAGGGCGGAGACGCAGACAAAGCCGCAGCGCAGGACATCTGCCTAGGCAAAGTGCAGAAGGAGGTTGACGTCCAGGTGAGGAGACGAGAACGACCTCGGCACCCGATGTCGGCGTCGGAGTCGGCGTCGTGGCGCGCTCTCATCGTCGCTCGCTCGTCCAGCCTTCTCGCTCATTCACGAAACCAACAGACCGCCGCGCCCGCATCATCAGCAGCAGTAGCCCCTGCGCGCCCTCCTGCGCCGCCCAAGACACAGCGGACCATCCAGACCCCGCCGCTCGTGCCGCCACCGTCGGCGTTCTCGCCGCCCCCGGGGCAAGGAGCCGCCGCGTCGGGTTGGTGGCGCGTGCCCGCTCCCCGACGAACCACCGCCGCCGCCGCCGCCGCCCCCCGCGCCGCCGCGCGGCCGCCGTCCGCGGCGCCGCCGCCGCCGCGCCACCCCTCCCCGGACCGCATCCTCGTCCTCTTTGACCTCAACGGCGTCCTCACCGACAAGACGCCTGGTGGCGCGCGCCCCATCCGCCCGGGCGCCGGGCGCGCCCTCCTGCGCCTGTCGGCGTCGTTCGACGTCGGCGTTTATTCGAGCGCCATGGAGCGGAACGTCGTCCGCGTCGTGGCGGCGCTGCGCGACGGCATGCGGGACGCCGCCGCGCTCGAGGCGCTGGTTCTCGGGGTCAACGGCATTGGCGGCGGAGGCAGAATTGCCGCCTCCAACGGCGTCGCCTCCGCCGCCACCGCCCGAGCGCCGCCCGCGCCGCCGTCCGCTCCCCCGCCGCCGCGCCTTTTGCCGCCTGCCCTCGAGCCCGTCCTCCACCGCGCGCACTGCCGCCCCGACCCCCACCACGCCTCCCGCCCGGACGGCAAGGCCTGGGACACGGTCAAGCCGCTCGCCGCGCACGGCCTCGACCCGCGGCGCGTCGTCCTCGTCGACAACGACCTGCGCAAGGCCGTGCGCGGCGAGGAGCGCAACATGGTGCTCGTGCCGGACTGGGGGGGGGCGGAGGACGCTGCTGGCGAAGAGGACCTGCCGCTGCTGGCCGAGCTGCTGGAGCGGCACCTGTTGCGGCCGGGGGCGCCGGGGGGCGGCGGCGCCGACGGGGCGGCGGCCGCGGCCTGGGCGGCGGAGGCGGCGAGAAAAAGGGGGCGCGCAGGAGCGGTCTCGCCCGCCGCCGCCGCCGCTACCAGCGCTCCCTACCGCGGCGGTTCCGGCGGCGGCGGAGGCGGCGGCCGCCCTATCGGCGACGTGCGCCTCGCGACGGCGGCCATCGTCGAGGCGCTGCTAGACGCGCGGGTGGCGCGGCACGGGCGCGCCGGGCAGCCGCCCAACATGCCGCTGGCGGCCGCGCTGCGCGGGCTGCCGGACCCGCCCGCGCACCTGGTTCGCACGCCCCCTTCCCCCATCGGCGTCAGCGGCGGCGGCGGCAGCGGCGATCGCCAACGACAAGGTGCGGCGGTCGCAGCAGCACGGTGACGGCGGCGCCCCGAGCGCGCGCAACCTCGGTGTGGGCCTGCTGCGCCGTGCCTCCTCGAGTCGCGGCCGCCGGCAACTGTGTGGGCGGCGGGCTGGCGCGCGTCCGAGGGAGCCATTTTCCTTTTTGTTCGGGGAGGCGGGCGGCGCGCGGCGCGCGCGGCGCAAAGGCGGGCGCCCGCCGGTAAAAAAAAAACGCCCCGCCCCTCGCGCCCGCGCCTG
>Ga0209390_10005616_pt1 | contig 17550 bp, 10 predicted proteins | sample BON01_FD_187212 | JGI IMG/M metagenome (GOLD analysis project Ga0209390, IMG submission 187212) | Freshwater microbial communities from Lake Bonney liftoff mats and glacier meltwater in Antarctica - BON-01 (SPAdes) (version 2) | ecosystem: Environmental > Aquatic > Freshwater > Ice > Glacier...
TTGGCATCCTTGATCTTCTCCTGCCAGAGCTCGGTGAACCACTTCCTGATGCTCGGGCCCCAGGCACCGAGCGAGGCGAAGGCAGCAGGGACTAGCTCAAAGCCGGCAGCGCGAGCGTCGGCGCCGTGCTTCTTGATCTTGTGGGCATCGCCAGCGAGGGCGAGAAAGTAACTGCTTATAAACCGTCTGTGAACAATGCAAAATTTTCAAAAGTGGCCTGTGAAATTTAGTCAGGGCTGGCAGATACCACAGGGGGAGCAACGAGCGTCCGAGCGAGCTATAATATTAATAATTTAATATGATATTTTGGTATTTTAGTAGCTATATATATACACAGTTCAGACGAACATGCCATAAAACTGCCTCTGTCAGTGTTAGTGTCGGTGTTAATGTGACACACTATTACGGCACGACAACGGGCGATGGCGACGGAGGAGCCAAGCCACGACCGCACCACAAACACGCAACACCGTCAAAGGCAAAGACACAGACGATAAAAGGACAAACCGACCAAACTATAGACATATGTCACAAGCCGCTGCCGCGCGCTCGCTCACTCTGCACTCTACCTTCCATCAGGGTTTCTCCGTATAGCATCGCCTGCCGGCTGGACGCGCTGGCAGGTGGCGGCGGTGCTGGCGCTGTTGTGGCGGCGCACGGCGCGGCGATTTCCTCACTGGGCGCGCCCTCAGAGTCAGACCTCGAGGAGCCTCTCCCCCCACGCCTGCCGCCCCATCGCGTAGCATAGCCACCCGACCATCTCGCCGCGGCTCAGACGACGCGCGAAGTGGTGAGGATCTGCTTGACCCCATTCAGGTGGGCCATCCCCAGGACCGCCACCACCGTGCGTCCCTTGACTGCCTTACTCCTGGTCCCGGACGCGCCCGCCCAGTTAGCTTCCTCTGGCTTGGCCGTGGCAGCGCGCCGGATGTTGCGCGCGAGGACGTAATTGCGCTCCTCGAGGAGTCCGACGAGGAAGACGCGGCCGAGGAAGAGCGTCTCGAGCAGCGCGAACGCGGCCGCCTGGAGCAGATCGAGACTGAGCCCCGCCGGATCCGTAGCCAGGGGCGTGTCCGACCCTCCAGCCGTCAAGGCGCCCAGGCCGACCAATACCGAAAAGAGCGCGGGCGACTTAAAGGCGATGGAGGCGGGGTAGCGGAAGAGGGCGAGCGGGGTGGCGAGCAGGAGGCGTGGCTCGAGCAGTGTTGAAACTGACACGCCGTCCGGAGAGTCCAGCTGAGCCCAGCCCGCGACCAAGTCCCTCTGAATCCGTCCCCAGCCACCCGCGAACGGCGTCAGCGCCTCCACCAGCGTCGCGCCCCCGAGCTGGGCGATACGGCGGCCCGTGTCCTCGACGGCCTGGTCTCCCAGGGACACACCACAGCCAAACTCCTCCGCCACCTCGGCCGCCGCCTGCATCTCGTTGTCGAAGAGGCCGCGGAGGAACGAGCCGGCCGGCTGTACTTTCAGAGTGTTTTTCCACCTCGTCGGGCACGACTCCACCACCACACAACGGAGCGTGCCAGCCTCTGCTTCGGCGCGCACAGTCTCGGCAGCAAGCGCGATCGAGCGCGAGTTGTAGTGCATCGACCTGCCGGCGGGTGGGAGGCAATGCCGTTGGGATGAGCTTACCCTCCAGCCGGCGCGGAGATGAGTGTAACGTGTGCGCAATGCAGGCCGGGGAACCCGTACCCGACGAGGATGACGCGTTGCTGCGTCTTGACATCGTAAAACTCGAGCACCGCACCGTCGTTGGGCACGCCCTGGACAGCAGCGGGAGCTGCAGGCACGGCGGTGGATCGCGACATCCAGCCGTTGTTACCAAGAGGCGTCGGCGTCCGTGGCACGGCGGCACATAGTATGACGGCTAGAGCCACAGCCATTTCGCCGTTGACGGGAGGCCCGATTGGCTTTGACGGTTCCCGCCTGATCTGCGAGTTCGCCGCCTCTTCGCGTTGGGCGTCGGGCCGAAAAACGGCCGCTGTGAACCGGCCTGTGAACGTGATAGATTTCAAGCCAATTAACGCCTGAAGCACTAGTCTGGTGCCGTTCTCGCTGGTCAGGGCAAGTGCCTGTGGCCCCCGGCGGACTGCCCGCTTGCGGAAGCGTCTGCACGCAGGCACCGCCGCCGCTCCTAAGTTGGAAGCGTCTCGATCAGCTCCTTGGCTGCGGCAGGTTTGTCTGCGCAGCCAGGATGAAGCGCAGAGAATTGTTGCAAGTCTAGAGACGTCTAGCCGCTCCTATCGGCCGGATGGAGGCTGCAGTCAGCAATCGTCTGAGCCAGGGTCTTGATCCCCGGCCCGCCATGTCGTGGGCCAGGATCCCCTCTGAGATAATGTGGGTACCTGCGACCCCGCTCTGCTAGAGAAGCAGCACCGCCCGCTGTGCGCCGGCTAGCAGTTGACTGCATGCACTGACGCCGAGGGTCAGCGCTCCATTGCGGCCCACCAGCGCCGTTTCAACCGACGAGCGCCGCGGGCTCGGTCGTTGCTACTCGCTCTACCCAGTCGGCTAGCGACAAGGACCGAGCTCGAGGATATCCAGCTACGAGGGGCACATCTACGCCCCGAACACCGGGGCGGCGGCTTGGGCGGCGGCGGCGTGGGTGGCGGAATGGGCTGTGGCGGGACTTTGCGGCGCTCGCCCCGAAGAATGGACCGTAAGTCTAATTAATTTGTGTACTCTCCTATAATCTATAACCTATAAGCCCGCACTACGCATTACAGCCGCCAGCCGCAGGTCCTTTGCGTTTGCGGCACCGGTATTTTTACAAGTGCTTTTTGTGCGTGTGCTGTGTGCTAGTGCGGTGCGTGTGGGTGTTTGCGGGGTGTGTGAGTGGTTAATCTGATCATTAACGAGGTCACTTATTGTACATGCACAGGTCAATCACGGCTAATAGTATAGCCGATGTATGGTCTGTTGTTGTTGTATGTAGTTGTAGTTGTTATGTCTTGGTGTTTTAGCAGAATAACGTTGTTTAAGTTTGTTATTGTTGTTCTTTTTTTGTTTAGTCGTGTGTTGTATTTAGTGTCATATTGTAGCATATTGATGATTGCTTATTAGTTGTAGATGTTGTTTTTTAGAGCTACTCGAGCCAGTTGAGGGCGTGCATAGTGCGGTTCGTTAGTCGTTGTATATGTATATAGTGTTAATGCCGCACGCCGCTGCTGCACGCTGGCTATATAGCAGCCACTGTGCGCACGGCGACGACGGGACGTAGGGACAGCGCCCCCTCGCGACTCACCGAGGCGCGCGGCTCTCCCAGTCCACTGTAAGCCCAGCAGGTGGTTATGTATTAGCAGTTGTTTCATGTTAATTAGGTGTTGTTAATGTTCATTAGTTGTTGTGTGTGGTGTGGAGGGTGGCGCCGCCCGCCGCTGCTGCACGCTGCACGCCGGCTACCGGCTATAGCAGTAAGCTACGCACAGCGGGACGACGTACAGCGCCGAAGGGCAGCGCGTCCTTGAGACTCACTGAGGCGCGCGGCTCTCCCAGTTCACTGCGAGCCGCCACACTGTCTACCTTCTCAGCGCGCAGTCGTTTACAGCAATTTAGGTGTGTTAGTGTTTGTCGCGACAGCCGCCATCGCCGTGCTGCGAGTGCCCCGCCACCTACTCACCGCGCGCTAGCTAGCCGCGAGCGAGAACGTATACAGGGCATAGACACAGAGCATGGTGGCTTACTTCAAGTTTATCAGTCAATGTGCCCCCTTGACTTATTGAAATGTAAGCTTACAGTCAAAGAAACTCATTAGTTCATTCGACTAGTATTACTAGTAAACGCGTCAGTCGTGTCGTGTGTCTTCAGTCATTTTGTCAGCATTGTTTAAAAGTGCTTTAGCAGTTGTATATAGCGTTGTTGTGTGTGCGTAATTTGTGTTAAGTGCTAGTCTCAGGCAGTTTTGGTATAAGTTGTGTGAGTGTTTGAGCTTGGGCGCTGCACCTACGTGCTGCCCCCCCCGTCGCTACGCGCCAACTGCGGCACCCAGTACCTCACTTAGTCACATGTCGTGTGTACGTGTGCTGGTTTGTCGCCGGCCACAAAACGCGCACTTATACAATGGCACAGCTGCCGTTGCATGTGCACGCCAGTCGTTAGCAATATAATCGTGATGTGGTTGAGCGTCTTACACAATTTGCCGCTGCGTGTGTATGCTCTGCCGAGACCATGTTCTTTTCGCCAGCCACAGGCATATAACACAGAGGGCGCGCGGTTGTATAAGGAAGCTAGTATTGAGGATGCATGGTGCCGCCCGCTGTGGCTGCGCGCCAACTAGCAGCCGGCCGTGTGCTCGGCAGCTGTAGGGTGCAGGGTGTATGGCGCTGAGGGGCAGCCGGGCAGCACGCAGCACGCAGCACGCAACCAATACCAATACTAACTACACACACCACTTCCACTCCAGCTCCAGCCCAACTCCAGCCAGCGAGTGGGCATAGCGAGGCGCGCTCTGTCTGTAATACACTGGACACTGGGACAAACCCTACCGGCTTGGCCACTGCACGCTGCACGCCCGTTTTGTTCAAGCCACATCCTGGCTCACATTATGCGGGAGCGTGTGAACGAGCGGGAGACATCACGCGAGTAGATGCCACATGACGCAACGCGTAGGGCCGAGGGACCCACACAGGGGACCCACACAGGGGACCCAAACAGGGGACCCATACAGGGGACCCAAACAGGGGACCCACAACCAGAGGGGAGGGCCCCACAGAGGACCCACCACCGGAGAGGAGGGCCACACAGGGGACCCACACAGGACACACACAGACACACATATCGCAGGCTTATAATACAAAACGCGGCAAGTCTGAAAAGTCTGTAATATATCTACATATAATAAACAAGCTAGTCTAGATAGAGCTAGTGTCGTGTTGAGAAGGCGGTAACGCCCGCCGCTGCGGCGCGCTGGCTAGCAGCCAGCCACATGCCCTATGTCATTTGCACGGCGGGGCGTGCATACGGCGTACAACGCCTAGAAGGGTAGGGGCAGCTGCATCCCACGAGACTCAATATGCAGCCTCCCCATCTCCTCATTGTTTGAACGAGAATAATAGTGAGACCTGCTCTTAGGCTAGCAGCCACCCTTGGCGGAGCCTGGAGCAGGATTCGCCGCTGCGTGCTGCCCGCTCTGTATGCGCCGTGAGGCGTATGGTGCTTAGGGGCGGCAGCGGTTTTGCAGTAAGTAACTACGCACCACTCCAGTTCGCTACTGAAGCTAGTGCAGTGGGGCGTGCGTGCTCCAAAGCTACGTGCTACGTCGTGAGGCGGGCCCTACAGGCTACAGGCCCGCGGAGCCGGAGCTGCGCTGCGAGCCTGTTTTGCTCACGCGTGGCTGGCTCGTGTTGTAGCCAGCCGCACCCGTGTACAGAACGCGGGTCGTATATATGAGCAAACTGCTAGTGTAGGCGCCACCCGCCACCACTGAGCCCACTGACCACTTTACACCGGCTAGCACAGCCGGCTGTATGCACGGCGGGGAGTACACGGCGCCGAGGGGCGGCTACCTCTCGCGATGCACTGAGTACGTACCACGCTGCTCAACAATAAATTGTCAATAAAGCGAGTGTAGGGTGGCGTGCTCTAAAGCTATAAGCTACGCTGTGCGTAAGCCCTATATAGATATAGGCTTGGCTGTGGTGTGTCTGCTCTAATCGTGTGCTGTTCTGTCACGTCACCAGCCACGAGCCTGTGCGTTCGCTTTATCAAGAGCGCGGCTAGTTTGTTCAAGTACGCTAGAGTAGTTTTGTGCTAGTCTACCTTCATCATGTAAAAAGATCAATAGGTCACACACACACACACCGACAGAGAACAACACCCTCGACAACAACACAGTGTATAGTGTAACGTTCAGGTTTAGTAGTTTAGAGCACCTCGACGATAGGCGTGGCTGGCGTCTGCGCTGTGAGTGCAGAAAGTCCGCGCAAGATGTCAGAGTAGGAACGTTCCAGATTGGTGGGCCCAATGTCGGGGGGGGGGGGGGGGGGCCCCCGGGGGGGGGGGGGGGGGGGGGGGGCTGACCCCAGCCCGGCGCCTGATGGAGACACTGGGAGGTGGGCAAACAGGGAGCACCTGACGTCCGACAGGGGACTGAGGGGACCCCAACAGGGAGTGACGGGAACGAACGGGAAAAGCTACTGGACTTACACTGGGTGGTAGTAGTAGTAGCTGCAACGAGGATATAACCTCTCTCGGATAGGGCGAGGGCGGTACCGCCCACGCATTCTTTTGCTTTATTCGAGCTCGGGCGAGTATTAGTATCAAGGGCCGCGCGCCGCGCCGCCCGCCACCAACGAACCCCGCCGACTATAGCAGCCGGCCGTATACGCGGCGGGGCGTACGGCGCTGAGTGGGAGTGGCATCAGCTGCCTCTTGGCCTTTGCAAGATATTCGTTTATTTAGGGGCTAGTGTGCACGGATCAACCATCCCTTTTTATTTCCTCCGCCCGCCTGCATGGCCCACCCCAGTGCACAATACTTTTGACGGTTATCACACAGTATACAGTATAAGATTTCTCTTCTGACTTCCCGTTTGTATGCTATACACCATACAATATTGGTAATAACAATATCTTGTAAAGGCCAAGCTGCCTCTTGTGATTCACTACTTACTCCAGATCGCTATTGAAGGGTTATTAAGGGTTAGGGGTTAACCCCACTTCTTCCAGATCGCTACGATGAAGTGAGTATAGTTTTGCATGCTCTAATAACTCTAAAAGTAAAAGTAAAAGACACACACTTTGGGCGAGAAGCGGCCTACATGCGCGCGCGTGTCGATTGTAGTACGAATACAAAGCAGCTGTGCTAGCTTGTGTAAGCTATAGTCTGGGTAACATAGTATGTATAGTATCAAGGGTTGCGCCGTCGTCCCCCACCCCTACCGCTACATGCTATATGCAGACTAGCAGCCGGCGGCGGCCTATGCATATGCACGGCAGTGGGTATATACGGATACAAGTATGGCGTATATGGCGCTGAGGGGCAGGGCTGCCTCTTTCGTGACTCAATACTAATATCACTTTTTTGCGGCTCGTCGTTGCGAAGAGCGCGCATCTAGCAAGGAGAGCATATATATATAAGTATATAAGTTCATGTGCAGCAGGGGCATTGGCATTGAGAGTGAGACACTACAGTGACTACACGGAGCTGGACTGTGTGTGGTTCAGGTTATTTGAATTTTGTTTGGAGATACTACAAGACAAGCATAGCGTGCAGCGCACTATCCGCGCGACCCCGCGCTGTTATAGCTCTTCTCGTGGCTGGCGCCAGGCCAATGGGGGGGAAGGACAAACACAGAGACAGAGAGAACGGTTAGTCATTCTTTTCTTCTCGGTTCGATTCGTTCCCCGCGTGCCCCTCTCCCTATCCCTCCTATCTCTCCGTTGGGGCTATTACCATACTATAGCCACAGCAAGCACGCACTACCCCACAACCCCCAGCTATAGCGCACTGCCCTCTAAAACAGTTTTTTCTAGCTGTAGCTACTACTGCTACTGCTCTACTCCACTGTATGTGGTCCCTGTGTGCACAGCGCACACGGCACGCGGTAGAAAGACTTCCTGGCAAGTAGCTGTAGCTGTTCGTAGTCCGGAGCAAGGCTAGGGCTAACTTCAGCCTATTACCTATTAACTACTTAATAGTATTAATAGCAAGTATGTATTAATAGGCAGGAATAAAACTACTAATAATATAATAATATAACTATCAAGGCTGTGCTCTCCTCGCCCAGAGATGTCAAGTCAAACCTCAGCTTGATAGATCGATCTTAGAGCTTAGAGGGAGCAGCAGCAGCAGCTCGCCAGCTCGACACTTCGTCGAGAGAGAGGAGAAATTTCGTCGAGAGAGACTAGAGAGAGGAAGAGAATGTGTTGCCACGTACGCGTACGTGAATAATAACAACATTATTACACTACGACAACTATGAACTATTTCCGTTATTGGTAGTGTTTTCTGCGGTTAGGTTTGGTTTATAATAATGGGGCGTGTGCGTGTGTCTGTGTGACGACCTGAGTTCTCTTGAGAGTACGTATACTCTTGCTCTAGTACGCTCTAGTGTTTTTGCTTTTTGCGGTTTGTGTTTGTGTTTGTGTTTGTCGTCCGTGTGTGTGACCTGAGTCTGAGTTCTACTTTTTTACTCTATTGAACATGATGTAACATGAATAATATGAATGGGAATGGCATTATAAATATATAATACATAATAAATACAAATACATGTATATATCTATGTACATATATATATTCATATGAAATATGTGTGAAAGTGAAAGATGTCGCCCCACGCCCCGCGCCCCACCTTCTCCTTCTCACGAGTATCGTTATGTCAATGTAAGGGGATGCCGTTGGAGGTGAATGTGAAGCGCTAGCTGTGGGTGTGCATATATGCATATGAGTTTGAGCGCCCGTTCCCAATAAAACCTGTAGCCTGTACGTAGAGTCATTTTTAAAAAAATGCGCGATTCTCCTTTTTATTTGCTTTATAAATTCGCATCTTCTACTTCTCTATGTATTATATGTATTTTGTTGTCGTCGTCGTAGTGTTAGTGAGTTGTAGCTGTCACGCCGTCGCGTCGCGCCTCTTGTTTGTGCTTGACCACGACGCGCGCTTTTGTGTCTATGGAAACTTTATACTGCTACTGCGAACAAAAAAAACTTATAAAAAAAATCAAAGCAGAAAAAAACTTATTATTATTATTAAAGCAACGTACTTACAACTTACAAAGCTATCAGCTATACCTATACGAGCAAATTCCAGCGCCAACGCCAATGCGCAATTACAATTAAGCGCCCACACCCACATCCCTCCGCCTCCGCGTCAACAAAGAGCGAGCATAGCAGCAGCACCGCAGCACGCAGCACCCCACCCCCTGCCCCTGGCAGGGCCTGCCTGCGCATGCTAGCTGGCCGTGTTGGCCTCCTCTCTCCTTCTGTCTGCTGCAGCGTGCAGAGCGCGCCAGATAGACAGTATAGACAGAGCTGAGTCCAGTCAGCCTGCAGAAAATAAGTGAGGATAGTGGTGGCTAGCAACAGCGCAGCAAACGCGCAGAGTAGCAAGGGCAGGTCGGTCGGGTTTCGGATGAATATCTACAAATCGTAAAAATAGCGGCCACTACTAGTCACTACAGACCTAACTACCTAAGAATGACCGTACTACTCTACTCTAGGGCTCGGGCTAGCTGCGGCGGCGGCCGATGACCGAGCGTCGGCGCCGGACCCTTGCCCTTGCCCGGGTGGTGCGCCTCTACTCCCCCCACGGCGGCGCCGAGGCTCAGGTTAGGGTTAGCCCGAGCCTCGGTGCGGTTCGGCCTGGCGGGAGTGTGCGGGCGGTTGGGCTGCTGCGAAGCGCCCTGTCGGCCGGCTTCGCGAGCCCCGGCCCCTCGCACCGTCGCATTCAGGTGCGCTCCTCGAGTCGTCGCGTGCGACCGCGCGCGCGGGTGCGACGGCCCGGACACCGTAGCGGCGGCTGCGCCGTGGGCCAACATCAGGTGGGCTCCGGTGGCGGCGACGGCGAGCTGCGTCGCAAAGAGCAGCAAACAGAGTCTCCGCCAGCGCGCGCGGTCAGCCAGGCTGGAGCTCAGCTTGTTGGCCGACGAGAGGGCCGAGACGCCGACCAGGGTGGCGGTGCCGCCGATGAGGTACTGTGGCGAGAGCGGCTCGTTGAGGAGGAGCGCCGACGCGACGATCACCACCGCGCGCTTGGTCGAGTTGAGCGCCGCGTGCATCACGGGCTCCACTTCGCCCAGCACCAGCGTCGATGCGACCTGGTAGACCACAAAGCAGAGCGGCGTCGCGAGCAGCCAGAAGCGCACTACGGCGCGGCTGAGGCAGCCCGAGGCTCCGGCCGGCGGCGCGGCGAGGCCGAGCGCCTGGAGCTGCGCCGTCGGCCAGAGCGCCGAGTGTGAGAGCGCATCGAAGACGAGGCTCGCGGCGGCGGCGGCGACAAAGCTCACCCACACCACCTGCAGCGGCTGCGCGGCCTGGTGCTCCTCCTTGGACGGCTCGCTCTTGGGCTGCAGCGCGAGCTCGGCGCCGTCGCTTGGCCGCAGCGCCGCGTCAGCCTCGCGCGCGGGCGGTGCGCGAAGCAGCTGCTTGTTGAGCACGTTGCGCATCTGAAGCATCAGGTTGGAGACCAACGCCATCACGATCCCCGCAGTCTCGCCGCCGCTCGCCTCCTGCGTCGCCCCGTCCGGAGCCCCGCCGTGCGCCTTGGGCTTGGCGTGCATGGCGTGCTGCGCGGCCCCGGTGAGCGCGAGTCCGCTCACCGCGAGCGCCAGGCTCAGGACCTGCAGCGGTCCCGGCCGCTTGCCGTCCAGCGCCCACACCAGAGCCAAGGCGAAAAAGGGCTCCACCGCCTTGAGCAAGTAGGCGAACGAGACGGGCAGCAGCAGAAGCGAGGCGTTTGTGCAGAGCGTGCCCGCGAGAAAGAGCACTCCCTGCGGACAGCCCTGCCGCCAGAGCCAAGCGGGCACGGGGGTGATGATCCCAAGGCCCGCCGCCGCCGAGAGCAGCAGGGCGCCCAGCAAGACCTGCGCCGTCGTCAGCCGGACGATGTCAGTGATGCAGTCGATGCTGTGCTTCATCCCCATGCTGAAGAGCAGGTGACCGCCATACCAGCTACCGACGACGCTCGTCGCGTAGAGCGCCGTGTGCCATTGCGGAGCCATGCTCTCCAGGCTTGCCGAGGTCTAGAAGACGATCCAATTCTGATAGGACGTCGAAGGGATTTGCGCACATTATTTTGACTATTATTCTCGCGGCGCCCAGATTTAGATTTCAGAGTAGCTCCCCCCCCCGTATTGGGTCCAGCCGCTTGGCCTGTTACGAATGTTCGTACATAGCAGGGGCCACATATACGGTACCTGGTAAGGGGGCCCAGAGCCAGTGCCGTGTGCCGTGTGCCGTGCGGCGCCGTGCCAGGGCGCATGCAAGGGCCAGGGTGCGCCACAGCAGTCTGCTCGGCGCACATAGCACATAGGATGCTAGCTAGTAGCTAGCACACACACATATACACATGCATAGAAGTAGAAGTACACACAGTACATAGACACAGACGAAGTGTAAAGAGAGGGGATGTCGTCCAACGACATCCCCTTATTATTATTATTATACTTATTATCAAACAGCACACAGCACTCAGCACACAGCACACACAGCTAGCGACAGCACACAGTGCCCCGCCTGTCGTCACACAGCTCACACACAGCACACAGCTTTGAAACGTCATCTGTGAACAGCATGCAGCATGCATGCAGCATGTGCAACCTTAACCTTAAAGCTTGCAACCGCACAACCGCGAGAAAACATTTCAACGTTCAGCAAAAGGTGCAGAGGTGGAGGTGGAGGGTGGCAGCTGGCAGCTGGCAGCTGGTGACGGTTCAGGTTCAAGTTCAAGTAAGCAGGTAAAAAAAGAAGAAGAAGAAGAAGGGTCAGCACCAGCACAGCACACACCGGGTTACATACACACATACACAGCACGCGACGACGCACGCGACACGACCACTCTCACTCTTCAACGCTGCCACACGGACCCAATGCACCACTATTCGGCAGATGAGACCACGGCACATTGCACGATCGATCAGCCAGCAGCGCAGCCGGGTTAACCCAGCCTCGGTATCATCCAACCACACCGCGACTCCACACGCCCCCTCTCTCTCGCCACCGGCCCACCTCGCCCGCGCCTCTCGCCGCTCTCTCCAACACTCGCCGCGCCCCGGGCGGCGCGTCACTCCTTGCGCCTGTAGGGCCCGAGCATGTCCTTGATGGTGTCATTCACAGTGAGCGAGACGCCCGTGGCGATGGGGTTCTTGATGAGATTGAGCGCCAGCCCCTTGTACATGCCGCGTATCCCCTCCTCGGCGGCCAGCATCGTAAGCGCGCCCAGCACGCTGCGCCGCGCGAGCGGGGTGCCGTCGCCCATCGCCTGCTGCCTCCTGCGCACCGTGTCGAGCGGGTAAATAATGAGCTCGCCAGAGAGACCCGCCATGTAGCCAAAGACCGCCTTGCAGAGCGTCGGGTGCTGCTGGTACGTCTCCGTCTCCTGCATGTCCGCCTTGAGCGTCTCAAACACGCCGAAGCCCAGCGCGAGGCGCGGGCCGGCGCCCACCATGGTGGCGGCGAAGCCATGGTAGAGCGCGCGCACGCCGCCCTTCTGGCCGACTTCCCTGAGGACGTCGTTCAGCGTCGCGTCGCCGCCAGACACGGCGATGCGCACGCGCAACGTGTCTAGCGGGTGGGTCGCGATCGTGGCACAGAAGCCGGTGGCGAAGCCGGCGAAGAAGCGTGTGGTGAAGGAGCTCTTGCCGTGCCCACCCGTGCCCTCAACCACCCTGCGCACGTTTTGCTCCCAGATTGGGAATCTGAACAGGAACGGGGGAGCATGGTGTGAGCAAAGGGCTGAGCGCCGCAGAATGGCGCGCGGCAGGTTGGGTCCGCGGCGCCCACTGGACGGTTTGAGAACGCTTGGGGCGGTCTGCACCCACGGCCAGCCCAGGACCGTCGGTGGTGCAGCGAGCGGACGCGGCAGCCGCGGGCACAGTGGCTGCCTACTCACATCGTGTAGACGATGCTCGAGTGAGGTATGTTGCGGAAGATCCCCGCCCCGGAGCCGCGGAATAGGCCGAGCACGCCGCCCTCCTGCAGCGTGCGCCGCAGCACAATGTTGTACGGCACTGGCACACCCGGGTTGACCTGCCGAATCCACTTTAGCCGCTGAATGGGCTGCCGCGCGAGCGTGGCCAGGGCCCCCGAGACGGAGCCCGAGATCATCGTCACCTGCCAGTCAAGCAGGCCCTCGGAGGACGGCCCGGCGCCGGCCGCGGCGCCGGTGATAACCGAGGCGGCCATGAAAATCGGCGGGGTTTTGTTTTTGTGTTTTATTTTAGTCTCCAGGGACAAGGGTCGGCGGTAGGTCTGTACTAGTAAGGGTGGGTGCAGAAAGAGAGTTTACGATAGAAACTCACTCTTAGAGCTAGAGCTACGATACTCGTCACTCTACGAGTAGACTTACGAAAACAAGGAACGACGACGGCGCCGGGCACGCCAGGGCGAGGCGAACCCTCACCGGCACGGTTTGTAACAACGTACGTTCAACGTAGTAACAACCCAGCCCGAGCGCCCGAGCCCCGGAACAGGTAGGTAGCAAGGTTTAGTAGTATATAGTAAGTCTCCCGACAATAGGGTAGGCGCCTCGTCAACCAAAACAAAACGTGAACGTCCAGTGTCCAAATAAGAGTTTAGTTGGAGGTGAGCTGTGAATCGTTTTGGTGGTTCAAAGTTCTGCCACATTTGCCACTAAAATTGTTTTCGTGCGCTTGAATTGTTTTATCCGAACTTCAGTCCATCGACGGAAAGCCAGCGATGCCGATGCCGTGCAAGATGCTGCAACACCGCGTCTTGCTCGAGGAGGCCATCACGCAGAGCGGCTTCTCATCCAAGCTCGCGGCCTACCGCCTCGGCCCGCTCGACAGCACCAATCGCGTCTGGTTCCAGCTGCGCACGCTGCCCGACGTCAAGCTGCCGGAGCAGTCGGAACGGTCGATCAGCCCGGCGGTGACGCGCGACTCTGGTGTAAAGGTCAAGCTCTTCGCCTCGTCCGACATCCTCGTCGAGCTCAGGTCGGTGGAGATCCTCGAGATCGTCGCCAAGGGGGGTGGGTACTACGCCGTCGTCGGCCTGCGCGCCAGCAACCAGCAGACTGCGGATGGGCTCGTCGAGGCGACGACGCACCATGTCAAGGAGAACGTCCAGGGCGGCGGGCATCTGGCCATGGAGTCCCCGTTTCAGAAGGCCTCCGACGAAGATCTCGCCAAGGGCATCGTCGTTCGCATGCTGTGCAAGGTGTGGCTCCTCAGCGCGCGCGCTCCCCCCCCTGGCCGTGAGCTGCGCCCTCTGCGTCTCGCACGCCAGACACGACTGCTGAGCCGTGCACCCCTGCATTCGCGCGCAGATAAGCGTCTTCGCCGGCCAGATTACGTTGATGGCCGTCCACTCCAAGACCAACAAGACCGTGCTCGGCCCGGGCGCCAAGGCTGCCGACATGTGCGAACTGCCGCCCCTGGGCCACTGCCACGCGGCCGTCCACCTGATGGGCTTCTGGCACGACGACACCCAGTACGGACCGATGCTCTATCTCAACATCGTGCAGCTCGCGTCGCCGCCTCCGCTCCTCCGTCCCACCCTGCTGACCACCAAGGCCGAGAGCCCTAGCAAGCAGACCACGCAGCGCGCGTCGCTTGGCGCCATGACCGAGCCGCGCCGCAAGATGGCCACGTCGCGCAGCTTCTACGGGGACGAGGGCGAGGCCTCCTGCCCGAACACGCCCATCATGCCCCTATTCTCGTCGCCCTCGTTCAACCGCTCCTCTGACGGCGAGGACGAGGACGGCGGGCGCGGGTCGCTCACCGACAGCTTGGCCTCGCGCGCCACGACCTGCTCGTACCTCTCGGAGGACGAGGAGTTGGAGGAGATCGAGCCGGCCAAGTCGGTCAAGACCACCTGGGTCACGTGCGGCGGCGGCGCGCCGGGCGACCAGGACGACATCAAGGCCGGGAAGGACAAGGCCCGGTCCATGTTCCGCCTCCCGGGCGACAAGGCGTCCAAGTCGCACCCCAACCCACGCGTCCGCTCCCTCTTCGCCTAGTCTCAAATTGGCCGAGGTGTCAGCCAGGGCTCTGGCGAGCCACCCGCCGAGTGGGCGCGATATGATGGGCTGAGATGCGGTGTGTGGGTTGGTGCGAGTCTGAATCAGCAGGAGTGGAGTGGAGAGCCCTAGCGCCTCCTCATCTGCATCGTGTAGACTGTTTTGTGTGATGGATGATGATGGTGATTCGTGTGTGTTGCATCGTGTAGACTGTTTTGTGTGATGGATGATGATGGTGATGGTGATTCGTGTGTGTGGGAGATGATGGTGAACTTTATGGTTTGCACAGCTCCGTGCGCCTGGCGTTCTGTTTTCTGTTCTCTGTTTCCGTGGCTGTGGCAGACAGAGCCAGGGCTCCCAGGAGAAAATACACATACAACAGATACAGGCTCACTGGTCACTAGGTCCTTACTGGCATAGAATTATAAAGATTAGAAAAAGTGTTTTCTACTCTCAGCAGATCCACTTCATCCGCGTTATTGCTGCTAATATGTGTAGATCCAACTCCACCATGCTTAGCAAAGCGATTCACAACTCGACCGCCTCGGCGGGCCCTAGCTTAGCCACCGCTGCCGACGAGGACGAACCCCAGCCTAGCCGCTGACGCCGACGGACCCTAGTCTAGCCGCCGGCCGACGCCCCCGACCCCGCAACCCGGGTCGCCGAGCATCACGTCTTCCGGCGTGTAGGTATAAGATGGGCTGCTTGGGTCGGTACGTCGGTCCCTAGCCGCCGAGGCGCTGCCGGACCTAGCTAGCCGCCGACGCCGAGGCCGGATCTCTTAGATTAGCTTAGGATTGCCAGCCGTAGTCTAGCCGCCAACGCCGATGCCGGACCTCTTAGCCTAGGATAGCCCGCCGCCGACGATTACAGTGATGCGGGGACCGGTGCGACTATTAGCCTAGGCCTATTATATATATAGCTATAGGTGTCTTTGTCTATTATAGATAGTTTATCTGATTGCCAGAAAACCAGTAGTAACCAGTGCCCGAGTTTTCAGGAGTTTTGTTAATGTAGGTTGGTGTATTCATCGCGTGCCGGGTCCTTGCCGCCCTAGCCTCCTAACCAAACCAGCTACCAGTAATCGCACGCACTCCAACCTCTTATTAGCTCATATTTCGAATAGCTCTTGTTATGCAAATAGCTTGTGAATATCGCCTGTGAATAACTCCGCCATCGTTTCGCTAACGAGTCGCGGACCACATGCGCTCCTCCGAATGAGGACTGCATCAGTGGGAAGGACTTGTCCTTTGCCGCTTGGAATGGCTGCGACAGCGATGCGGGCGTTTCTTGCAGTCGCTGCCCCCGTGGCCCTCTACTTATCATTCAGTGGCGGCGGCGGCGGAATCCGTCGTCCTGCTGCTCTGAATCTTCCGTGCAGTCAGTCATCCGCCTCGCCGACCGGGTCCACCTATTTACCAGTCCCGCCGGCCACGGTGTACCCGCCGCCGCGGCTACAACAGGCGTACACCGCGGCGGTCCAGCAACAAAAGGGCGCGAACCTCGGCTGTTGGCTGGACCGGCGCATCCTGCGGGACCTCGATGAGTCGGTGACGGTCTTGAACTCACCCACGGCCGAGGTCTGCGTCGCCCACTGCGAGGCGCGAGGCACCATGTTTGCCGGGATCACGGCGTTTCAGCAGCAGTGCTGGTGCGGCGACGCCCCGTTGCAACACGGCCGGCTGGCGCCCTCGGAGTGCGAGGCCCGGGACGATCTCAGCGGGCCGCGCAACTGGTTGGCCTACACGCTGCTGCGCACGGGCGTCTGCTCGCCGCGGCGAGCTGCGTCGGCCGTCGCCTTAGCGGGCATGTGCGCCAAGGGCTTCTCGTGCACCTCGCTCTTCAGCGCAATGGCGAGCGAGTACGCGACGCGCCACTCGCTGGAGCTCCACTTGAGCACCGCCTCGCTCGAGCCGGCGCTGAGCGCGGCCTTTTCCAAACTGGTCCAGGCGCGCCGCCTGCTGCGGATGGGCTACGAGTGGATTTGGTGGCTCGACTGCGACACGCTGCTCCTGCGGCCCGAGCGCAGCCCGATGGACATTCTCAGGTTGGCCTTTACAAGATATTCTTTTACTTCGAGGCTTTTGTGCACGAATCAATCGTCCTTTCATTGCCCCCCCCCCAACATGCATTGCCCATACTATTGCAATACCAGTGTACGACTATCGCGCAATATACGACCCACCCGGACCTTCCTTTTGTATGCCATACACCATACAATATTGGTGATGGCAATCTCGTGTGAATGCCCATCCCCAGGACGCTCGCCGACCCAACCAGGGGAGGCGCGCCATTCGCGCTCACCGCCGCGGAGGCCGCCGAAGGAGCGAGGACGCCCGCGCTGCTCATAGGGTGGGAAGTGTGGGGCTGGATCCAGAAGAAGCACCCGCTCAACACGGTATGCATGCATGTATATATATATATATATATATATATATATATATATATATATATATATATATATATATATATATATATATATATATATATATATATATATATATATATATATATATACATATATATATATATATATATAGCGCCACCGACACCGCGCGCTACGAGTCGCACCACGCGCCACCGCACCGCCCCTCCCCCCCTACGGTATCCAATCCGCCACGCCCCCCCTCCGGTATCTTTCAGGGCTCCTTCTTCCTGCGCGGCTCCGCGAGTGGCGACTCGCACCGCCTCGTCTCCGACTGGGCGGCGGCCTCCCTCCGGTATAAACGAGACCCGCTCTGGGAGCAGGCGGGGCTCTTCAGCCTGCTCGGCGACGAGAACGTGCCCGGCCGCTCCGTTGCGCCGGTCTGACACAAACATATATATTTATATATTTATATGTGTGTATATGTAACACATATATATATATATGCATATATATGCATACATATATATATATATTTATATATATA
>Ga0209390_10005618_pt1 | contig 17541 bp, 19 predicted proteins | sample BON01_FD_187212 | JGI IMG/M metagenome (GOLD analysis project Ga0209390, IMG submission 187212) | Freshwater microbial communities from Lake Bonney liftoff mats and glacier meltwater in Antarctica - BON-01 (SPAdes) (version 2) | ecosystem: Environmental > Aquatic > Freshwater > Ice > Glacier...
CAGGTCAAGCCGCTAACATTCGGGGTTCGCGTTAACAAGCACGCGGGCGCTTAGCTCAGTTGGTTAGAGCATCTCCCTTACAAGGAGAGGGTCGGGGGTTCGAGTCCCTCAGCGCCCACAAATTTTGCAACTAGTTTGGTGTAGTGCTGGTACAAAGATTTCCCGAACTTCGGCCGATGTCGTGGCTCAACGGCCGGGGAGAAAGCCTTGAGATTGCTAGCGATCGCGACAGCGACGACGCTTGGACGTGGCGGCTAGCGATGGCCCCGGTTGTGGCAGACGGACCATTTTCAAAAATAGATGGTGTCGATCGACAGTTGGTGATCGTTGAGGGTAAGGGGATGACGAGCGCACGGCTCACGCACGGTCCAATTCGCGACATCAATCTGATGACGCGTCGGGGTTCGTGCAGCGGCTCTCTAAGGTTGGTTCGCGAAGGAGCGAATCATCGTCGCGGTTGGGGCGGCTGTGTGTGTATCGGGTGCCGAGAATATAGATTTGGCGTTCGGCGACGCAATTTTGTTAAAGGCGAGCGAAGAGGTGAGTGTCGTCGTCGGCGCCGCGGTGGTGGCAACGATTATTGATGAACGGGGATAGCGGCAGTTCGCGATTCAAGCACAGATAGCGAGATCAGTGCGCCGATCACGAAGCCAGCACCAATCACACGATTGAGAGTTAGTTGCTCGTGCAGAAAAATTATCCCGATGCTGATGGCTAGGACTGGCTCGATCGTCGTGATGATCGAAAGCAAACTTGGGCCGACGCGCTTTAATCCGGCAAATGAAAACATGAACGGGGCTACGGTGCCGAACAGTGTCAAGGCCACGATGATCCACCAGCTTTTGACGCTGTACGGAAACACGGGTGACAGCGACAATGGCTGAATTAGACACACCGCCCAATAGCCCAGCGCGGTGCCGACGTTAATGATTGCGACTCCTGTTAGAACGTCCACTTTCTTCAGCACGTGTGCGACCGAGAGCAGGTAACCAGAAAATAGTACCGCGGACACCAACACCAGCGTGATGGCGCTGGGCGGCGCGCCCTTAATTTGCCCCGCTGTGATGTAGATGCCAGTCAGGGTGAAACAAAGCGACAACACAACGCTGCGGCTCGGGCGCTTCTTGTACAACACCCACGATGCCAAGACAACGAAGAGTGGATTGCAGTACCAAATCACGATCGCGAGGCCAGTGTCGATGTCTCTGATGGCGAGAAAATATGTGAACGACACGGTCATCACGCCGAAAAAACCGAGGGCCAGCATTTGCCAGATAATTTTTGCGCTCGGCAATGGGGCTGATCGACTCAGCATTTGTCGCGCGGCGAGAAGCAAGATGCTGGCGATCGTGAAGCGAACTGTCATCACGCCGAGCGGGTTAGGGCCTGTGCCGTAGGCCGTCTTGGCAAATGCGGGCACGATCGAGAAACCGACGCTGGACATCATCACGAAGAGAATGCCGACTAGGCGCTGATTCTTAGGCAATTACAGAGCCAAATGCCCAGCCGACCGCCATCGTCACGCCGATCGCGACCAGCCCGCCAATCACGATTCGCACAACTGGGCGAACGGGGTGGGCGCCACCGTATCTAGAACTTGCGGCCCCGAGCGCGACGAGCGCGGCGATCACGACAGCAATTGTTGTAGGGATCCGCAGTGTCTGCGAGGCGAACGCAATGGCTATTAGCGGAATCGCCGCGCCAACGGCGAACGACAGCGCCGAGCCGATACTGGCTTGCAACGGTCGAGCCATTGTTGAATCGTGGAGGCCGAGTTCTTCGGCCAAGTGAGTTTTGAGCGCGTCGTGGCGCGAGAGTTCGACCGCGACCTCGCCGGCCAGCGCCTCTGAGAGACCCTTGCCCTTGAAGATCGCTGTCAACTCGATCAGTTCTTCCTCGGGGGTGTGTTCGAGTTCCCATTTCTCTTTGGCAATGTCGGCTTGCTCTGAGTCGCGCTGCGAACTGACCGAAACATATTCGCCAAGGGCCATGCTCAATGCTCCGGCGAATAAGCCTGCCATGCCGACCGTCAAAATCGTCGAGTGCGACGCATCGGCGGCTGCAACACCTAGCAACAGAGAGGCAGTAGAGATGATGCCGTCATTAGCGCCCAACACCATTGCGCGCAATAGCCCGACCCGGTTGCTTGAATGTCGTTCTTCGATCGCGTTCACGATGAAAGACTAGTACGATGGGTTGTTAGGGTTGCTGTTCTGAGAGTTCATTGTCGCAAGCATTTCGCCCATTTGTTTGTGCACGAGATTGATCGCCTGCAACGGGCGGATCATGACGCGAAACTCGATGATCTTACCGGCGTCGTTGCAGGTGATGATATCGACGCCGTTGACATATTTGCCCTCGATAGTTGTCTCGAACTCAAGCACGGCCGTGTCGCCAGACATAGTCTGCTTTGTGTAGCGAAAACTCTTGTCGTTATTAGGTTCACCAGATAGTTTCGAGTCGGTGTCCGTCTTGGGTTCGCCGGGCAAAGTTTGGCCGGCGGCTTGCAGGTACATCGTTGTGATTGCCTTACCGCGTTGCGGCGTGTAGACGATGGGCGAGTAGAACACGACATCGTCGTCGAGCAGTTCGTCGAGCCCGCCTGGCAAGTGGCCTTTGGTGTACTTGTGCCATTTTTCGATTACTTCGTGTATCACTCTGGCCCCGATCTTTGATTCGTGGAATATTACGCCGCGACCGAATTGAGCAATCGGATCATCGCGTTCACTGACTCGTAGCGCCACAGTGCCACTAGCCGCGCATCGGGCGAGGCTAATTTCACCGCCTTCTTTAGTTCGGCGGCGATCTTGAGAAACTGCGTCCGTTGTTTTGCGGCCAGCGAGCTGTTGCTCAGCCCCCTGCGCGTGCGTAACACGAACTTCGCCAGCAGCTCGAGCCTGGCGTCGCGGGGGTGATCGACCGTTGAACCGAGCCAAGTCTTAGTCGTTCGTGATCCGCGTGCAGTGGTCCTATACACGGTTCGCCGTGAACCCTGATCACCGGCCTCGGTCTTGGATTCGCGAATGAGACCGGCATCCCGCAGTGAATTAAGCGATCTGTATATGAGGGGTCGGCGCACATTGATCAGCGCTATCAACGACTCGTCGCCCTGCAATTCTTTCGCAACCCCGAAGCCGTGGCGCGGTTTTTCGTCAATGATCGACAGTACAAGGTTATCGAGCAGCGACGGCGTGTATAGTCTCATTGTGACTATTGTATCGCAACAGCAATATAGAGCACGCCACAGCCTGTTCGGGGTCGCCGCATGGTTGCTCGCGAGCGCATTACTGATGCCTTCAATAGCGTCGGCTCAGAGTGTTGACCAGCGACCACAGCAAAAGGCAGGAGCCCTGTCAGGTACTCTCACGATCTCGGTGACTAGTTCGCTGGCCGTAGCGTTCGGCCAAATTGTTGCAAGTTTCCACAAAGCCAATCCACGACTAAAAATACGACTCAACGTCGGCGCGTCGTCGACGCTGGTCGCACAGATTCAGTCGGGTGCGCCGAGCGATCTGCTGGCGGCGGCCGACCTCGCCAGTTTTGAGAAGTTGAAAGCAAGCGGCCATGTGCAGGTTGTGCCGAGGATTTTTGCGCGAAACTTGATGCAAATCGCAGTCAAGCCGAAGAACCCGTTGAACATCAAAACGCTGGCCGACCTCGCTCGGGTTGATGTGTTGTCATTGTGCAATAGGAGCGCTCCATGCGGTGTGTACGCCGAGACGGTGCTGCGCCGCGCGAGGGTGACGATTGCCGAATCGAAGATCTCTCGCGGCGCTGATGCTAGGACCACACTAAACGCGGTTGGCATCGGCGATGCCCAGGCGGCGATTGTGTACGTAACCGATGTGCTGGCTGCCAAGAAACGAGTTATCGGTGTCGCGATTCCGAATCGATCAAACATCAAGGCGATGTACGGTGTCGCGCCGATTCGTGGCTCGAAGATGAGTGCTGCGGTAGACGCGTTCGTCTCGTTTTTGCTTTCACGATCGGGCCAAGCGATTCTTAAGTCGTTTGGTTTCCTGCGGGCTTAATACGTAGTGGGGCGCATAATCACGTCGCGTACCCCGCGATTCGTATATTTTGGGGCTTGCATCGGGGTTGCGTTTGTGGCGCTGCCGTTGTTTGGCCTAGTTCGCAAGGTGGCGTGGTCGTCGCTGCTAAAGCAGCTCGGGGATGGTCCGACCAGGGATGCACTGTGGCTCTCGCTGACGACATCTGTCGCGGCGACGGCGATTGCCCTGATGCTTGGTTTACCACTGGCGTGGATACTGGCTCGCGTTGAATTTAAGGGCCGGCGTTTATTGCGTGCTCTGGTGATGTTACCGATGGTGCTGCCACCGGTGGTTGGCGGCGTCGCGCTGCTTGGCGCCTATGGCCGCTCGCAAGGATTTCTCGGCTCACTGCTGTTTGAAAATTTCGGATTGCAATTGACCTTCTCGAGAATTGGCGTTGTCGTAGCCGAAACATTTGTGGCGCTGCCGTTTCTGGTGATGGCGCTAGAGGCCGGTTTGCGGGGAATCGATCCTAAATATGAAGAGTCGGCGGCGACGATGGGCGCCGGAGATGTGTCGCGATTTTTCAGGGTCACGCTGCGCCTGCTGCGGCCGTCGCTGATCGCCGGTGTGGCGGTGGCGTGGGCTAGGGCGCTCGGCGAGTTCGGCGCAACGATTACGTTCGCTGGCAATATTCAGGGTCGCACACAAACCGCCCCGTTGGCCGTGTATCTATTGCTCGAGACCGACCCGCAGGCTGCATACGCGCTCAGTTTTGTGCTCTTGGCAATTTGCGTTGCCGTGCTGGTGGCGTTGCGCGACAAGTGGATAGGGAATCGGGCATGACGCTCTCGCTGGTCGGAAGGGTTTCGCTCGGCACTTTCGAGTTGGCTTGCAATCTTGAGATTGCCGCCGGTGTGCTCGGCGTCGAGGGCGTTAACGGCATCGGTAAGACAACGCTGCTGCGGGTCATCGCGGGGCTGACGCCACTGACCGATGGCACGTTGACTGTGGACGGTGTCGTATATGACGACCCCTCTCGCGGCATCTTCGTGCCAGCACACAAGCGCAAAGTCGGCATGGTCTTTCAGGATCACTCGTTGTTGCCGTACCTGTCGGTGCTTGACAATATTTTGTTTGCGCGCCGTCATCGCGGCGTGCCGTCGGTAGGCGGTAATGCAATGCAAATCTTGGAGATGTTTGGGGCGCAAGACCTGGCCGCGCTGATGCCTGATTCTCTTTCGGGTGGGCAGGCGCAAAGGGTGTGCCTGGCGCGGGCGTTTATCGGCAACCCGAAGATCGTTTTGTTAGATGAGCCGCTCTCGGCGATTGATCAGCAGTCGCGCGTCGATTTGCGACGCATTGTTAGTGAATCTCTTGCGGCGATCGATGGCTACAAGGTAATCGTCAGCCACGACAAGCAGGACATCGCCGAGTTGTGTACATCTAGTTACTTTCTGTAGCTAGAACTCTGCGTGACTAGCTAATTTGTATGACTGCGGCCTTGATTGCTATCGCGCCGGCGAGTAAGGCATCGCGGCCGGCGTCGTCGAGCACGCCGTAGGCCGGCGCCACGATCTTGTCGGTAAGCGCCTCTACCTCGAGCATCTTGGCGCGCACCTCGTCGTCGATGTACGGCGCGTCTTCGGGCGTCCAGCCAAACATCTTGGTGTCATTAGGTCGTTTCACGAAGTGAGCCTGCTTGGCGGTTAGGCCCAGCGCGCGTATCGCCACGAGGTGAGCGCTGCCGCGAAACTCGCGCAGCACGCTCACGAGTTGCATCGCTCGGCCCGCGGTGTCGCTCGCCAGTGGCTCTGATCTAATTGCCGCGTACAACGCGAGGCCGTCGGCGTCGGCGGCATTGTTGACGGCGTCGGCGGCTTTAACAAATGCGTCGAGCTTGGCGACGTCGCCAAGCTTGGCGCGGCCCAACTGTGCACTGCACTCGAGGTGGGCCTTGCCGGCGTCGCGCGGCTTGACCTTGGCAGCGGCGCCATCCCACGCTCGGGCGATAACGGCGGGGTTGAAATAACCGAATGCTGCGGCGACAGCCGACGAGTCGCAATCGCCCAGCGGGCCGCCTCGACCGAGCACATAAAATTCCATGCCGTTGAGGCCAAGTTCGGCGGCCTTGGCGACAGTGTCGGGTACGAAATAAAAAGCCCAACCCGTGTCGTTGATGAGTGGGCAAACCGCTTTGACTAGCTCGTCGTTGTTCATGTTGCAAGGCTAGTGAGTCTGTCTTCGTGTAATAGCCTTGAAAGTCGTGGCAGGTAGCGGCGACTGGGTGCGAGGTGAGTTCGAGGCTGCAGTCGATGGTACGGCCGTCGAAAGCGAGATTGCCGCGGTAATAGGCGATCGCGGCTTGACTGAATTGACTGAGGCGGTCGTCGTCATCCATCGCGGCAAGCTCGTCGTCGAGGCATATGCCGATGGCGTGGATTGTGAGACCACACTCATCTCGTGGTCGATGGCCAAGAGCATCACGCACGCACTCGTCGGTATCGCGCAGGCTGACGGCTTGCTTGATGTTGTCGAACCTGCGCCGATCGCTAAATGGCAGGTCGATGCTCGCCGCGCGATCACGCTGCAGCATTTGCTTGAGATGCGCTCGGGGTTGTCGTGGGTCGAGGATTATGTCGACGTCGACTCGTCTGATGTGATCGCGATGCTGTTCGGTTCTGGCGCGCAAGACAACGCCAAGTACGCGATCGAACGACCGCTCGCGAGTGAGCCTGGTAGCGAGTGGATTTATTCGTCTGGCACCACCAACATCATCACGCGCGTGTTGGGCGACGTGCTCGGCGACGCAGGGGGCAGTGAAAATATCACACGCTTCGTGCAGCAGCGACTCTTTGACCCGCTCGGCATGTCGAGTGCCACGATTCGCTGCGACGACGTCGGCACATTCGTCGGCTCGTCGTATGTTTTCGCCACGGCGCGCGACTTTGCCCGCTTCGGGTTTACGTATCTCAACGACGGCCTGTGTGCGGGGGAGCGGGTGTTGCCAGCGGGCTGGGCAGATCACGCCCGCCGGCAAACCGTGTTTGATGCCGAGTCGGATCTTGGTTACGGCGCGCATTGGTGGACTCTGCCTGGGGAAGAGAACAGCCTGTTGGCTTCTGGCTACCAGGGCCAGTACATCATCGTGGTGCCGCAGCGCGAACTAGTCGTGGTGCGGCTCGGTAAGACAAATTCAGAAAAGAGGCCCAATGTGCTGGCCTCGCTGAGACGCATCATCGAGGCCTTCCCGTCGGTTTAGTTTTGGACGGTTAGCCGATATTAAGAAGCTGGACGCCAACAGCAGCGAGCACGGCGATCGTCGCCCACGAAAGCAATCCGAGAACCAGCGGCCGAGAGCCAATCGCCCGCAGCTTGCGCACATCGACGCCGGCCCCGAGCCCGACAAGAGCGGCCGCCAACAGCAACTTCTCGATCCATTTGGCGTCCGCGAGAAACCTATTCGGCAAATCAACGGCAGAGTTAATTGCGATCGCCGTAATAAAACCACAAACGAACAGCGGTATCATCGGTGGCCGTTTACTACGCGTGCGAACATCAGTCGCGCGCCGACGCACCATACTCACGCCCGCGACCAGCGGCGCCAACATCATCACCCGAGTCAGTTTGACGATTATTGCTGACTGTTGCGCATCAGCGTTACCGGTCGAGGCGGTGGCGACGGTTTGGGCCACGTCGTGAACACTGGCCCCGACCCAAGTGCCAAAGCGCGCGCCGTCAAAGCCAATCAAGTTGGCGACGATCGGCAAAATAAAAATCGCCATGCTGCCGCAGATGGTGACGAGGGCGATCGCGTACGCCATGTCGTCATCGTCGGCGTCGCTCACGGGTCGCATCGCAGCAATCGCCGAAGCGCCACAAATTGAAAACCCCGTGGCGACAAGCAGGCTCAAGCCTTTGGTCAAGCCGAGTCGTTGGCCGAGCCATTGAGTGCCGAAAAATGTGATGCCGACAACGCCTACAACGAGCAGTAAGCCGGGCACTCCGATGTCGCGTACTTGCGAGAACGATAACTGCAACCCCAACAACACAATGCCGAGGCGCAACAAACTCTGCCCCGAAAACCGCAGCCCGCTCACACAGACCTTAGGTATCATCCCAAGGTTCGCCAGTATCGCGCCGAGTACGACTGCGGCCACGAGTGGCGACAACACGATCGGGGTGTAACGCTTAACCAGTGCCTCGACTACGAATGAAACGCCAACGACAGCGCCAGCCAGAGTAAGACCAGGCAGCAGTTCGGCAAATCTATGGTTGATCTGCCGTGTGGGCACCCCAGAACAATAACTTGGCGCGCTGTAATGCCTAAGCCATATCCAGTGGAGTACCCTGGCGTCGTTTAGAGATCGCACTAAGTATCAGCCCTTAGGGAATATTTGGAGCCAAATCTAATCTCGTCCTTGCCATTGCTTAGATTAGGTGATAGTTTTCTACTATGGCGCTAAATCCACGACACTCTCTAATCAAAAATCTCCAGGTGAACATGCCTCGGGAGATGCCGTTCGATCTTGCCATGCTCGACAAACAAGGGGTATCAGCCCAACTGGCGGCGAAATATGTCAAAAGCGGTTGGCTCATCCGATTGGGACAAGGGGTGTATGCGTTCCCGGGCGACACCCTGACCTCGTCCGGATCGATAAAATTCCTACAAACACGCGTCCCCGGCCTCCATATAGCGGGCAAGACGGCCCTATCCATGCAGGGCGTGCGCCACAATCTTTTCATACGAGACAAGTTCGTCCTGTGGGGTAACGCGAGATCCACGCTGCCAGACTGGTTCGTGTCTCGCTTCCCGGCGCGTTACGTATATGCGCGGCTGTTCGACTGGTCAGGCGACTGTACCGCTGCCAAGAGTCTGACGACGCCTCCGGGTAGCGCCGACGGCTTGCAGGTGTCAGTTCCGGAGCGCGCCATCCTCGAACTCCTGTATGAAGTCGGCACCAACCAAGGTGTCGAAGAGGCCCACAATATCTTTGCCAGCCTACGGAACCTGCGTAAGGACGTGTTGGGCAAGTTGCTTGTCTGTTGCACCAGCGTCAAGACAGTCCGCTTGTTTCTCACATGGAGCCGTGAGACCGGAGTGGTCGATGCGGATGGTCTACTCAGCCAGTACAAGATTCCCGTTGGGAGCGAGAATCGATGGATGACCCGACTGAAAGACGGAACACTCCTCACTTTGAAGGCCTAATGGACGCCATTTACGCACAAACGTTGCGCCTCCTGCTCATAACAGCACCAGACGTTTTTGCCAACGATATTTTTGCGATGAAGGGAGGCACGGCAATCAATCTTTTCGTTCAGGACATGCCACGACTATCCATTGACATCGATGTCGTCTACCTCCCCTGGGCAACACCGCGCGATGAAGCATTGCAGGCCATCGCCGATGAACTGGATGCCATCGCCAAGCGCCTGGAGAAATTTAATCTGCGAAGCAGAACAATCGCCAGTAAAGGACTCAGCGACACCAAGCTCATCGTTGAAGATGACGGTAATCAGGTGAAGGTCGAAGTCAATATCGTGTTTCGAGGGACGGTACTGCCGATCGAACGCCGAACTCTTTGTGCCAAAACCGCCGAGATGTTCAGCGCAGAACTCGAGCTGCCGGTTCTCGCGCCTGATGAGCTCTATGGCAGCAAGATCGTGGCCGCCATGGACAGACAACACCCTCGTGACCTGTTCGACATGTGGCAGCTGTATCAGTTCGCTGGGCTGTCGAGCGATACGGTCGAGTGCTTCGTTACCTACCTGGCAGGTCACAACAGACCAATTCATGAGGTACTTTTCTGCAATGAGAAGGACATCGCGGACGAATACCGCAACGGTTTTGTCGGCATGACAACCGCAGAGCCCGTCGCGCTCGAGACCCTACTGGAAACACGTGCACAGATATGTTCCGATCTGCCGAAAATGCTGACCACTAAGCATCGGCAGTTCCTCGTAGGCCTCGCCAACGCTCAACCCGACTGGGGCTTGCTGAAATGCCGCCACGCTGGTGATTTACCAGCGCTGCAGTGGAAACTTTCCAATCTCCGTACCTTCAGCAAATCCAGGCCGACCGAGTTTCAGAAACAAGCAAAAGAACTTGAGTTAAGATTGAGCTGATCAACCGCACTGTTTCTATCTCGCGGTATGGTCAGTGCGAGCGCCCACGCGGGAGTTGGAGCCCGATTTTATTCGGGCGTCACGTATGCCGCGGTAATACCGCCGTCGATAATTAGCGACTGGCCGGTCATCCACGAAGACTCGTCGGAGGCCAGAAACAATGCTCCGTTTGCAATTTCCTCTGGCTCACCAAAGCGGCCCATCGGAATATGGACGAGACGTCGCTGTCGTTTGGCGTCATTGTCAAGAAATGCCGCCAGCAACGGTGTCATCACCGGTCCGGGGCACAGTGCGTTGGCCCGAATTCCCTTACGCGCGTAAATGACGGCAATCTCGCGGGTCATCGCCAGCACCGCACCCTTTGACGCCGTGTAGGCAATCTGGGGGGTTGCCGCGCCGATGTGGGCAACGAACGATGCAACATTGACGATGGTTCCCTTACCCTGCTCCAGCATTTGAGGAATCGCATACTTGCAGCCGAGCAGCACGCCCTTGACGTTGATATCCATTGTCCGTTCGTATACCGCCATCGGTGTCGTCACCGGATCGTCGTCGTCGCCGAGCATGACACCTGCGTTGTTGTACAACACGTCAACGCTTCCGAACGTGCTCATGGCGAAGGCGACGACCTCCTTCCACGAGTCTTCACTTGTGACGTCCCCTTGCACATAAGCGGCCGAATAACCTGCAGATTTGATTTCATCAACCGCTAGTTGGCCATCGGTGACATCGGAAATGACGACGTGCGAGCCTTCGGCGGCAAATTTGATGGCGGCAACCCGACCGAGACCGCTCGCAGCGCCCGTAATGATCGTGACTTTTCCTGACAACCGTGCCATGTCTACTCCCTTTATATGGTGCTATTCGCGCTTATTATGTCGCTAGGCGCGCTCAAAGTATCGGGTAAGTTCCCAGTCGGTAACTGTTTGATTGAAGGCTCGCCATTCGGCTTTTGCCATTGTGAGAATATGATGTTGCACTTCTTCACCAAAGCACTCGCGCACAATTGCGCTGTTCTCCCAACATTGAATGGCCTCATACAGCGAAGACGGAATTCGGGCGACGTCGGTGGCCTCGTATCCGTTGCCGGCAAAAGGTTTTTCTAATTTCAACTTGTGGCGGATTCCATACAGGCCGCCGGCAATGGTGCCGGCGAATGCAAAGTAACTGTTGGCGTCGGCACCTGGAATTCGACATTCGACGCGTGCCCCAGCGCCATGCCCGACCACGCGGTAGCCAAGAGTGCGATTGTCGCTTCCCCAAGCGATGGCAGTTGGTGCCCACGAACCGGGTTGAAAACGGCGGTAACTATTGACGGTCGGTGCCCACAACAGGCAGAAATCGCGTGCCGTAGCGAGCAACCCCGCTAAATGTTGCTCAAACACCTCAGGCATCTGGTGTCCGGCAAACGCCGGCGAGTGATCGGCTACGTTCCAAAGGCTGGAATGCACGTGGCAGGACGAACCGGTCTCGGCAAAATTGTATTTGGCCATGAAACTCACCGAGCGACCATGCTTGGCAGCAATTTCTTTGGCCGCTGACTTGTACACCAAATTGCGATCGGCCATGTCGAGTGCCTCGGCATAACGAAGGTTGACTTCATGTTGTCCACGACCGGCCTCACCTTTGGAGCATTCAATTGGAATACCGGCAGCCTCTAGATTTCGGCGAATGTCACCCAGTACGTACTCGTCAAACGATGTCTGAACAATTTGGTAGTCCTCCATCCACGGTGAGTGTGGGGTCAGCGACTTGAAACCTTTGTCAAGAGCTTCTTTGAAGGAATCATGAAACAGGTAAAACTCGATTTCACTTCCGAGCATTGCTGTATATCCTGCTGCAGCGGCAGCGGCCACCTGATCGCGCAACATCTGCCGAGGCGACACACCTATCGGCAGATGTGTATCGGTGTGCTGAAGATCACACAACACCAGTGCGGTCTTTGTGTGCCAAGGCAACACTCGAACGGTGTTCCAATCAGGCATCGCCAGCATGTCGCCGTATCCGAGGTCGTAACTTGCGAAGCGATAACCGGGAATCGGATTATCGTCCATGTCGGTGGCAATCAGATAGTTGCAGTTCTCCGTGCCATGTTCGGCCACATCCTCAAGGAAAAACCAGCCAGTTACGCGCTTGCCCACCAATCGACCCTGCAGGTCAGGAAAAGCGACGATGACGGTATCAATGTCACCTTGGGTGATTGATGCGGTGAGATCTTCGCGTGTGAGCGTTCGATGTGATCCGATGTTTACAGTATAGACGGAATTTTTTTGCGCGCTTTTTTAGCATCAGAACTTGAGACCGTGGTGGTTCTAGTATCGGCCCATGACCTTGCAGCAAATCATCTCACCCATTGATGGCTCCGTCATCGCCGACCGCGAACTCGCCAACGATAAATATGTGGATCGTGTGCTCGCGGCAGCTCAATCAGCTGGTCGTGGTTGGAGGGCAACTTCGATTCCTGAGCGAATCCGAATCGTTGAGTCAATGGTTCAACACATGGAAGCGAACGTTTCGGACATCGCGACAGAGCTGACATGGCAAATGGGCCGACCGGTGCGCTATACACCCAACGAGCTGTTGCGCGGATTCCCGGAGCGCGCCCGCCACATGGCCAAAATTGCCGAGGAAAATCTCAGCGATATTGGTGTACCCAAAACCAAGGGATTCACAAAATTCATTCGGCGCGAACCACTGGGAACCGTGCTCGTAGTTGCTCCCTGGAACTACCCGTATCTCACCGCGGTAAATTCGATTGTCCCGGCATTACTGGCTGGCAATACCGTGATTCTGAAACACGCCACACAAACGATGTTGTGTGCCGAACGACTGCAGGCCGCATTTGATGCTGCAGGATTACCCGCCGGCGTATTTCAGTTCATTCACGCCAGTCACGACTCGGTGAACACCATGATTCACGATCAGCGAGTGAACTTCGTAGTGTTTACGGGTTCAGTTATCGGCGGTAGAGCGATGGAACGATCGGCCGCGGGACGATTTATCGGCGTCGGCACGGAACTCGGCGGCAAGGATCCGTCGTACATACGGTCGGATGCAGATCTCGCCTATGCGATCGCCGAAAATGTTGATGGAGCGTTTTTCAATAGCGGTCAATCGTGCTGCGCAATTGAGCGCATCTACGTTCACGATTCGGTCTATGAAAGTTTCGTTGAAGGATTCGCCAACACGACTCGACAATATGTGTTGGGTAATCCTCTCCAACACGAGACCACTATTGGTCCGATGGTGAACGCAGCGTCGGCATCCTTTGTTCGCACCCAAATACACGATGCACTCTCACAGGGCGCTGTCGCGCTTGTCGGAGAAACGCAGTTCGCCGAATCTGCGCCCGGTACCCCATATTTAGGGCCAACGGTGCTTGTCAACGTGGACCATTCGATGAGCGTGATGCGGGACGAATCGTTTGGGCCCGTTATCGGAATTATGCGAGTCAAGTCAGATGACGAAGCCATCACATTGATGAACGATTCGCAATATGGACTTACAGCATCGGTGTGGACTAGCGATCAGGATGCTGCGATCCGGATTGGTAACGACATCGAAACTGGGACGGTGTACATGAACCGCTGTGATTATGTAGACCCAGCGCTGGTATGGACGGGTGTCAAAGAGACGGGTCGAGGTATTGCACTCTCGTCACTTGGCTTTGATCCGTACACCCAACTGAAGTCGTTTCACCTCAAGAATCTATAAGGCGGCGGCTGATTTTGACCCTGTAAAAGTGGTGTACTGTGGCGCTGGGAATAGTCATCACATACAAGGGGGATAGGTATATGAGAAAAAATATTCGTTCGGTAGGTGCATTTGTTTTTGCAGCGGGCCTGCTGGTTGCTGCGTGCGGCGGATCGGATTCGTCTTCGGATTCGTCTTCGTCGACAAAGCTCAAAGTGTTCGGCGCATTTGCCACGGCAAAAGAAGAACCATGGGTCGGTGTCATTGACGTCGCACTTCAAGCCGCAGAAGATGCCGGAACCATCGAATACACGGCGGTCGACAAGATCGGTTACGACGGAGACATGGAACGAGTCCTTCGTGAAACCTGTCAAAAAGACAAGCCGGACGTGATCTTCGGTGACGCATTCGGTAACGAGGAGGCTGTTCGTAACGCCGCCGGCGATTGCCCAGACACCGCATTCGTGTTCGGTTCAGGGGGCGGTCCGACCGAGCCAAACGTGAGCGTGTTCGACAACTGGATTCATGAACCCGCGTACCTTGCCGGCATGCTCGCCGGTGGTCTCACCAAGTCGAACAAGATCGGAATCGTCGGAGCAATGCCGATTCCGGAAGTTAATCGTTTGTCGAATGCATTCATTGCTGGTGCGCAGTTTGCGAATCCAAAGGTGGAGGTCAAAGTGACGTTCATCAATAGCTTCTTCGACCCGGCTACGGCAAAAGAAGCAGCGCTGGCGCAGATCGCTGCCGGTGTCGATGTCATCTATGCAGAGCGTGCAGGTGTCATTGAAGCCGCTGCCGAGAAGGGTATTCTCGCCTTCGGCAACATGAGCGATCAGAGTTCAATCGCGCCCGGCACCGTAGTCACGTCGGTGGCGTGGAACATGGTTCCTACGGTTGCCTATGTGTTGGATCAAGTTGCTAAAGGCGCATACACCGCGCAAGACCTCAAGGACTTCTCGATGATGGGCAAGGGTGGCGCAAGCCTCGCGCCGATAAACGAAAAACTCGTGCCGGCTGACTTGCTAAAGAAGGTACAAGATCAACTCGCCTTGATTCAAAGCGGTATTTTCCGCGTTGATATCAACGAGGCACAACCTGCCGGATCAGTCCAAGCGGGTTAGTCCATCGGGTGACCCAAGTACATACGAGTACCGGAGAGCCGGGCCGTTCAGCGGTTCGGCTCTCCGGCATTACAAAGCGTTATGGCGACCTGCTCGCCAATGACGACGTCAACCTTGACGTCGGCACCGGTGAGATCGTCGGCTTGCTCGGGGAAAACGGTGCCGGCAAGTCGACGCTCGTCAAAGTGCTCTATGGGCTGGCAAGTTGCGATGCCGGCCAGATCGAAGTGGATGGTCGCGTCGTAGTCGTGCGCCGACCGATCGATGCGATCAACGCAGGAATCGGCATGGTCACCCAGCACTTCTCGCTGGTTGGACCAATGAGCATCGTCGACAACGTTCTTCTGGGTACAAGCGGCGTCGTGCTGGATCGCCAAGATGCTTCGTCCAGAATCCGAAAGCTGAGCGAGAGTGTCGGAATGCCGGTTGATCCCAGTGCGGTGATATCGACGCTTTCGGTTGGCCAGCGTCAGCGCGTCGAGATCATCAAGGCGCTTTATCGGCAGTGTCGTGTGTTGGTTCTGGATGAACCAACGGCCGTCCTCGCCCCGCAAGAAGTTGATGGATTATTCACTGCGGTGCGGTCACTCGCTGAACGAGGCATCGCCGTCATCCTTATCACCCACAAATTACATGAGATCCGTCAGATGTGCTCACGCGTGACGGTTTTGCGTAAGGGCAAGTCGGTGGGAACATTCACCGTCGCGGACTGTTCCAACGATCAACTCATTGAATTGATGGTTGGGCGAGCCGTTGATCGTGAGCCGCTGACTTCCACCAGCACCCCTGCGGCTACTGCCCTGAAGGTGTCTGATCTTACCCTCAACCGTAAAACTGGTATACCGATCATCGATCGTGTCTCCCTTGATGTTCGGGCGGGAGAGATCCTTGGCATTGCCGGTGTGTCGGGCAACGGTCAGAACGAACTCACCAAGATTCTCAGCGGCCTACTACGTGCTTCATCGGGCACTATCAAGGTGTTGGGCCACGATCTCAGCGCCGCAGGAGTAGCGCAGTTCATCAGCGCGGGGGTCGGACGGATTGCCGAGGATCGTCACGCCAGCGTGGTTGGCGAGTTGTCTGTTGCGCTCAACCTGGTGCTTGAACGAGTCGACGAGTACCGAAAGGGGATCGGTGTCGACAACGATCGAATTGTGGAGCATGCACGCGAACTCATCGCTCAGTTCGCGATCAAAGCCGAACCTCATGATCCAGTGCAGTCGTTGTCAGGTGGCAACATGCAAAAAGTGTTGCTGGCACGAGTGCTCTCGCGCAGTCCAAAGGTCATCGTGGTCGCCCAACCGACTCGTGGGCTTGATGTTGGGGCGACTCGAGACATCAGGAGAATTCTCGCCGAGCAGCGAAACCTTGGTGCCGCAATCGTGCTTGTGAGTGAGGATCTCGATGAATTACTTGAACTGAGTGATCGCCTGGCGGTGATGTTCGAAGGGCGAATTCTTGCCGAATTCAACTCGGCCGAGTTCGATCGGAACCGCATTGGCCTGGCGATGACGGGTCAGTTTGCAGAATCGGAAGCGCCGTAATGTTATTGCGACTTGTTCCTCGCGTTCGTCCATGGCGAACGGGCGCGGTGGTGCTCCCGTTGTTGGCGATCCTGGTCACGCTGGTGGTGAGCTCTGGGGTGGTGTTGGCCGATGGGGTCAATCCGCTCAGGGTGTTCGTTGAAATTTTCGTCGAGCCATTTCGTTCGCGCTTCAGCTTCCTTGAAGTGCTGGTGAGTGCAACACCGCTTCTGTTGACGGGCACTGCCGTCACCATTGCCTTCCGCTCGGGTTACTACAACATTGGAGCAGAAGGTCAACTACTTGCCGGGGCAATCTGTGCGGCCGGTATCGGACCACATCTCGAATCGTGGCCGGTCCCGACTGGAATCGTGGCGATGACTATCGCCGGTGCCGTTGGTGGAATGGCGTGGGCCCTTGTTCCGGCATTGTTGCGCACGAAGTTTCATATTGATGAAGTTGTCACCACGCTGTTGCTAAATCCAACGGCGACCCTCCTTGTCGCCGGATTGTTGAACGGCCCGTGGCGAAATCCGGAAACGGGTTTCAACGAGTCGCCGCGCATTGTCGCCGCAGCGGAGTTTATGAAGATTGTTGATCGCTCCCGACTGAACTTTGGGTTCATCATTGCACTCGTAATCGTCACGCTTGCCGGGTTGGTGCTGCATCGGTCGGTGCTCGGAATCAAATTTAGGGCCGTCGGCTTGTCACGCGAGGGAGCGCGCTTTGCCGGACTCCCCGTTGAAGGACTGTTAATGCGCGCGGCCCTTGCCAGCGGCGGTGTTGCCGGAGTCGCAGGGGCTTGTCTGGTTGGTGGAATTCAATACCGACTCACTGAAGGCATATCTGGAGGGTTGGGATACACCGGCATCATCGTCTCAACGCTGGGAGGGATTCATGTTGCCGGGGCGGCGTGTGCGGCACTGTTGCTCGCGGTCGTCAATGTTGGTTCTTCATCGGCCAACCGGGTGTTTGGTATACCGGCACAGTTGGGTGATGTCATAGCCGGAACTCTATTAATGGTCACGGTGGCGCTGTTGCTGTTTAGGAAGTACAGGTTTGTGTTGAGGAGCAAATTATGAG
>Ga0209390_10005619_pt1 | contig 17540 bp, 25 predicted proteins | sample BON01_FD_187212 | JGI IMG/M metagenome (GOLD analysis project Ga0209390, IMG submission 187212) | Freshwater microbial communities from Lake Bonney liftoff mats and glacier meltwater in Antarctica - BON-01 (SPAdes) (version 2) | ecosystem: Environmental > Aquatic > Freshwater > Ice > Glacier...
CAGATGCAGGCGCTGGTCGTCGATCTCGATGCAGGTGATATCCCCGCCAAGCTTGACCACCTGCTGCACCATCTTGGCCAGCCCACCCTGATCATCGAAAGCGGTGGGCGCACGTCAGAAGGTGCCAGCAAGCTGCATGTTTGGTGGCGCATGACCGAACCCGCCGAGGGAGCGGCGCTGGCCGAGCTCTGCCGCCTGCGAGGTGAGATCGCCCTCAAGGTCGGCGGCGACACGCATTTTCGCTCCGCCCATCAACCGATCCGGGTGGCCGGTTCGGTTTATCACAAGCACGGGCATCAGCGCCTGGTGCAAATTCGTGAACACCACAGCATTGAGGTCGACCTCGACGAGTTTGCGGATCGGGTGGCAGAGATGCCGCCGATACCGGGCGCGGGCATGGCCAGCACCGGCGCTGCCGCCCCCGGCAAACCGACGCTGGACGCGGTGCTGACCACGCCGGTGCGTGAAGGCGATCGGGATGAGTGGAGCCGCTTTACCGGGGCCAGCGCCGCCATCGGGCATTTCCTGCGCATGGTCCATGAGGGTCGTATGTCGCCTGATGAGGGCTGGGAGGCGATCTGCGGCTACAATGCCGCCGCCCTTCGCCCCAGCTGGCCAGAGGAGCGCCTTAAGGCGGAATCCGAGCGCCTCTGGGACAAGCACATTGAGAAGAACGGCCCGCCTCTGCTCAGGCTGGCCAACAGCGCACCGGGCCCACAAGACATGCCAGCCTTCACGCTAGGTGCACTGCTGGACGATCAGAGTCCGATGCCAGCTGATATCATCGCGCCCCGCGTTCTGACGCCGGGTGGGCTCCTGGTGCTGGGCGGTGCGCCAAAGGTCGGCAAGAGCGATCTCCTGATCTCCTGGCTGGTTCACATGGCCGCTGGCGTGCGGTTTCTCGGCTTCACCCCGCCCCGGCCGCTGCGCATCTTCTACCTACAGGCTGAAATCCAGTATCACTATCTTCGCGAACGACTGAAGCAGATTGCGCTGCCGCCAAAAGTGTTGGCCGGCGCGCGCGACAACCTCGTCGCGACACCGAAGCTGAAGATGCTGCTCGATACCGAAGGCAGCATGCGCGTGGCCGAGGCCATTCGGCGTGCCTTCCCGACCGATCCGGTCGACATCATCTGCATCGATCCAATTCGCAATATCTTCGACGGCGGACCCGACGGCGGCGGTGAAAACGACAACAGCGCGATGATGTTCTTCCTGAAGGACCGGGTCGAGGTTCTGCGGGATCACATCAACCCCGACTGCGGCGTGATCCTCGCCCATCACACGAAAAAACTCAGTAAGCAGCAGGTCAAGGACGATCCCTTTCTGGCGCTCTCCGGGGCCAGTGCGCTGCGCGGATTCTATACCTCTGGCCTGATCCTGCACCGTCCCGACGAGGAAAGCCCCCAGCGCAAACTGGAGATCGAGCTGCGCAATGGGCCCGCGTTGGCGCCGAAGCTGATCGACAAGGTCAATGGTGAGTGGGTGGAGATCAACCCTATTAACGAGCGGCTGGTGCGCCAGGAGGTCGGGGCCAAGCATGACGCGGAGCGGGCGCGCAAGGGAGATGTGATCCTGCAAATGATCGATGAGCAAGCAGCTCGGGGCAAGATGTTCACGCTGACCCAATTTGCCGCAAAGTTCGAGAACAAAGGCAGCCTCGGAGGCAAGACCAGTATCGCAGATCGGCTCCACGTTCTGGCGACAAAAGGCCACGTCAAGTTTGTCCGCGGCAAGAAGTTGGACGAGCTCGGTTTGAAGCCAACGAAGTCGAAATTCGGTTACATCTGTGTCCAAGATATGTGCCTCAAAACCGATGCCGAGGTGATAGACGCCGATACCGGGGAAGTCATTCCTGAGGTCGTTGGCGTCTTCCCATCTGACTACATGTGCGCTGAATCCGGTGCCCTTCTGCCCGTCGAAAATCCCGAGATCTGGGTCGATCAGGACGGGGGTTCAGAATGATTTATTCTGTCCAAATGGGTCCATCCAAGAATCCGGATTGTCCGGTCTTCTGCCAAAAACCGGACCGGGTTTTAGGGTGGCGGTTTTTGTACTTTAGAAATCCCTCATTGAAATCAGAGACTTGCGCTAGATCCCAGAACCCGGATTGCCTTTGGTCAAAACGGTTTTTGGAAAGTATGAATAATTCATTGAATACAATAGGTTACGCTAAAGCACAAAAAACGGATTTACCCCCCCCTAAGGGGGTAGGTGACCTCCCCGCTAAACGCGGGAGGATCACCACCTACCCCTGGGCATCGCTCTGGGACCCAAGTCTTGGACCGAACCCAAATCCGACGACGGCGACCCGCTCCGCCAAGAACATGATCGCCGTCGTCTTCCGCCCGAGCAGCCAACCCAAAAAGGAGACCACCCATGGCTAACCTGACTCTGTCCAGCGCCGATGCAGGCGCAACCCCGAAAATGCCGCCCACGTCCGAGCGCTCGCGCAGCATCCTCGCGCTTGATCTGGGCACCACCACCGGATGGGCCTTGCGTGGCCACGACGGGCTGATCACCAGTGGCACCGCCAGCTTCCGGCCCGGCCGCTTCGACGGCGGTGGCATGCGCTACCTGCGCTTTACCAACTGGCTGAGTGAGCTGGACCGGCTGTCAGGACCGATAGGGTCAATCTGGTTCGAAGAGGTCCGGCGCCACGCAGGCACTGACGCTGCCCACGTCTACGGCGGCCTCATGGCCACGCTGACCGCATGGGCTGAATTGCGCGGCGTGCCCTATCAGGGCGTCCCAGTCGGCACGATCAAGCGCCACGCCACCGGCAAGGGCAACGCGCCGAAGGAAGCGATGATTGCCGCCGCCCGTTCGCGCGGCTTCAGCCCGGCCGACGACAACGAAGCCGATGCCATCGCCCTGCTGCTCTGGGCCGTCGAGACCGGCGGAGGTGTGGCATGAGGTTCATCCCCAGAGGCTACGGCGGGCAGCGTCGGGATCCCGATCAGGTCAAACGCGACGGCTGGCAGGAGCAACAAATGCTGGCGGTCTCGCTCGACGATCATCGGCTGACCTGGCCAGAGCGGGAACTCGTTCGACAGCTTGGCGAGAGGCTTTACGGCAAACTCCCTGCGGTGCGGGAGGTGCGCAATGGCCGCTGACTGGACAACCACGCAAGTGGAGGACCGGCTGGAGAGTGCCGCCGACGTCTTCCGCGCCTTGCCCAATGTGAGGCCACAGGGCTTCGTCAACGCTTGGCCTGAGTATTTCCACAGCTTCGCGGACAAGGTTGGTCAGGAGCCGCAGATGCGTCGTCCCCGGCCGGGCCCACGCCAAATCACTGAGGCCGAGGAGGCCATGCTCTGGCTGCGCTGGCTCGAGAAGGACGACGCACGGATCGTCTGGCTGCGAGCCAACCATGTGCAGTGGAAGAAGGTCTGCTGGGAGGTGGGCCTCAGCCGTCCGGCGGCCAACCGTCATTGGCAGTATGGCATCGCGCTGATCACCTGGCGGCTCTGGGGACGTGTGCCATCGTCCAAACGTTCGAAGCGCTTCGTCGTTGAAAACGCCAACAATCTGTCAAGGAAAATCATCCTGTGAGAAAAATTTTCGGAGAGACACCGGAAGGGATTCCATCACACGGCTCTGGGGGCTATCTATTGGACATACTCGGGAGAGACGCGTGCAGAAGACTGCCAGCGTAAACGATCTCCGGATGGATGCCGTGGTGGACCCCAGAGTCCGAACCGGGGTCCAGCTGGGGTCCACCCCCTAACCCATTGTTTTCCGGTTCCTTTCTGGCCTAAAACGTATGCTGGGGGGCACAGCGCGGCATATCGCCAGCGTCAGAGCGATTTTTTTGGGAAGCCACCCCCTCGGGAAGCCACCCGCAAAACGTCGAAATAGCACATTAAAACAGACACTTGGCTGGTGGACTCCGGGGTGGATACCCTGGACTCCGGAGTCCAGCTTGAAGCCTGTGAAATCCACCATGGATTCCACAACCGGAGTCCAGCCCGGAAGCCAGCCAATCCTGCAACAGGACAATCCAAATGACCCTCAGCTTCGCCCCGGAGCGCATTGAGCAATGGCCGCTCGCGCGTTTGCAGCCCTATGCCCGCAATGCCAAGGCGCATGGCGCAGACCAGGTTGCAAAGATCGCTGCCAGCATGGCGGAGTTCGGCTGGACGGTGCCGTGCCTCGTAGCCGAGGACGGCGAATTGATCGCGGGCCATGGTCGGGTGCTGGCGGCGACGCAGCTCGGGCTGACCGAAGCGCCGGTGATCGTGTTGGGGCACCTGACCGAGGCGCAGCGCCGGGCTTACCGGATGGCGGACAATAAGTTGACCGAACTCGGCACTTGGGATGAGGCGCTGCTGTCGGCAGAACTGAACGATTTGCTGGCCGAGGATTTCGACCTGTCGCTGGTCGGTTTTTCTGACGGCGAGTTGGACAAGCTTCTTGCTTATGTGCCGGAAGTCGAAGGGGAAGAAGGCGGCGGTGCCAACGTGCCACCGGTCGTGATCCCGGAACCGCCGCGCAACCCGGCGTCGCGCACCGGCGATCTGTGGATCCTCGGCGACCACCGGCTTCTGTGCGGTGACAGCACCAGCGCCACCGATGTGCGTCGCCTGATGAACGGCGAACGCGCCATCCTGTTTGCGACCGACCCGCCCTATCTTGTCGATTACGACGGATCGAACCATCCGACCCGGAACAAGGATTGGTCGCAAAGCTACGGCGTGACCTGGGACGACAGTTCGCAGGGGGCGGAACTTTACGATGGCTTCATCGCGGCGGCGGTCGCCGAAGCCATCGAAGAAAATGCTGCCTGGTATTGCTGGCACGCCTCCCGGCGCCAGGCGATGCTGGAGGCTTGCTGGGAAAAGGTCGGGGCCTTCGTGCACCAGCAGATCATCTGGGTAAAGGACCGCGGGGTTCTGACCCGGTCGCATTACCTCTGGAAGCACGAACCCTGTTTCATGGGCTGGCGCCGCCCGAACCGCCCGCCAAAGGTGGCCGAGGAAACGCTGCCGTCGACATGGGCGCTGCCCAGCTTCGCCAAGGACGACCGGCCCGACCACCCGACGCCAAAACCGCTCGACGCGTTCGGCATTCCGATGCGCCAGCATGTGGCGCGAGGCGGGCTTTGCTACGAGCCGTTCTGTGGTTCGGGTTCGCAGATCATGGCGGGCGAAGCCAATGGCCGTCGCGTCTTCGCCATGGAGATCAGCCCGGCCTACATCGACGTCGCCATCGAACGCTGGCAGGCCGACACCGGTCGTGAAGCCATCCTCGACGGCGACCGGCGGACCTTTGCGGAGTTGAAGACCGAACGGCTGGGTGATGCCCAGACGGAGAATGCGGCCGCATGACCCAGTCTCGTACCATGTCATTCATCGAGGCCACGGCAAACGTTGTCGTCGGTTACGTTTTGGCCATTGCCACGCAGATCGTGGTGTTCCCGCTGTTCGGGATCGAGGCCACGCTGAATGAACATCTTGCGTTAGGTCTCGCGTTTGTCGGGGTCTCCCTGGCAAGGGGGTACCTGCTGCGGCGACTGTTCGAGCGCATCAAGGTTGCCAGTCACTCCGGCGACCATGTCGGACATGGAGGACCTGCACGGTCACGTTGATAACGGCATAGTAGATGCGCCAGCGAGTTGCCCGGCCGTAGATGGCGCGGCGGATCGGCAGTTCGAAGGACTGCGACTCAGGTGCAAGCGGGTGCGCGTCGGGCATCGCGCCAAGGGCAAGGATGGTTTCCCGGATGCCTGCCAGCCATTCGTCCGCAGCTCGCGGGTTACGGTCGCGCAGCCAGATCCACGTGGCTTTCAGATCATCCGCCGCGTTCGGCGTGATGATAACGGGCAAGGGCGCGGTCATTTCGTCTGGGCAAGTCCGTCGAAGAAGCGGCCCGCCTCGGTGCCCTCACCGGCACGTGCCTGCGTCAGGCCCTTGCGGATCCGGGCGACCGTTTCGGCATAGTCGAGCTGGTCCTGCATCTCTTGCCATGAAGCCGCGTCCATCACGACGACCGAAGGCTTGCCGTTCACGGTCAGGATTTGCGGCCGACCGGTTTCCTTGATGCGCGCGATCATGCGCGCGGAGTCGCGCTTGAACTCTGTGAGAGGGCTGATGTCCTTGGTAATGTTCATGGCTGGTCTCCCGACGCGCATCTAATTCAGTGCGAATATAGCGCCTTTTTGAATGCGCGTCGAGAGTTCGCTCTGTCAGGCCAGGCGGTACACCCGCCCACGCCCCTCGACCTTCTCGGAGGTGATTGTGAGGCCAAGCTTCTTCTTCAGCGCACCGGCCAACGCACCTCGGACAGTATGCGATCGCCATTCCAGCGCTGTGGCGATCGCCTCGATCGTCGCGCCGCCCTCGGCGCGCAGCATGGCGATCAGGTTTTCCTGCTTGGTGTCGGTGCGGTGGCGGGCGGGCTCGGGAGCGGGTTCGGCGCTGGCGTCCGTTTCAGGCGCGGGTGCTTCGCTGATCCCGAGGGCCGCGTGGGCCAGCGCCGTGGCGCGCAGTGTGATCGACCCGCGTTCTTCGTCGTGCCGCCAGACGGTGTTCAGGTCGGTGGCGGCCACTTCTTCGATCAGCCCGCGCTTCAGCAGGCTCTTGCAGACATTGCCAACGGCGCCGCCCTTGAGTTTCGCGGTGACGGGAAAGACCATCCCACCCTCTCGCGCGCAGGCGGCGGACAGAATGACGGCTTGGGTGTCGGTGAGTTGGATCATGGTTCACCCCTCCATCGCGGGCCGGCCGAAGCCGATGATGGGAAGGATGAAGGCCGCGTCCTCGCTGTCGCGATCATCGGCCTTGAGCCAGTCATCCATGGCGGCGCGGGCGGAGGCGATTTCGGGGAACTGGCCGAGCCAGCCGAGCGTGCCCTCCCTGTCAATCAGGACAAGGCAGGGTTGGGCGTGCAGAGTTGTCATGGGTCGTGGATCCTTTGGGGGCTGGGCTGCGACCATCGCATCCCTTCCACGACGCCAAGCCGCGCTGCGCGCGGCCGTTGTTGCTGTTGTCCGCCGAAACTACTGGCGCTAGCGGTCAGGCGGCGTGCTCGCCCTTGCCAAAGGCGAAGTCGGTGATTTCGCGCAGCCTGTCGCGGGTTTGGGTCAGCGTGCCGACATGCCCCCAATGGACCGCGTCGGGGACCGCGTGGAAATGATCATCGCTGAGGGCAGTGAGCCGCGCCAGCAGCGCGTCGATCTCGGCCTTGGCGGCGAGGAAGGCGGCGAGGGCTTTGGCATTGTCGGTGCTGGTGATCTGGCGCTTCATGGTGGGATCCTTGTCATGGGTTCTGGGGCGCGCGCCGCCGGTCGACTCAGGCGGCGCTGGCCGCTTCCAGTATGGCGATGTGGCTGCGGAGCGTTGCGGCCTCTTCGCGCGCGGCGTCGGCCCAGAAGGCTGTGCGGGCGTTGCAGGCGCGGGCGAGACGCTCGGCGTCGTCCCGGATGAAGCGGTTGACCTTGTGCGCGCGGCCATGGCCCGTGCAGGACGCGCGATGCTTGCCGTCTTCGGGCGTCAGCGTGAAGGTCAGCGGTCCGAAATCGTCAATGACGATCCAGTTGTGCGAAGCGATGGTGGCGCAGGCGGAGGGCGCGAGGTGGGCTTCGATCTCTTGGGCGGCGGCGCGAAAATCGGCGATCAGGGTGGCGGCGGGGTTGGTCATGGCGGTGGTCTTCTTGGCTGAGTTGCATCGTTCTGGTGCCATCACATTGGCTCTGCCGGGCTGATTGTCGTAGGCGAACCCGAGCAATTTCAGTGCTATGTGATCATGCGATACGATCCGGTTCCATCAGCGCGGCCTGTTCGGCCTCATGGCGCTGCGCAGCATCTGGCGGGTCGCGGCGCGCATTGAGGATGGCCACGAAGAGCGCGCGGGCGACTGCCGCCACCTCGTCGGCTCCGGAGCTGGATAAGTCGGCATCGTGAACAGCGATGGCCTCGCCCAGATCAGTAAGCGCGTAGAGGGTCGCGAACTCCGCCTCGGTCGGGTCGCAGGTGATGGTTTCACGATCATCCTCCGACACAGCGGCGCTGCGGCAAAACCGCAAATCGAAGCCGATCGCGCATTCGCGGTGGACAACGTCGGCGAGGGTTTCGCCCTCGGAGAGGCAGTTGAGGAATGGATCGGTCATTCGGAGGTTCCTTCGGGTGCATGAGTCTTGGGATCGAGTTCAGCCCAAGCCCCGTCCTGCCACCGATAAAGGTGGCAGAACTGGCGCGTCGGGCGCGGCAGGATTGGCGGCGGGTGTGGCGGGTCGAAACAGTCCAGTTCATCGGCGCGCACCTGTCTGATCTCACTGGCGGCGAGGATGTCCTTGGGCGTCCAGCGCGCGAGCGCGGGCAGCATGTGTGAGGGATATCCATCATAATGGACGTAGATATGCGCCCATTCCTCGGGGCCGGTCTGGATGGCGATCTGTGCGCGCGTGCTCATGCGGCCTGCCTCAGATCAGCTGCAGGTCGGCCAACACGATACTGGCGGCGGCCAGCTGTGCGGTCGGCAGGTCGATCTTGAGGTGCGAGAACAGGTCCGAGCAGTCGGCCTTGATCCCTGCCTCTTTCAGCGCCTCCTCGATGCTGGCGGCGACGCTGTTCAGACGGCTGCGGTCGAGATGGTCAGGCAGCGTGGCGATGTCGATGCGGATGGTGGTGGTGGTCATGGTTGGAACCTTTCAGCGGGAAGTGGCGGCGGGCAGCATGGCCTTGGCACCGGCGATGCGTCCGGCTTCAAAGGCGTCTTCAAGGGCGGCGCGCATCGCCCAGACGGCGACATCGTGGAAATCCAGCTGGTCGCTGTTCCGGGTTTCGAGCGTCTCGACGAAGAAGTGCCTGGTGGCGATCTCGAGGATCAACGCTTCGGGGGCGGCGGGTTTGGCTTTGGTCTCGATGGTCATGATCCGGTCTCCGATCAGGGGTGATTTCCTGTTCCGAGAATCGCTCCATTGCAGAGTGTAATCAACTCATTTCCAAGCAATATCATTGCTTTATGAAAGGCGCGGGGCCGACGATGCATGGGATGAGCGAGCGCCAATATGCCGCCCATGTCGGCCTGTCGCGCGGTGCCATCCAGAAAGCCAAGGAGACAGGGCGGCTGGTTCAGCACGCCGACGGATCGATTGACGCGGCTGCTTCTGACGCGCGGCGCGCTGCGATGACGGACCCCGCCAAGCAACGCGGTGCGTCAGCGAATGCCCCGCCACCGGCACCCAAGCTGAAGCCGGTGCCCGACACCGCGCTGTCAGCCGTGGGCGATACCCTGCGTGAAAACGGTCTGGCAGCGCCCATCACTGGTGGCGGCACCACCTTTCTGCAGGCCAAGACCGCCAACGAGGTGCTGAAGGCGCAGGAGCGCAAGCTGAAGCTCGCCATGTTGAAGGGCGAGTTGATCGACCGGGACCGCGCGGTTGGGCTGGTGTTCCGGCTGGCGCGAGAGGAACGCGATGCCTGGGTGACCTGGCCCGCGCGGGCGGCGGCGCTGATGGCGTCGGAATTGGGGGTGATGATCGCGGATCATGGAAGTCTGGAGCCCGTCATGATGCAGAAGGTTCTGGAAGCCCATGTCCGTGCCCAACTCGACAGCCTCGCCGAGGTCCGCATCGACCTTCGCTGAGGCAGACACCTTCGACGGTGCAGATCGCCTCTTGCGGGAATGGGGCCGGGGCCTCCGGCCGGATGCCGATCTGACGGTGTCGGAATGGGCCGATACACACCGGATGCTGGGATCGCGCGCCAGCGCTGAACCGGGACGCTATCGCACATCGCGCACGCCCTACATGCGCGAAATCATGGACGCGCTGTCGCCCAGCTCTGCTGTCCAGCGCATCGTGTTCATGAAGGCAGCACAGGTCGGCGCGACCGAGGCTGGGAACAACTGGATCGGCTTTGCCATCCACCATGCGCCGGGGCCGATGCTGGCGGTGCAGCCGACCGTGGAACTGGCAAAACGCAACTCGCGCCAACGGATCGACCCGCTGATCGAGGAAAGCCCGGAGTTGCGGGACCGGGTCAAACCGGCGAGGTCGCGTGATGCGGGCAACACGATGCTGTCGAAGGAATTCGCGGGCGGCATCCTGATCATGACCGGGGCGAACTCAGCGGTCGGGCTGCGCTCGACCCCGGCGCGCTACATCTTTCTGGATGAGGTCGACGCTTATCCGGCCTCGGCCGATGAAGAAGGCGATCCGGTCAGTCTGGCCGAGGCGCGGTCCCTGACCTTCGCGCACCGGCGCAAGGTGTTTCTGGTCTCCACCCCGACAATCCGGGGGTTGAGCCGGATCGAACGGGAATACGAGGCCAGTGATCAGCGCCGATACTTCGTGCCGTGCCCGCACTGCAGCCAGTTTCAGTGGCTGAAGTTCGAGCGGCTGCGCTGGGAAAAGGGGCGGCCGGAAGCGGCCGCATACCATTGCGAGGGCTGCGACCGCGCCATCGCCGAACATCACAAGACGGCGCTGTTGGAGGCGGGCGAATGGCGGGCAACCGCTGTCGCCGCCGATCCCGGCACCGTCGGCTATCACCTCTCGGCGCTTTATTCGCCGATCGGCTGGCTCAGCTGGGAGCGGATCGTGCGGGCATGGGAGGCGGCACAAGGCTCGGATGAGGCGATCCGGGCCTTCAAGAACACCATCCTTGGCGAAACGTGGGTGGAGCCCGGCGAAGCGCCGGACTGGTCGCGGCTCTATGATCGCCGCGAGGCGTGGAAGCCGGGCATCGTCCCTGCGGGCGGGCTTTTCCTGACCGCCGGGGCCGATGTGCAAAAGGACCGGATCGAGGTCGACGTCTGGGCCTGGGGTCGGGGCGGAACAAGCTGGCTGGTCGATCATATCGTGATCGAGGGCGGCCCGGATCATCAGGGCGCGTGGTCGGAGCTGACAAAGCTTCTGGACCAAACCTGGATCCATGAAAACGGCGCACAACTGCGGCTGGCCAAGCTCGCCATCGACACCGGCTATGAGGCTCCAGCCGTATATGGCTGGTCGCGGCGGCAAGGCGTGGCGCAGGTTGCCCCGGTCAAAGGCGTCGAAGGGTTTAACCGGTCAAGCCCGGTGTCGGGCCCGACATATGTCGATGTGACCGACGCGGGCAAACGCCTGCGCCGGGGTGCGCGGCTCTGGACGGTGGCGGTCTCCACCTTCAAGGCGGAGACCTACCGTCATCTCGGCCTGCCGCGCCCGACGAAAGAGGAATTGGCCGAAGGCTCGACGTTCCCGCCTGGCACCGTGCATCTGCCGGATTGGGTGGAAAGCGAATGGCTCAAGCAACTTGTGGCCGAGGAACTGGTTACAGTGCGCACCAAACGCGGCTTCGCACGCCTCGAATGGCAGAAGCTGCGGGAGCGAAACGAGGCATTGGATTGCCGCGTCTACGCCCGCGCCGCCGCCTGGATCGTCGGGGCCGATCGATGGTCCGAGGCGCGCTGGGTCGATCTTGAGGCGCAGGTGGCCGGGGACAGCAGCGGTGACGGGTCACAAGACAAGGCCGCAGCCGGATCCATCCGTGCGGTCCGCAGTCCCGCGCGGCGCAGGTCTGTGGCGTCGAATTACATGAGGTAGACATGCCCACAATCGCAGAGCTGAAGACCCGCCGCGAGGCATTGGCGGCGCAGCGTTCCTCCGGCGTGGCCCGAGTGAGTTACGACGGCAAGACCGTGGATTACCGCAGCATCGCCGAAATCGACCGGGCCATCGAAGTGCTGGACCGCGAAATCGCGACTGCCGAGGGGCGCAAGATCATCCGGCAGGTGCGCGTAATCACCCGCAAAGGCCTCTGACGCATGGCCTGGCTCGATGCATTCCGCCGCCGGAAGGCCGGTGGCCCCACAGCCGTGCGTGCCCGGCTGGAAGGGGCGATGTCGCAGCGAAGGCTGCGCGGCTGGCAACCGCCGTTGGAAAACATCAACTCGCTGGTCGCTTCGGGCGGCCCGCGCTTGCTGGCACGGTCGCGCGAATTGGTGGTGACCAATGGCTATGCGGCGAACGCCTGCGAGGCTTTTGCGTCGAACCTGGTGGGCGACGGGATCAAGCCGTCATCGCTGATCGAAGATCCGGCCTTGCGCGATCAGGTGCAGCGGTTGTGGCTTGCTTGGACCGACGAGGCCGACGCAGACGGCCTGACCGATTTCTACGGTCTGCAGGCCATGGTGGCGCGCGAGATGTTCGTCGCGGGTGAATGCTTCGTGCGGCTGCGTCCGCGCCGGCCAGAAGACGGTCTGCTGGTGCCGATCCAATTACAACTGCTGCAATCGGAAATGCTGCCCTTCGAGAAAACCGAAACCGCCGCAAACGGCAATCGCATCCGCTGCGGGATCGAGTTCGATGCCATCGGGCGACGCCAAGCCTATCACTTCCGCCGCCGCCATCCCGGCGACAGCACCGATCAGGGCGTATTCACGTCCGAGACGGTTCGTGTTCCGGCCGGGGACGTGCTGCACATCTACCGGCCCATCGATGCGGGCCAGATCCGGGGCCTGCCGCATGTGGCACCCGCGATGGTGCGTCTGTTCCTGCTCGACCAGTACGACGATGCCGAACTGGACCGGAAGAAGACGGCGGCGATGTTCGCAGGCTTCATCACCAAGACTGCGCCCGAAGAGCAGCTGATGGGCGAGATCGAGGCGACCGACGACAGCGGTGCAACCGTCAGTCTGGAACCGGGCACCTTGCAGGTTCTGCTTCCAGGCGAGGATGTGAAGTTCTCAAGCCCCGCTGATGTCGGCGGCGGCTATGAGGCGTTCCAGTACCGCACGCTGCTGTCGGTCTCGGCCTCGCTGGGGCTGCCCTATCATCTTGTCACCGGCGATGTGCGCCAGGCCAACTATTCCAGCCTGCGCGCAGAACTGGTCGAGTTTCGCCGCCGCGTCGAGCAGTTGCAGCACGGCGTTGTCGCGCACCAGCTTTGCCGCCCGGTCTGGGCACGCTGGCTGGAAACTGCGGTGCTGTCGGGCGCATTGGAGATACCGGACTTCGCGCGGTCTCCGGCGCGCTACCGCCCGGTAAACTGGATCCCGCCACGCTGGGATTGGGTCGATCCGCTGAAGGACATCCAGGCGCAGGTGCTGGCGATGGAAGCCGGGATCGTCTCGCGCCGCAAGGTCGTCCAGGCCACGGGCTACGACGTCGAGGAAATCGACCGCGAAAACGCGACCGACGCGGCCCGCGTGGCGGCACTGGGTCTGCATTACCGCACCAGCCCTGGCGAGACGCAGGGCGCGCGGGCCACCCCGACGCAGCGGCCAGAGGCGGCGGCAAACGACACATCTGAACAGGAGTGACCCCATGAACAGCTGGTACACGATCCGCGCCCTAGCCACAGGCGCGGAGGTGGTGATCTATGACGAAATCGGGGCCTATGGGGTCTCGGCAAAGGGGTTTCTGGCGGAACTGGGCGCGTTGCCGGACGCCACGCCTCTGGCCTTGCGTCTGAACAGCCCGGGCGGGTCGGTCTTCGATGCCGTTGCGATCTACAACGCGATCAAACGCCATTCCGGCACGGTCACAGTCTGGATCGACGGGATTGCGGCTTCGGCGGCGTCCTACATCGCCATGGCGGGCGACGAGGTCGTCATGCCGGAAAACGCCTTCCTGATGATCCACGACCCTGCCGGCATGGTCATGGGCTCCGCCACCGACATGCGTGCGATGGCCGAGGCGCTGGACAAGATAAAGGGCAGCCTGTTGCAGGGCTATGCCGCCAAATCTGGCAGGTCGCAGGAGGAAATCGCCCCGTTGATGGCGGCAGAGACCTGGCTTGATGCCAAGGATGCGCTCGATCTCGGCTTTGCCGACCGGATTGCAGAGCCGGTCCGGATGGCCGCGCGGTTCGATGTGGCACGGTTCCGGAATGCGCCGCCCGCACTCGTTGAATCTTCGGCAGACGCACAGGGCGCTGCGGCGATGGAGCAGGAGGGTGAAGCAACCACTGCCGAGATTGCGGTCGTGGTGTCCTACGAAGGCTCGGGAGACGGTATTGAGGCCGCTGCTGGCTCTTGTGCTGGCGGTGGTCCATCATCGGTTCCCGATCCGTCCTCTGACCCGGACGCGGAAACTCTTGGAGTTGCCGAGACTTTCGACGCCGATACCGTCCTGCACCCGGACGCCGCGCCAGCGCCCGAAACCGATTGCATCGTTGTCGCTGCCAACGGTGCAGACTTTGCCGCCAGCATCCGTGCCACAGCGTTGAACCATGCTCGCGCCGTCGTCGACCTCTGCCGTCTGGCCGGGCAACCTCAGATGGCGGGGCGGTTCCTTGAGCGCGACACGAGCCTCGACGACGTCCGCGCGGCCCTGCTGGCCACCCGCGCCGAAGCGGAACCCGACATCTCTGCCACCCATCCGCAACCCGGCCGCCCCTCGGGCGCGCGCCCCTGGGGCGACGTCATCGCCCGCACCTTCCGTCTGAAAGGATAAACCCATGCCCACGCTTACTGAAACCCGCCACGCGGGCGGCTTCCTCGTCTGGGAAGCACTCCGCGATTATTGCCGCAGCACCGTCATCCTTGCCTCTGGCAACCTCCAGCCCGGTACCATTCTTGGTAAGATCACCGCCTCGGGCAAATACGCCGCCCACGATCCCGTTGCCTCGAACGGCACCCAGACGGCGGCGGCCATTCTCTGGGACAGCGTCGATGCCAGCGGCGGCGACAAGAACTCTGTCGTGCTGATCCGCGGCCCCGCCATCGTCAACCAGTACGAGATCACCATCCCCGGCACGCCCACCGTTCCGCAGATCGCCGCCGCTCATGCAGCCCTGCTGACGCTCGGCATTCTCGTCCGCTGATCCGGACGTCCTCACCCCCAAATCAGGAGGCACCCCATGGCCACCATGGACATCTTCGAAGGCGATGCCTTCTCGATCATCGAACTCACCCGTGCGCTCGAAAACATCCCCTTCAAGCCCGCAACCCTGTCGGGTTCGGGTCTGTTCGGGCCGCGCGGCGTGCGCTCTCGCACCGTCGTCATCGAAAGCCGCGACGGCACGCTGTCGCTGATCCCGTTCTCCGAACGCGGTTCGGCCTATGACCAGCAGACCCCCGAACGCCGCGATGTGCGGGCCTTCGTCTGCCGCCAGTTCAAGAAACAGGACGTGATCTGGGCCTCGGAAATCCAGCAAGTGCGCGATTTCGGAACCGAAAGTGCCACCCAGCAGGTACAGGCCGAGGTCGCTCGCAAGCTGGGCCGCCTGCGCAATGACGCCGAGACCACCTTCGAGTACCACCTGTTCAACGGTATTCAGGGGCTGGTGAAAGACCCGCGCGACGGCGCCACGGTAGTAAACTACTTCACCGAATTCGGCATCACCCCGGCGACCGAAGTGGACTTCGATCTCGACAACGCCACCCCGGCCTCGGGCGCGCTGCGCAAACGCTGCCAGGCTTTGATCGAAACCGTCGAGGATGTGATGGGTGGCCTTGCCACCGGTGCGATTGCACTGCGCGCCGAATGTGGCTCGGCCTTCTTTGCCGATCTGGTCGCGCACAAGGAGGTCCGCGAGACCTACCTCAACACCGCCGCCGCCGCTGATCTGCGGTCCCGCATCGCCGATGAGGTCAGCTTCGGTGGCGTCACCTTTCGCCGCTACCGGGGCGGGGCGGGTTTTGGCGTGGCGACCGACAAGGCAGTGTTCTACCCCGAAGCGGTCGACGGGCTGTTTGAGATCTACCACGCCCCCGCCGACACCTTCGAGACGGTCAACACGCTGGGTCAATCGCTCTACGCGCGGATGATCCCCGACCGGGATCGCGACGAATGGGTGCGGTTGGAGATCGAAAGCAACCCGCTGCCGATCTGCACCCGCCCGCAGGTGCTGCGTTTGGCGCGGCGGACGTGATGTCTGCCTTTGCCGCCGCCGTCGGCGCGCTCTTCGCCGATGGCAACATCGGGCGCGATGCCGTCTATATCGCCGACGGCGGCGCACCGGTTCTGGTGCGCCTCATTGCCCGACGCGCCGATGACGTCACCGAGTTCGGCGATGCACGGCTCTGGTCGGAAACCACCCGCGTTGACCTGCAGGTGGCTGAGGTGCCGAACCCGCGCCCCGGCGACAGGATCGAGATTGATGGCGATGCCTTCCTCATTCAGGGCGAGCCGGTCCGCGACCGCGAGCGGCTGGTCTCGACCGTGGATCTGAGGCCTGCATGAAGCTGCGGCTCGACATAGACCCCGACATCGTCGCCATGATGGCGGCCGAGGTCGCGGCGGGGGAGCGTGCAGTGACGGCCGCGATGCGCGAGGCCGGAATGGGTCTGAAATCCGCCTGGCGGACGCAGATCACCGGCGCAGGGCTGGGTACCCGGCTTGCCAACTCGATCCGCCTCGCCAGCTTCCCGAAATCCGGTGAAAGCCTGAACGCCGCAGCGCTGGTTTGGTCGAACGCACCGGTGATCGTTGGCGCGCATGACACCGGACCGCTGATCCGCTCGAAGAACGGCTTTTGGCTAGCGATCCCTACGCAAGCTGCGGGCAAATCCACCCGTGGCGGACGGATCACCCCAGGCGAATGGGAGCGCCGCACCGGGTTGCGCCTGCGGTTTATCTACCGCCGGAGGGGTCCGAGCCTGCTCGTCGCTGAGGGGCGGCTGAACAGCAAGGGTCGGGCGGTTGCTTCCAAGTCCAAGACTGGGCGCGGTGTCGCAACCGTGCCGGTATTTTTGCTGGTTCCGCAGGTGAAGCTGCCGAAGCGGCTGGACCTGGCGCGGGACGCAGAGCGGACGCATGATGCGGTGCCGGGGCTGATCGTGGCGAACTGGGGGGAGCAGAGGCGATGACTTGTGACGATGATCCAAAGCATTCTCAGCGCATAATTGGATCGCCTACTTCGCCAGTGAGCCCTATCTGCGTCCTAGCTTCCCGAATTCGCTGTCCAGCAAGGCGCGGATTTTTTTCGCCGCACCGCGCAGGGCTGCGTCTACATTCGCGTCATTGTGGGTAACGGTCTGCGGCTGCATCCCTTCGGGGCGTGCTTCGACGGTGCAGTGAATGTCGTCGGCTCCGCCCTTGGCGCCGTTCACATCGGCAAGATGCACTTCGATCCGTGACAGACGATCAGTCAGATGCCCCAGCGCCGAAGTGATGACGGTTTCGGCCTCATCTGCCAAGCCGTCGTTCCCCTGAATGTTGGAATCCGTGTTTAGTTGAAATTGCATGTCGGTCCTCCTGTATGTCTGATCATTTAACACGAGAGACCCTGCAGGTCACCTAACCGGCGCAAGTACACCTTCAGATCAGTAAACAAGCCCGCATCCTGACAGCGCAGGCCAAGATTCAGAGCCAGCAACAATGCCCACATCCCGCGAAAATGTCCTCGCCGCACTTCACGCGCGGCTGCTTCCGCTTGCCGCCCTCACCTTGCGCGACGAGGTTCTGCCCGAGCGGATCCCGGTGGCAGGTCTGATCATCCTGCGCGACGGCCAGCCGGGTGAGCCGGAGGTGACGCTGTCGCCGCTGCGCTACCACTACCAGCACCGGGCCGAGCTTGAGGTGGTCGTCCAGGCACCGAATGGCCGCGCCAGCGCCTTCGACGACCTGATCGCGGCCATTGGCACCGCGCTGGAAAGCGACCGCACCC
>Ga0209390_10005620_pt1 | contig 17539 bp, 16 predicted proteins | sample BON01_FD_187212 | JGI IMG/M metagenome (GOLD analysis project Ga0209390, IMG submission 187212) | Freshwater microbial communities from Lake Bonney liftoff mats and glacier meltwater in Antarctica - BON-01 (SPAdes) (version 2) | ecosystem: Environmental > Aquatic > Freshwater > Ice > Glacier...
GCGACACCCGTGGAATCATCTCGACGGCACGCAAACAAAAGCGCCCCATCCTGGAAACCCTCCGCTGCCTCCTCGCCGCCCCCGCCGCCCTCGGCAGATCCCTCGCCCAAGGGTCCTGAATAGTTACATTCCTCCACCCTAATGACTCCGTCAATTTCACCCAATCCTGTTGCGCTTACCTTAACGCTGGTATTTCTGGAACGTCGATCACGCTTATCCTCATCATGAACTTGTCGAAGCTCCTCAACAGGAGGTTCTGAACGTGGCCACACCATGAAAATCAACCCGGCTAACAGCGACAACACTAGGATTAGGAAACGAATATTCATTAGTTCGAATTTTTAATTTCTACAAAGCCCCACTCTCGCTTGTCTGTCCACTCAACCGCCCCATTTGCGTTTACTTCAATCTTCCACCAATCGTGAGTCTTTATGCCATCTTCAGCACTTCCGTTAATGAGACTTCGACCAGTCTTCACTTCGGTAATAAGGTTCTCAGTCCCAAACGAATGATCATTCCAAAAGAAATTTAAATCCGCCCATTCGTAAAGTTCAGCCGCGTATTCGATCCCTGCGACCGAAGGTTCATCAGGAAAGTTTGACTTCATTGTTGTAGAATATCGGAATTCGGAAAATGAACCAGGGCTGGCATTATTCCCAGGAGCGAACGCAATACTTTGATCCGACTCAAAATAGGCACTAACCCCCCTAAATTGCGAAGCCCTATACCTCATACTTAAGACTGAGGCATTATCGTAAAGTGGAGCTGGAGGCTGTGGTGTGTCCGCAGAAAGCACAAAGTAGTGCTTCGATAGATCAATAAGATTCGAATAGTCGATCCTCCCATCGCGGGCGACCACAAACCAAGGGGTTCCATTATCGTAGGCATTTACCTCATAACCTTCGTCCCCGACCATGCCTTGGGATCCAGGTTTCCTGAAGAGAATAAAGTCAAGAACCAAGGACCCTGCTCCCACCCGGTCATTGAGGACTTGTCTTTTTCACCAATCCCACCACCATAATTCACCAGACTTGAACCGCTAATTGCGTGCCTAATTGATTTCGCATCGAACAATTTATCACCAATTTCCAGATATGCTGCTGGCTCCAGCCCGTATCTCGTATGTTGTAATTGCTTCCAGCGAACCCCAAATTGAACCCATCGCAAATTATTTAACGTATTTGCCCCGACTGCGGTTCCGTGTTCACTTGGAAAACTATTTCCAGTTTGTTGGAATCCAATCCAAAAACTTGATCCCGAACTCTGAGCGTCTTGTTCCCTATTTTGGCGCAGAGGATGACTATCCATCCAAGTATGACGGGTGTGCCATTCTGTGGAGCCTCCAATCACAGTTCCAATTGTGGGAACCCGGCATTTGAGCCGTCCCCTTATAGCTATCAAGTTTAAGGTGCCAACTTCTTCACTTACCCCCACATGGTGAGGGAATTGGCCTCGTGTGAGACGAGCGTCTAATTCAGCCACGTCACCCGGCGGCTGCTCAACCCGGTCTACATTCACAGTCATTCTCACAATATCCTCTTTCTTGATCGCCCCGTTTTCATCTACGATTTGAGCACCAATGAGCGCGTATCCATATGTAAGTCCCTCTGCAAAGTATTCTCGCTGTACCATCTTCCCAAATTTTGAATCAGCAGCTTCAAAGAAACGGAGTTTATCGATGGTTGTTTCAGCATGACCAGGTCCAAGAATCATCTCAGGCACAATCTCGCCATCGCTTTTAACTTCATAATTCGGAAAATCAAAAAGACGGATAATATTCTCACTTTCAGGATTTCCAAATTTTGTTTTGAGCTGATATTCCTCATCCTCAGAGAGACGGGGATGAAACGGAATACTGATCATTACCGTCCCAAAGCGATGCCCAGCGGTCCCGGACCCACTACTTGAACCATCTTCCTGAATCCTCTTGGTATGCTCACTGCGATCCTCCTCTCCGTCCAAGACTTCATTCCTATTATCGATTTCACCGTCCTCATTCGTATTATTATTATTGACGTCGATAATAACAGATCTCTCATCTTCTTCAGCTAGTTCATCCGCTCGCGACCCATTAAACTTCTCTTTCAGACCAAGTTCAGCACGGCCATTCATGTTGCTATCGACCCACAGGCCTAAATAAAGATTCATAACTCCGACACGCTTCTCTTCCTGCTCATATCGAAAATTATCAATAGAATCACTGTCAACTTGACCAAGTAACTTGAGGTCTGACTCAATATATCCTCCACCAGAATCACTGAGAGAGTCAAATACCTCTGGAGCATCAGAACCGGTAGGTAGGGGTTCTACTTTGAAGGTATAATCGAAATCAGGTTTATTATAGGGCTGGGCTGTCTTCTGCCATCGGATCTGAAAGGTGTAAGCCCTATTTCGCCGGAAAACGCGATAGGGTCTTTCTGAATACTCACCAATCCCGCCGGCCCGATGGATTAGCATAGGTTGGGCACTTTCAAATCCAGTTTCGGGATCAATCTCAAAAACCTTTACGATGTAATCTTCTGATTCTGAATCACTCTGGTCCCCTACTCCTACCAGGATGGCATATAAATCTCCCGCCAAATCGTTGCCGTCTCCATCGACCTCTGATTCATTAGGATTTGACCCGTCTGGAGTCGCCAGGTCGGCATCAGCACCAAAGATCTCAACGAAATCTGGGCGACCATCGGAATCCGAGTCTCCTCCTGCTGGGTTCGACTGAAAATTAAATTCAATCAGGTTGGAAACACCGTCGTCGTCGAAATCCCCCTGAGTTCCATGGATTCCCGCCGCATCAAGCGGATCAAGCCCCGCATTGTGTTCCCAACCATCCAGAAGAAGGTCCCCATCCGAATCAGGATTAACTGGATCCGTGTGAATCGTGTTTTGCTCATCCAAAGAGCCGAGGCCGTCTTGATCGTGATCTGCAAATTCAGGATCCCAGCGGAATGGATTTGCTTGGAAGAACGTTTCACCAATTTCAAGAACGTCGTTTCCATTTTTATCAAACCATTTTAACGAACGCCCCTCCACCCGATCATAAAGACCGTGAAGATCGGCATCCTGATTGTAGAGAGCCTGGATGTTGACCTGAGAAAGATCATTGTCGTAGATCCGCACGCGATCAAGAAGCCCCTTGAAAGTGGCGAGGCCGTTGAAGGAGCTGTTTGACTTCGAACCCATGACAAAAAAGCGGTGACTGTTGAGGATTGTCGGAATGACGCTTCCGTCCTTCGGAACTCCGATCAGGGCCCCATCAAGATAGACCCGATATTCAAAAAGCCCGTTACTTTTCGTCTTTCGCGTCATCGCGAGTTGATGCCACTTCCCATCATCCAGCGAATCCGGTGCGGGCCATTCCACAAACCAATCCTCGGTGGAGTCAGTCGAATTCCACGCGAGGTAACGATCATAGCTCAAGCGAATTTTCCCCGCCGTCGTGATCTGCGCATGGAAGGATGGAATCGCACCGAAACGACTGGCCCCTGCCTTGGCTCCGCCAAATCCGAGTAAATCCATGGGCTGGGATCGCGCATCCAATTCCCCAGCCGCCATCTTGACGGACAAGATCATCGTAAATTCGTCGGTATCCCCTAACATTCCACCATCCATCTCCAGCGAGGTGAAATCCTCTTTCATATCAAAGCCATGGGAGACAACTCCTTCCGTCGGAGCCCACTTCCCACCCAGTAGAACCTCACAGGGACTCCCAACTCCAGGAATGGCCGGGGGAAATTGAGTGCGCCCTGCCGTTGTCACCGCCGTTTCAAAATCCCAGATGCCGACCAGATCGTTAGTGAGTCCGGCCGGAAGTCCGGCGGTGTGGGGATTTTCCCGGGCATCATTGATCAACGGAAATGGATCGGAACCGTCGGGGATGCCATCCCCATCACTGTCCCAATCATAAGGATTGGTTCCTCCTGCAAGCTCGACATGATCGAAAAGCCCATCGGTATCAGCGTCGAAATAAACCCTCTTCACCCGGAAGAAGTTTTTTGAGAAGGGCGAAGGCACAGGCGACGCGGTCGTAGCCGCGATCAACGCCCCATCGGTCAGCTTTTGATTCAAATCGGGGAAGATTGCCAACAGCGCGGTGAAGGCCACGAGATCCTGACCGACGAGAGGGTGCGAAACCGGGATCTCATCAGCCTTCACCGTCGGCCCCTGCATCATCGTGAAGACGCGGGAGGAATCCTCAGTTTCGACAATTGGAGGAAACGCCGGGTGCAAATTCTGGCTCCCGAGATGAACCTTGATCGGAGCGCCATCCTCCAGCGAACTCCAGTGAAAAACCGCCCCGAGATCCGCCGCAACGCGCCCCAAGGTGAAATACAATCTCTGGGGAGGAAGATAATCCCGGTCGGATTGGCAGGCTCGAGTCCTGCCAACGCAACGAGGTGTGGAAGTAGCAAGCGGCAATGACTTAAACTCCCAGATCATTCGCGGGGAAGAACCCGAAGTCGCACAAAGGATCTTGGCGCATTTGTCGCGGGATCAGAAGATTCGAAAGTAAAGGTCGACCGCCCATCGGCCCCATGAACCTCGCTCACAAGATCCAAGGTTTCTCCCGCCGGAGTCCAATTGTCGAGATCATCAGAGAGTTCGATGATGACGATGGCATCATCGGCTGCAAGATTCCTGGGGAAGGTCACCGTGAAACGACCCAACGCCGAGATCGACGGAACGAGAACCTCACCACTTCCATTGAAAGCCGCATCACTGGTGCCAAAGGCATACTCGGCAAAGGCGTTCAAACCATCGCCATCGAGATCCGCAGTAGGATCTCCGGCAAAGGCGAGACCATCGCCCATCCCCGCGCTTCCGGAGGCACCTACACTCGAGCGCCAATTGCCCCCGATATTGCCATCCGGATTTGTTTCCGGAGCGACCAAGACAATGCTGGGGCCGCTCCCGTCGGGAGCTTCCGGCCAGGGATACTTGTCATCGTAAGTGATGTCCCTGATGACACCACCACTCCCCGAGAGCACCAGTCTCTCCCCAGCTCCTGAAAGCCCGGTATTATTCTGAAATTCACCGGCAATGATTTCATTAAGGCCTGCCCCATAGCGCTGCACAAACGCGGCCTGGTTCCGAACAAGCAAGAGCCGTCCTCCGGCCGGGATCGTTTTGATCGTGGAGTCATCGAAAGCGAAATCGAGCCCGATCGTAAACGACACCCCATTGAGATCCACCGGACTTCCGGAGATATTCAAAATCTCAAGATACTCGAAGACCTTGTTGTCGGGATAACCCGCTGTGATTTCAGCAGCCGTCGGTTCGGCGGGCTGATACATGATCTCGGAAATGACCAGATTCGACGGTCCCGCCAACTCGGCTCCCACCACGAAGGTTGCTGTTTTAGGAGCCCCCCATTCCTGACCATTGTAGGCACGGGCGGTCACGATCGAGGTCTCATTGAGCGTGGTCGATCCCCCTTGAATTGCCGAAGCCGAGGGCGCTCCTCCGGCCGCACGTGGGTCGGATCCGTTGGTCGTGTAATAAACGTTCCCTTGCGGAGTCGTCATCGAAAGCGAGAACCCAGCCGGCACCACGCCCCCGTTGTTGTTGAAAACCGGGGGGCAAAAAACTTCGAATCAATCCACTCCGAACGGGCTTTCAACCACCCCTTTAAATGCGAAACCTCCCTGGTCCAGCCACTGGTTCCCGGTTCCGCATAGTTGATCCCGCTGACTCCACCCGGCGCCACCTCAGGCCATCGTGCAAAGTTGCGAACCTGGGACTCACTCAACTCGGACTCCATGATTGTAATGATCGCCTCCATATTCCCTTGCGCGAATTCGTTGGCCCGCAGCTCATACCAACGATCAATGACCTTCTGGAAGACGTCCGGCCGCGAAGTCAACAATTGGGGATTCGCCATGTTGAAAGTCTGGTCTTGAGAAGTGTTGAATCCAAAAAGAAGACCGAACCACTCATATTCGGTGTCAAACCAGGTAAAGCTGGTGTCGGTCGTGCCAGCCTCCCACCGCCGTGGGTTGTCGTCCCGTCCATCCCTGGAACCCATCGTTCGATCGAAGTCCCAAATCGGCCCGGCTTTGATTTTTCCGCCCCGATCAAGATGGAAAAACTGACTCAATCGCCCCCAGTCAGGATCCATGGCCAGGATATTAAGCCAGAAGTGATCGATGAAGTCATCAACGTCGAGATACTCGGTGAAGTGCTTTCCGGTGGTGGGATGAATCCCGTTCGAGGCACGAAGTGCAACGGTCAGCTCATTGCAAATCCCCCTGAGGTAGGAGCGCTGCTGGGCGTTCAGCTCATCCACGCTGCCATCGACATACACCAGACCTTTTTGAAAACCGCTCACTGAAAAGGTCGCCTCGCCCGGATCGCTGCGGTCATTCTTAAAAACATAACCGCCACTGATCTCGGGGAGAGTCGTCTCCCACGGGCGGGTCTTTTCAATCTCGATCCGATTCTTATCAATCTCGATCTTATCCATGAAGGCATAGACCCCAAAGTAGTCGCCTGAAGAGACCTCTGTTCCTGACCCATCGTTGAAGAGTTCAACAAAGCGGGTCCCGACAGCCCATTGTCCAATCTCATTGCTCAAAGCATAAATAAAGGGATTTCGGATCAGCGAACGGTCAAAACCATAGCGGGCACTGAGAATCCAATCGGCCTCGGAAGAAAAGCCCAGCGGCTTGATGTCCTTGTCTTCGTTGAACTCATTCCAAGTCTCGAGCGACATGCTGTATTTGGGATTCCCCGCCGAACTTGAACCCCGCTTCCTGAAACCACCCCGGGTTGCGACATCGGGTTCGCTGGCAAAGGTCGTCCTTCCCGTGATCGCATCCGGCTCGTAGATCAGCATGAAGACATCCTTCCGACTCGTGGAACCGCTTTCCGGAGGAGCACCCTTGCTGAACGTCGAAAGAAGAACGATGGGCAGATCCGATGAAAAATTGGCCTCACTCGACGCAATTTTCATATAACCCTCGCTTTTCCCACGACCATCCAGAGCTCCAACCTTGAACGCCCGCGTCCGCACCAAGGTCGATCCATTCACGGCGATCGGCCCGGAATACGCCGGCGAGGGCGCATTTGCGTCGTTGCCTGGAAGACTTCCATCCGTGGTGTAGCGAATCACAACCTCCGGATCGGGATGACTCAAGACCAGGGAAAAATCGCTCGTAAAGGCCCGGCTGGAGACGCCGTAGGTCACCTTCTCCGGCGGACCTGCGCTCGGCGGGCCATTCGGGTTGGAGGGCGTCGGAACACTAAAATAACCATCAACCGACGGCCCGGAAAGGTCCTGCACCTCCCCTTCCAGTTCGGAAATGATGATGAAATCGTTACTTCCCTTGTTGGAGTTCATCGCCTGAATTGCGAGAATGTTTTCACCCGCGACAAGCTTACCCGAGAAATCGAGCACATAGGTTTCATAGGCCTCTCCAGGGTCAACTTCCTCACCGTTCGTTGCGGTAGAGTCAAACTGCAAGGGGACAGGCTTGTTCTTCGACGCTACCTCCTGGCCGTTTAGAAATGCCACAAACCCGTCATCAACCTTCACCTTAAAACTCAGCGCTTGGACTCCGGCAGGATCGACAATCTGGAAAGGAAACCGGAGGTAAATAGACCCATTGACATCTTTCATGACCGACTGGACATCTCCTCCCGCCCCGATTTGGTCGCCCTCCGCTCCCGTATATCCGAAACCCACTGCTGAAAATGCCTGGGTCCAGGTAGTGTCATCAAAACCCGGATTGCGCCACGACGTCCCAATATTTGACGAAGGAACGAGATACGTGAGAGCAGCCCCCACCGGAAGAAAGACCTCCGGCGTAATGGGGCCTCCATTGCCCACTCCGTATGAAACACCCTCGTATTGCTTCGGAAACCCGGGATGATAAGACGTGGTCAAGGTCGCCCCATCAGGCTTCGTCAGCCCTAAAAACTCACCGGCCGCATCCAGACTAAAGTTGGCATGCAACTCCGATCCCGCGGCAGCCCGATCCTTGCCCGACGCAAACACAATCACGTACCCACCGGCCGGAATGGTGACATCCGGAAAGGTCCATTTCTGAAAATTGCTGGCATTATCACTTAAGGTGTATCCCAGTGCCGAAACCGGGGTTGCTTCAGGATTGTGAATTTCAATCCAGTCCGACGGAGCGCCATCTTCGTCAACCAATCCGCCTACGAGGTTATCAGCCAAAAACTCGCTAATGACAAGGTCAGCCCTTGTGGAACCGGCCGATGCCAGCGTGATGGCGACTGCGGCCGCAAACGGCCTGAATATTCGGGAGTAAGTCTGCATAAGGAGACACCCAAACTAGTAGAGATCTCGGGATTCCTCCAACTCAAATCTGGAGAACCGGCATTCAAGGACAAAATTTCCCGCGCCTTTTAGAGACAAACTAGGAACGGAAACCCTGAAACCACAAGCTTTCAAGCTTGCAATGCGCTGAAAGAGACGTTTCTTGGCGAGAGAATATTTCCGCTCCTCCATCTTCTCGTTTGGAGGTCAAGCCCTCTCAAAAAACTCCAAAGTTATCCCGCAATCATGTCCCACCGCTCCTTACTCGGTGCCGCCGTATTGGGCTGCTCCGCCCTTTCTTTCCTCGCCTCTCCCATCATCGCTGCCGAAAATGAAGTGACCGCTCCCGACCGGCTCAACATTGCCAAAGACTACAAGGTAGAACGCCTCTACTCCGTCCCCAAAGACCAATTCGGTTCCTGGGTCACTCTCTGCAAAGACGACAAAGGCCGCCTCATCGCAGGCGACCAATACGGGGACCTCTACCGCTTCAAGGCCCCCGCTCCCGGAACCACCCTCAACGATTCCGACATCCAGAAAATAGACCTCGATATCGGCCACGCCTGGGGAATGTGCTACGCCTTTGATGCCCTCTACGTCGTCGTCAACGACAAGAGCCACGGTGGCCGCGGCCTCTATCGCGTAAAAGATACCAACGGCGACGATCAATACGACGAGGTCAAACTCCTCAAAAAGTTTCAAGAAAATGGCGGCGAGCACGGCCCCCACGCGGTCATCCCAAGCCCCGACGGAAAGTCACTCTACGTCGCGTGCGGAAACCAAACGGAACTTCCCGAATACCAGACCAGCCGGGTCTCGGAAGTCTGGGGCGAGGACAACCTCCTTCCCCGCGTCTACGGGCGGGGCTTCATGAAAGGCACCCTCGCCCCCCGCGGCTGGATCTGCAAGACCGACCCCGACGGCAAGACCTGGGAAGTCGTCGCCACCGGATTCCGCAACCAATACGACATCGATTTTAACGGTGACGGCGAACTCTTCACCTACGACGCCGACATGGAGTGGGACCTCAACACTCCCTGGTACCGCCCGACCCGCGTCAACCACGTCATCAGTGGTGCCGAATTCGGCTGGCGCAATGGCTCCGTGAAGTGGCCTGACTATTACAGCGACAGCTTCGGGGCCGTCACCGACATCGGACCCGGCTCGCCCACCGGAGTTGTCTTTGGAACCGGTGCGAAGTTTCCCGCCCGGTATCAAAAAGCCTTCTTCATCGCCGACTGGTCCTACGGAAAACTCTACGCCGTGCACCTCAAGCCCAACGGTGCCTCCTACTCCGCAGACGTCGAGGAATTCGTGGCCGGCCAACCCCTCGCCCTCACCGACCTCACCGTCGGAAATGACGGCGCCCTTTACTTCACCGTGGGCGGACGCCGCGTCCAATCCGGCCTCTACCGTGTCACCTACACTGGCCCCGAATCCACGGCCCCAATCGATGGCAAGAACCCCGGTCAGGATATCCGCGACCAACGCCTCGCCCTCGAAGCCTTCCATCTGAAGCAAGACCACGCCGCCGTCGCCGCCGCCTGGCCCCACCTTTCGAACAGCGACCGTGCCCTCCGCTTCGCCGCCCGCACCGCTCTTGAAAAACAACCTCTCGGAGAGTGGGCCGAAAAAGCGGTCACCGAAGAAAATCCCGTCGCCAAACTCGGAGCCATCCTCTCCCTCGCCCGCGTCGGAGGGAAAAAGCACCAGACTGCCAGCATCGCCGCCCTTCTCGGCTACAATTACGAGGCCCTCGATCTCCAAACCCGCTTCGACCTCCTCCGCGCCTACACCTTGGTTTTCAAGCGGCTCGCGGAACCTACCGAAAAACAAAAAGAGGACGTCATCGCACAGGTCAACGACCACTTCCCAGCCGACAATCGCGCCGAAAACATCGAACTCTCCAACCTCCTTGTTTACCTCGGAGCCGAAAAGATCGTCGACCGGGCCGTCGCTCAGCTCGAGAAAGGCCCCACCCAGGAAGAGCAAATCGCGATGGCCGTGGTCCTTCGCAACGTGAAACCCGGTTGGACCCCCGACCTCCAAAAACGCTACTTCCGCTGGTTCACCCGCGCCGCCAACTACAAAGGCGGAGCCGGCTTCGGAGCCTTCATCAAGGAGATCAAGGACACCGCCGTCAAAAACCTCAACGCCGCCGATAAGAAAAAACTCAAGCCCATCCTCGACGCCAAGCCTAAAAATAGCGGCCCCGTCTTTACCGCCAAGCCACGCGGCTTCGTGAAAAACTGGACCATGGAAGACCTCAAGCCCCTCCTTGCCTCCGGTCTCGAAGGCGAGCGCGACTTCAAAAACGGCCGCGAAATGTTCGGTGCCGCCAACTGCTACGCCTGCCACCGCTTCGGCCAGGAAGGCGGAGCCATCGGCCCCGACCTCACCAGCGCCGCCGGCAAGTTCAGCCCGCACGACTTCCTCGTACAAATCATCGAACCCGGCAAGGAAATCAGCGACCAATACGGCTCCATGGTCTTCACCAAGAAGGACGGCTCCGTCATCATCGGTCGCATTGGCAACCTCCGCGACGATTCCTACATGATCATCACCGACCTCTATGCCCCCGGCGAAATGACCAATCTCAAAAAAGGCGACCTCAAATCCGTCGAACCCTCCACCCTTTCCATGATGCCCCCGGGACTTCTCAACACCCTCTCGGACAACGACATCCTCGACCTCACGGCCTACGTCCTCTCCGGCGGAGACCCCAAACACAACATGTTTGCGAAGTAGCGGTGGGTGTAACCCACCGTTTAGCCGTTGAAGAGTAGGGGCACCCCGGCAGGAGGGCGAGAAGGTTTGCGGCTCACCGGGCTTCTGCCTTAATACCGTCCCATTCGGCTCTTCGCCTCTTCACGTCCCCCAACCTTCCCACCCTCCCACCAAGCTCCCTCCCCAGCAATTACCATCATTCAAAACTTTAATTTTGACAACTCAAAGTCCCCCGCTTATTTCGAGGCCATGAAACGACTCTTTACCCTCGTCGCGGCTTTTGCCGTCGTCAGTTGCATCAAAAAAGAAGAAGCCTCGACTGCTGGCCCCATCGTCACCACGGTGGGCATGATCGCCGATCTCACCCGCGAAATCGTGGGCGACAAGCGCGAGGTCATCAATATCATCGGCGAAGGCACCGACCCCCACGTCTACAAAGCCTCCAAGGGCGACATCGACCAAATCCAAGCCGCTTCCCTCGTCCTCTTCAACGGCCTCCTCCTCGAAGGCAAGATGGGCAGCATTCTCGACGGTAAAAAATCCGCCCACGCAGTCGGTGAAAATCTCGATGGAGTTGAGCTGATCGGTGGCGATGGCCACGCCGACCCCCACCTCTGGATGGACGTCTCCATCTGGTCAAAGGTCGCCGCCCGCATCGCCGAACAAGTCACCAAGCTCGATCCCGACAACCGCAAAATCTACGAGAAGCGCCTCGCCGCCTACCAAACAAGCCTTAACAATCTCCACACCTACGCGCAGACGGCCCTCGGCTCCATCCCCGCCAACCAACGCGTCCTCATCACCGCGCACGATGCCTTCGCCTACCTCGGTCGCGCCTACGGCCTCGAGGTCCGTGGTATTCAAGGGATCTCCACCGAATCCGAAGCCGGGCTGAAAGAGATCGAAGACCTCGTCACCTACCTCGTTGAGAAAAACATTCCCTCCGTCTTCGTCGAAAGCTCGGTCTCCGACAAAAGCGTCAAGGCCCTTATCGAAGGTGCCGCCGCCCAAGGCCACACCGTCGTCATCGGCGGCGAACTCTACTCCGACGCGATGGGCCCCGCCGACACCTACGAAGGAACCTACCTCGGCATGATCGACCACAACATCACCACCATCGCCCGCGCCCTCGGCGGCTCCGCCCCCGCAAAAGGCTTCCAAAACAAGCTCAACCCTTGAAACCTGCGCCCTCATCCCCGCTCCCCAAGCAAGCTCGAAAAAACGCTGCGTCACTCCGCGTTCTCTGCGCCTCTGTGTGAAATTCCCAACCAAGCCCCCAAGCTGCCAGCCATGCTCCCCGACCACCCACCCGAATTCCCCCTCGCGGTTCACGACCTCACCGTCGCCTACCACCGCAAGCCCGTCCTCTGGGATCTCGACCTCAATATCCCCGAAGGCAAGCTCGTCGGCATCGTTGGCCCCAACGGAGCCGGCAAATCCACCCTCCTCAAAGCCTGCCTCGACCTCATCCCCAAAACCTCGGGCGAAGTCCTCATCTACGGCAAACCCTACGAGCAACAACGCGATCTCATCGCCTACGTTCCCCAGCGCGAATCAGTCGACTGGGATTTCCCGGTCAGCGCCCTCGACGTTGTCGCCATGGGAACCTACCGCAAACTCGGTTGGTTCAAACGCGTCGGCAAAGCCCAACGTGAACAAGCCCGCGCCGCCCTCGAACAGGTCGGCATCGGCCAACTCGCCGACCGCCAGATCTCCCAACTCTCCGGCGGCCAACAACAACGGGTCTTCCTCGCCCGCGCCCTCGTCCAGGATGCCGAAATCTACTTCATGGACGAACCCTTCGCCGCCGTCGACGCCGCCACCGAGCAAGCCATCATCGAGCTTCTCCAAAGCCTTAACGCCCGCGGCAAAACCGTCCTCTGCGTCCACCACGACCTCGCCACCGTCTCACGCTATTTTGATCACCTCGTCCTCCTCAACATGCGCATCGTCGCCAGCGGACCCACCTCCGAAACCTTCACCCGCGAGAACCTTCACAAAACCTACGGCGGCAAACTCAACCTCCTCGACGACGTCGCCGAGGCCCTCAAAAATGTCGGTCGCTAATCCATCACTCCCCCAAAAGCCCCACAAGCCCCACAAGCCCCGCAAGCCCCACAAGCCCCACAAGCCCCACAAGCCCCACAAGCCCCGCAAGCCCCGCAGAGCCACCTCTCGGCAGTCCCGAAGGGACGCAGGCATATAGCCCCCGGCCTTGGCCGGGGGATCCCAACCCCGGCAGGGGTCCAAGCTCCGAAGGTGCGCAGGCAAACGCCCGCAAAACAAACCGTCACCGCCCGTCCCCAATGATCGACACCCTCATCGACACCCTCCTCCTCAAAACTCACAACACGCGCCTCGTCGTGTTGGGAGTCACCCTCCTGGGTGCCGCCGCCGGACTCATCGGCTCCTTCCTCCTTCTTCGTAAACAATCCCTCCTCGGTGACGCCCTCTCCCACGCCACCCTCCCCGGCATCGGCATCGCCTTCGCCATCATGACGGCTCTCGGCATGAGCGGTCGCAGCCTCCCCGGCCTCCTCCTCGGTGCCACCATCACCGGCCTCCTCGGGGTCCTCCTGGTCCTCGCCATCCGCCGCACCACGAAACTCAAAGACGACGCCGCCATGGGCATCGTCCTCTCCGTCTTCTTCGGCCTCGGCATCGCCATCCTCCGCATGGTCCAAAAAATCCCCGGCCAATCCTCCGCCGGACTCGAGTCTTTCATCTACGGAAAAACCGCCTCCATGGTCGAAGCCGACTTCATCCTCATCATCATCACGCTCACCGTATCCGTCTGCGTCAGCCTCCTCATCATCAAGGAACTCACCCTCCTCTGTTTCGACGCAAACTTCGCCTCCACCGAAGGCTGGCCCGTCCTTTTTCTCGACATCCTCCTCATGGCCCTCGTCACCGCCATCACCGTGGTGGGACTCCAATCGGTCGGCCTCATCCTCATCATCGCCTTCCTCATCACCCCCGCCACCGCCGCCCGCTTCTGGACCAACCAACTCCGCTCCATGCTCTGGCTCGCCGCCCTCATCGGGGCCCTCTCCGGCTGGCTCGGAGCCTCCATTTCCGCCCTTTATCCCAACTTCCCCGCCGGTGCCATCATCGTCATCGCCGCCGCCGCCATCTTTCTCGTCAGCATGGTTTTCGGCACCGCCCGGGGCGTCCTCCCCCGCTACCTCCGCCATCGCCAACTTCAGAAAAAAGTGGGCCGCCAACACCTCCTCCGCTCCACCTACGAAATTCTCGAAAACTCCCAAAACACCAAACCCCTCAAAAATCTTCCCATCTCCCTGGAACTCCTCGGCAAACACCGCTACTGGGCCAAAGGCGAACTCTCCAAACTCATCCGCCGGGCCCGCGCCGAGGACCACCTCGAACGCCAGCCCACCGGCGAACTCCGCCTCTCCGAATCCGGCTTCGGCGAAGCCTCCCGCATCACCCGGAACCACCGCCTCTGGGAAATGTATCTCATCACCCACGCCGACATCGCCCCCAGCCACGTCGACCGCGATGCCGACATGGTCGAACACCTCCTCGGTGCCGAAATCGTCCACCAACTCGAAGTCGAACTCGAACTCTCAAAATCCACCATCGAGTCCCCCCACACCATCAACACGAAGCTTGCACCCTAGTCCCGACTGCCCCTCAAACAAGTCCCCAACCCAAGAACGGAGCCGTGGCGCCCTCGCCACTTATCAACCCCAGCCCCCCAACCAACTCTTCCGCCCCCCGCCCACCCAAGTGGCGAGGGTCCCGATAACCACTTTCCAATCCGTGCAATCCAATCCATGCAATCCCAAACACTCACCATCCTCTTTGTCACCACCTCCATCAGCCTAGCAGGAAGCCCCGGCCAGCGTTGCTCTATTGACGACATTCTCAACGATCCAAACCGCACCAATGCCGACTTCATCGGCCCCGTTGGCCGGGTAACCATTCCCGCCATCCCCACAAATCCGCAACTCATGCACAAATTTGGCATCCTCAACACCCCCAGAAAATCTCCCTACCACCTCTTCAACCCCACTCCCAACCACCTCCTCCGTCCACTCTCCCCCGACCGTCCCGACGCGACCGAATCCCCCCTCACCGTCGATGCCGGTCGCTTCGCCCTTGAAGCCTCCCTCTTCGACTACCGCCGCGACGGTGGCAGTGAAACCTTCACCTACGGCCAACTCAATTTCAAAGCCGGACTCACCCTGAACACCGACCTTCAAACCGTGGTCGATCTCTATTCCGACAGCGACGACGGCAGCAAGGGCTTTGGCGATGTCACGATGCGTCTCAAGTGGAACCTCTACGGTAACGATCACGGTGACTCCGCCCTCGCCCTCATGCCCTTCGTGAAAATCCCCACCGGACCCGAACCCAGCAACGACGAATGGGAAGGCGGCCTCATCATTCCCTGGGGCACCAGCCTCACCGACACCATCGGCCTCGGCCTCATGGCCGAATTCGACTACCTCTTCAACGAAGACAGCGGCGACCACGAATTCGAATTCCTTCACACCGCCGTCCTCGGTTTTGAACTCACCGAAAAAGCAGGCAGCTACCTCGAATACCTCGGCATCTCCGGCGAGGATCACTACCAGGCCTACCTCGCCGGAGGCATGAACTACGCCGTCAACGAACACCTCATCCTCGACTTCGGCGTCCAAGGCGGCCTCAACAAAAACTCCGAAGACTTCGGCTTCTTCACCGGCTTCACCAAACGCTTCTAACCCTACGAAACCTGGACTTCAGTCCAAGTGACCCTCAACCAAGCCTCCAAAAACTCCGCATCCCTCCTCAACCTCTGCGCCTCTGCGGTAAATCCCCTCAACCTTCTGGTCCTTCCGCTCCTTCTGTGGTCAAACCCAACAACCAAGCCCCGACCCTTCCATGAACATCAACGACTTCCACATCATCACCGTCGGCGTGTTGTGTGCCATGGCCTGCGCCCTTCCCGGCACCTTCCTTCTCCTTCGTCGCATGAGCATGATGGGTGACGCCATCAGCCACGCCGTTCTCCCCGGCCTCGCCATCGCCTTCCTCGTCTCCGGCTCCCGCACCAGCTGGGGAATGTTCATCGGCGCCGCCATCGCCGGAGTCCTCACCGCCCTCTTCACCCAGTGGATCACCAAGTTCGGCAAAGTCGAACGCGGTGCCGCCATGGGCATCGTCTTCACCACCCTCTTCGCCATCGGACTTCTCATCATCGAACAAGGAGCTGGAAACGTCGATCTCGATGCCGGTTGCGTCCTCTACGGTGCACTCGAATACACCCCGCTCCACCTCGTCACCCTTTTTGAATCAGAAACCCTTATTTGGCAAATTCCCCGCGCCGCATTGGTGGTTGGCATTACCCTCCTTTTGAACATCATGATCATCGCCTTCTTCTACAAGGAACTCACCTTGGCTTCCTTCGACCCCGGCCTCGCCGAAACCCAGGGCTTCCACCCCAAGGTCATCCACTACCTCCTCATGACCATGGTTGCCGTCACGACGGTCGCCGCCTTCGAAGCCGTCGGCTCCATCATCGTCATCGCAATGCTCATCGTCCCGCCCGCCACCGCCTTCCTCCTCACCCACAAGCTCCCTGTTCTCATTGGCATGAGCCTCGCTCTCGGTGCTCTCGCCGCCATCCTCGGACACCTCTCCTCGCAAGCCCTTCCCACCCTTATCGGCCTCCCCGAAACAACGAGCTCCGGAATGATGGCCACCATGTCCGGCTTCCTCTTCCTCCTCGCCTGGCTCTTCGGCCCACAAGGCCTCGTTAAACGAAACACCGGTGAACTCGTGGCGCCTCAGTGACCAGCACGGATGGCCATTTCCCGGACCAGCCTCCATCCGCGCCCTCGGAAATATTGTCGATAGCGAGGCGCTCCCACGGCTACCCGGCGGCAATAGGATGGTAACAGAAAAAAAGAATTACCCGCAATTTCATTTTATGAAGGGAGAGAAGGAGTGGGCACAGGTCCGACGGTGCCCCCCGCAATAAACCCGGCGTTGGTGGAAGTCTGCCGAAGGTCGTTCTTCCCTTGAGAGACATTTTCAGCCCATCGGACGATCCGTCTGATCAAGGGCCGGGAGTCCCATCGGATGTGGGCGATCGACGGAGCGCACCAAGAGAAGATCAGATGGGCGTCGGTGCAAATTAACGAAATTTTTTCCGGAGCAATAATCCCTTTGCGGGCGAGATACTGCTGGGTTGCCATAAAATGGCTCGCTTCGTCGATAATGAGCGCGGTGGGCGGAGTCAGGATGAAGAGTGACTCCAGCAGTTTGAGGAGACCCTTCGGTGTCGCCTCCCAGTCTGGGAGATTGTAGGCACCCGAAGGAAGGCCCAGGGCCCTGAGTTCGTCGAGAAAAGCTTGCTCGGGAAGTCCCGGAAGAGGGAGGCGCCGCATTTTGCTAGTGAGACCCTATTCGAAAAGCCATTCAGACGGAGCGATTTTTGGATTTTCGGCTTTGGGGTCAGGTTATGGGGCAAGCAGGAGGCGTACGGAGGGGAATTGAAGGGCTGTTAAATGATCGGATAGTCTA
>Ga0209390_10005621_pt1 | contig 17538 bp, 14 predicted proteins | sample BON01_FD_187212 | JGI IMG/M metagenome (GOLD analysis project Ga0209390, IMG submission 187212) | Freshwater microbial communities from Lake Bonney liftoff mats and glacier meltwater in Antarctica - BON-01 (SPAdes) (version 2) | ecosystem: Environmental > Aquatic > Freshwater > Ice > Glacier...
ACAACAAATGGACTACTGACTCGAAGAAGAGAAATATAAAGGAAATAGACAAAGTAGTAGAGACATTCAACAACCATATTTCCGGGGTAGTAAATGCATTGATAATGAATCTAAGCAATGCAATGGCAGAACGCCTAAATGGCAAAATTCAAGAGCTTAAAACAGTAGGAAAAGGCTATCGAACCTTCGCCAACTTTAGAAGCGCAATACTGTTTTTCCATGGCGGCTTAGATCTATGTCCCCACTAACTTAAGGGTTGAACCCATAAAATAAGCTCGGAATGTGCTCTTGACCGCAAAAAATCTCGCATTTCGAATCTCATGGCGGATGCAATTTTGAAATCAGATCATAGGATTCATAATGTGAGAAAAATCATAACGTCTGATTATGGTCAAGAAGGGCTGTAAGCCTGCCTTGTTCTAACCCAAGGTTCTAGCCTGGTTTTTGTGAATGAATTCATTATTGTCAGGAGGTCTGAAGGGCCGATTTATTCATTTGCATATTGATCTTTGATCGGATAATCTGGTCCTCTGAGCATGTGAACACCATCAATGGGGAAGATTCAAAAATAAAAAAACCGACTTTCTCAAGTCGGTTTCTAAATATTTAATTAATACAGATCAACCAATTTGTCGGTTAATTCTAGCAATAACACCACATCGGTCATCAAACATCCTACCCATTCATACTGATCAAGAACTCAGCATTATCTCTAGTTCCTTTCATTCTATTTAGGAGAAACTCCATAGACTCTTGAGAGTTCATATCGCTCATCAATTTTCTTAGGATCCATACGCGCTGCATCTCTTCTTTGTCCATTAGTAGATCCTCACGGCGAGTACCTGAATTGAGCACATCGATGGCAGGATAGATTCGTCTGTTGGAAAGCTTACGATCCAGAGCTAGTTCCATGTTGCCAGTTCCTTTAAATTCTTCGAAGATTACTTCATCCATCTTAGAGCCTGTTTCTACAAGGGCAGTAGCAATTATAGTCAATGATCCACCGTTTTCTACATTTCTAGCAGCTCCAAAGAATCGCTTTGGTTTGTGAAGCGCATTTGCATCCACACCACCGGAAAGGATTTTTCCTGAGCTTGGCACCACAGTATTATGTGCTCTTGCAAGTCTGGTGATCGAGTCCAAGAGGATTACCACATCATGACCTACTTCCACCATTCGTTTGGCTTTCTCAAGTACGATATTGGAAACTTTGACATGTCTGTCTGCTGTCTCATCAAATGTGGAGGATATTACCTCTGCATTCACTGATCTAGCCATATCTGTCACCTCTTCAGGTCGTTCATCGATCAAAAGAATCATTAAGTGAACTTCAGGGTGATTTTTGGTAATTGCATTGGCAATCTGCTGCAACAATACCGTCTTGCCGGTTTTTGGTTGCGCTACGATCATACCTCTTTGGCCTTTTCCGATAGGTGCGAAGAGATCTACAATTCTCGTAGAATACTTATCACCTGTGGTAGATAGGTTTAATCTTTCCTCCGGGAAAAGTGGAGTCAAGTATTCAAAAGGTACTCTGTCTCGTATCTCGTCGGTAGTCTTGCCGTTTACTGTGCTAATTTTCAAAAGAGCGAAGTACTTTTCACCTTCTTTTGGGGGTCGAATAGATCCTTTGATATGATCACCGGTTTTTAGGCCGAAAAGCTTTACCTGGCTAGGCGACACATAAATATCATCCGGAGAAGCGAGGTAGTTATAGTCTAATGAGCGAAGGAAGCCATAGCCCTCTTGCATCATTTCCAGCACACCTTCGTTATCAATTACTCCGTCAAATTCCCTAGGGCTTACGTACTGCTTTCTTCTGTTGGCTTGAGGAATTACTTCCGCTGCAGGAGCTAACTCTTCATCCTGAGATTTGAAATTTTTCCGCTTTGGTAAGTCTACTTCAATTTCGGCTTTATTGAAACCTTCCGTGCTTTGAGTGTCAGATGATATTTTTGAGTTGATTTCTTCCTCAATTACGCGTTTGCGAGGTTTAAAAAGCTTGGGTTCTTCGCTAACCAATGAATTTTCTGAGGATTCTCTTGGCTTTGGTGGGTTTGTGGTATGCTCTTTTTTGGCCTTCCATTCTTTAGGCTCTTTGGTATTTACCTCAGCTACATCAGGTTTTTTTTCTTCGGGTGCAGCAGCTGGAATTTCTGTAACGTTTTGTCTTTTAAATTTCGGCTTGTACTCTGCTTCTTGTTTTTCTGTAGTGGCGTGTGCAGCGACAAGCTGTTTTTTTGGTTCTTCTGATTTCGGAGAGGACGCTTCTATTTTCGGAGGGGATGCTTTTACTTCTATAGGAGATGCTTCTGCTTCGGAGGGTGATTCTACTAGGGGAGGCTTCTTTTTTGGAAGTGCTTGCTCTGGGGTAATTGCCTGTTGATCGAGAATCGCATAGACAAGATCGTCTTTTTTGAGTGATTTATGGTTTTTTACACCTAATTCATCAGCGATTTCCTTCAGTTCAGACAGTAATCTGATTCTGAGTTCTTCTATGTTGTACATAAAGAGAGTATGAAATAAATAGTAATATGATATCCAGTATTTGGGATCGTGAATGATTTTCTGAGCAAAAAAGATCTGCAGGAAATAATCAAACCAAAGCGGGCTGGTCTGCTCATGCACGGTTGTTTCACAATATTAACCTATGCTTTTGGATTTAGCAAATTTTTATTTCGTAGCGTTGAAATCTATACACTATGCTAAAACTTGTCTCAGGATACTCATCGACTTCCAAACACCCGGATTTTCCAAATGCTGATTGTAAAAATCAAGGAGATGATCGAGGAGCTTTCTCCGGAGTGCCAGACTCACTTTCCGATCACATTGAAACGATTCATTCATCAAGGATTGCAAATGTGCTTTTGCGGCAATCAACTCGATTGGTGAGAAAGGCTGGGACCTGCTCTCATCCAAATAGCCGACAGCCTGATCTGGAGCAAAACCCAGGAATACTGCATTTTCCAATAAAAATACAAGTGGATATTGATCTAGTTTTACATTTGGGTGGTCTAATTCTGAGATGCATTTATCTAAAAAATCAAACAGTTGCTCGTTCTGATAATTCTCAAAAATTGACTTGGTAATCACCTCAGTGACAAATAGAGCAATCCCAGTTCTGGAAAAATCAAATGAAATTAATTGATTGGCACGTAGTAGTCTTACCTCTGAGATTCGATTCAAATTTGAGTTAGCTTTGTCATACACTACCAAGTCGAGCAGAGTCAACGGTTGATAAAATGCCATTTTAGAATTTTTGTTGGTTGTCCTGACTCCATTTATTATGTAGGATTTGAGTCCAAGTTCCCGAGTAAAAATTCGGGCAATGATGCTGGTTTCTTTGAATTTCAAAGTACTAAGCACGATACCGCTGGTTTTTTTTAACATTTCCAGATCAAATCCAAGAGCTAGTCTTCATCCCTATTTTCAATTTTTGACTTCGTAAAAGCACTTTCTGCATCTTGCCTCATATGTATCCTTTTCACCTAAAACTACTTTCTTCTTGGTGTCACTCAGTCGGTAAGAGAAAGCTGCCAAATCTCCGCATTTCATACATATTGCATTTACTTTAGTAACATACTCAGCGATTGCCATCAACTGGGGCATTGGCTCAAAGGGATTTCCCTCAAAGTCCATATCCAATCCTGCCAGGATTACCCGCTTTCCGGAATTTGCAAGCTTTTGAGCTACTGAGACGATCTGTTCGTCAAAAAACTGAACTTCATCAATTCCAATAACGTCACAGTTCCCACTCATCAACAGAATGTCTTCTGCAAAATTAACCGGAGTGGATCGGATGGAGCTTTCATTATGAGATACCACATCTGATTCATGATATCTGGTATCAACCTTTGGTTTGAAAATTTCAACTTTTTGCTTAGCAATCAGCGCGCGGTTCAATCTTCGAATCAACTCTTCCGTTTTTCCCGAAAACATAGATCCGCAGATGACTTCTATCTGGCCTTTTCTTTCCAGATTCTTAATTCGACCGATGGATGGTTCTATAAACATGGATGGCTTTTATTCGCTGTACTGCAAATGTGGAAATTTGTTTGACTCAGCTACACGGCCCACTAATTTCCCACTCAAGAGTTGGGCCTGACAAGTAAGTCGTTCATTGGACTTCAACCTTCCTTGCGCACTAAATATTTTTTCTCTTTCGGTAGGTACTGTGAGATTTTCGATTCCCGCTGTGATTATGATTTTGCAGGTAGTACATCTCCCTTTTTTGCCACAGGCATGCATCCAATCGATTCCATTTTGATGGATTATTTCGATAACTTTACTCTCCTGATGAGGCACATCGATCGTTTGATTAAATAGATTCTCTATGACGATTTGCGGCATTTGTTCGTTGATCTTTGAAAACAATATCTCTCTATGAAAATTCAAGTTAACAGCAATTATTTAGAAAAATACGCTCAAGAATATTCTCATTTAGCTTGCGAAAATGTTTTTGTCTCTAGGAAATTTGTCACTGGGCAGGATATCATTGATATGACAAATTGTATTCAGGTCAATTATTTTGTTGTAAAGAGGCTGTTTGAACTTTGGCAGCTGGAGCTTGAAAAATTGAAAAGTAATCCGTATTTCGATTACAGAGATATTGCTGTGCATGAAGCGTTGACGGAGTTTATGAATACGCTTTCCAGAAGAATAAAGGTAGAGCGTTCTTATCTTGAGCCGTTAGTGAAGAGTGCTTTAATAGATTCGGTTATTCTGGCAGTGGACCCTGTTTCGTTTTATCAATCTGAAATTGATATGGCAGAAGATATGATGATTAATGCCTACCTAAAGGAAAATAAGAAGTACTATAAATGGCATCTTTCCGTCGTTTCCTTCCTGATAGATAAGGCCGGCTTCGGTCATGATCAACAGGCATACTCAAAAGCAGTAGCCTCCAACTATCAAGTAATCAAAGATTCGCTTGAATCCGGAAATTTACTTTTAGCCACATTGAGCGAGATAAAGGCATTTGATTTGGATGCGTTATTGGTGAAAAGTGATGCTGAGAAAGATCAGGTAATTAGTGCAAATAAAAGTACAAGAGTGCACGACAAATCATTTTTTGATACCATTTCAAACGATGAAATGCCACCAGCACAACACCAATCCACTTCGGAATCCGCTCTCAATCAGTTTCCTGTTGTTCCCGGAAAATTAAATGCAAACAGAATAAAAGCAAAGTTTGAACGAGAATTCTACCGAGGCATGAAGGGGATGATTGGTAATCTGTCCGAAAGCTTGGCGATCAATCAGAGGATCATGTTTAGCAAAGAATTATTTGAAGGAAATGCTGATCTCTTAAAACATGCATTAAAGTCTATTGATGATGCAGAAAGCTTTACAGCAGCCATAGATCTATTAAATTTTCGATTTGTGGAAGACTTGAATTGGGACACAAATTCTGAGGTAGTGGAAGAGTTTCTGGTACTGGTTTATCGAAAATTTGATTCCTAGAGGTGATGTAATTTCACACAATTGTGTCATTGCATAAATACCTTTCAATTTGATTGCCAAAAGATTCAAATTGGATTAACATGACTAATTATTAATTTTTATTTTGTAATCTTAAATCAGAAACCCAAATTAAAGTTTCAAGCCCGCTTTCTAAATGCAAGGATATTTAAAGCTTAGAAGACATGTGTTAGATAAATTGAAGCACGAATTGCCTCAATTCCTTGCTTATCATGGAATGAATCATACACTGGATGTTCTCAACGTTTGTGAGCAATACATTCGTAGAGAAAACCTTTCCGAAGGAGATCGCTATACCTTAAGAATAGGCGCTATCGTTCATGATATGGGATTTTTGATTGGCGCTATGAATCATGAGTTAATCGGAGCAGGGATGGCTGAGGTATTGATGAAAGATCTAGGTATGGATCAACGGATCATTGATCAGGTAAAAGGACTTGTGTTGGCTACTAAAATCCCTCAAACACCTTTAAATGATCTCCAAAAAATAATCTGTGATGCAGATTTGGATTATTTAGGACGGGATGACTATCCGACGATCAGTGTAAAACTTTTTACCGAATTGAAGCATATGAATGTCATTTCTACTGAACAGCAATGGAAAGATCTACAGATAAATTTTCTGCAATCCCATCATTTCCATACTCCCTTTGCAGTCAAAAACAGGGAAGCTAAAAAACAATATTGGCTAAAAAAATTGTTGGATTCCTAGCCTAATCTGCCAAGTTGCAGAGCCCGTGAGCTATCCATCTTGATAAAAATAAATAGTAGAATTGTGAACGACCAAAGGGAAGATCCACCGTAACTGAAAAATGGCAATGGAATACCTACAACTGGAAATAGACCAATAGTCATCGCAATATTGATCATAAAGTGAAATAAAAGTATCGATACTACGCAGTAGCCGTAGATTCTTGAAAATCTATTTTTCTGTCGCTCCGCTATAATAACCAGTCGATAAAGTAGCCCCAAGAAAAGCGAGATCACAACCAGGCTTCCCAGCCATCCAAATTCTTCGCCAAGGGTACAAAAGATAAAGTCAGTATGCTGCTCAGGGACAAAGTCAAATTTTGTCTGAGTTCCTTGCAAATATCCTTTACCGACCAATCCTCCGGATCCAATAGCGATTTTGGATTGAGTCACATTCCACCCCACTCCAAGAGGATCTATATCAGGATCAAACAAAACCATAATTCTATTTTGCTGGTGATCAGGGAGTTTACTGACCACAAAATCAAGACTGTATGCGTAGGCAATAAGACCTATTCCGATTAAGCTAAAGGCAATAATTCTCTGAGGACTTTTTTTGCCTAGATAAATCAACAGTACGACTATCAGTATTATTCCAATGGCTACGTAGATATTATTCTCAATTCCCAAAGCTAAAAGTGTCAGCGTAATAATGCCAATTCCTAAAATGAAATAAGATTGAGGCAAGCCTTCCCTGTAAAACATCAATAACATAGCGAAGTAGACCATCGCTGTACCGGTATCAGGTTGTAGAATAATCAGTGCTACAGGCAAAAGCAAAACTCCAAATGCTTGAAACTGATACTTTCTTTTGGAGAGGTCAAATGTGGGTCTTTCCATGATTTTGGCAAGTGCCAAAGCAGTAGCAAATTTGGCAAATTCACTGGCTTGGATACGGAAGTCGCCATAACCAATGGACAGAACCTGACCTTTTACTTCTTTTCCTATTATTGGTGTGAGAATCAGTAATACGATGAAAATTAAGAAGATCGGAATGGCAAGATTTTCAAAAAGCCGATGATCTGCAGCCATAATCACAATGATAATAGCAATGGCAGTACCAATCCATACGAGTTGTTTTCCGGAATTGATTGCGAAATCAAAAATGCTTTTCTCTACCTGCCCATCGTAGACCGCCGCATAGATGTTGAACCAACCCAATATGACAAGTGAAAAATAAATAATAACAGTCGCCCAATCGACCCGATTGATATTGATGTCAGCTTCCCCTCTCATTAGTAGATGAAGTTACCTGCAAGGACATAATCCTGGAGATCCAGTCGCTTTACTTCTCCCTGGATATATTTTTCGATCATCAATGAGGCAGTACTTGCAGCAGCTCTTCCACCCCAACCTGCATTCTCGACGTACACTGCGATCGCAATCTGGGGATTATCCAAAGGTGCAAATGCAATAAAAACGGAGTGGTCTTCCCCATGAGGATTTTGAGCAGTACCAGTTTTTCCAGCAATTACCAGATCCTTCATGACTGCTCTATTCGCCGTGCCATAAAGCGCTGCCGCCATAGCTTCTTGAATGAGATCAAAATGTTTTGTATCTATCCCAACGTCATTTTTTATGCGAAATTCCTGCGGAATCCTAGACTTGTCTCCATCGATAGCTTTTACCAAATGAGGGGTATAAAAATACCCTTTATTGGCAAAAATGGCTGCCAGATTTGCCATTTGAAGTGGCGTTGTTTGCATCTCGCCCTGACCGATAGACAAAGAATAAATTGTAGAATACTTCCATTGCCCTTCACCGTAGACCTTATCATAATAAGCACCAGAAGGAATAGAACCGCTTTTCTCTCCTCTCATATCAACCCCCAAAGTAGAGCCCAATCCAAATTTTGAAACCTTTTCCCGCCAATCGTCCAACCCTATTTTAGTGTCTTTGAAAGTGTTTGAAGAAATCTCTCGATTGATAATTTGACGAAAAGCCTGATGATAATACGGATTGCAGGAATTCCGTATTGCTCCGAATAAGTTCACGGGGGAAGGATGATTATGACAGGCAACCAAGGATCTATTACAACTAAACGTAGTGGAAGGAACCAAAATTCCGTCTTGCAGACCGATCAGACTTTGGACAATTTTGAAAATAGACCCCGGCGGATATGATGCCATGATTGGTCTATTGAATAGCGGCTTGCTGATTTCTAAATTCAGTAGTTGATAGCTTTTGCTGAATTCAGCACCTGTAAGACTGTTGGGATCATAGAAAGGAGCCGAAATCATAGCGAGTATTTCGCCTGTCTTGGGCTCTATTGCTACCACAGATCCGGTTTTGCCCTGCAAGAGCATCTCTCCATACTTCTGGAGCTCCATATCTATAGTAGAGGTGAGGTTATTACCGGCTACTGATGCAGTATCATATTCACCATCTTTGAATGGCCCCTTGTCAATGCCACGGACATTGACCATCTTATACTTTACTCCCTTGGTTCCTCTCAGATTTTTTTCATAGTAACTCTCCAGTCCGCTCAGTCCCACATAATCACCTTGATCGTAATATTTTGAACTATCTCGTTCGAGTTGTCTTCCGCTGATCTCTCCGATGTATCCCATGGCATGAGCTGCAATGGGCGAGGGGTAGGAACGAACAGATCGAGTCACAATGAACAGACCAGGGTAATCAATCAAAAAATCCTGTACGCGTGCAAAGTTTTCGGTGGAAATCTGTTTTATAAAAGTGGAAGGCTTTACTGAAGAATATTTGCGTGCAGTGGTGTAGGACTCGATTAAGTGCTCTTTAGAGATTTGGAAAAGTTCTAGAAATCGGGTCGTATCTTTTACTTGAAATTCTTTTGGAACAATCATCAGATCGAAAATTGGATTGTTGTAAACCAATAATTTACCATTTCGATCATAAATTAATCCTCTGTAAGGATGGTCAACTACGCGTTGAATCGCGTTACGTTCAGCTTTTTTCATAAAGCTGTCGTCTAACACTTGTATGGCAAAAAGCTTTGTCAAAAGCACTGCACCAGCCAAGAATATAAAAATTAAAATTACTACAGGTCTTTGATCATTCATCAGATACCTCTACTTCTTTTGAAGAATAACAATTGTACAATGATAGCTAAAATGACCGTAAAAATCGTTGAGAAGAAGCTTTTGTTAAGGATATTAACGACTTCTCCAGTGCCCCATTGATTAACAAGAAAGAACACCAAACAAAATGCAAACACCAGTGGGAGTGAATAAGTCAGAAACCAGCGAATGCCCATTTCAGATATTGAAGGATCTGTTGTGTCTTCGTATCCTCCAATTGGTGAAATTATTTTGAGCCAAAAAGGCCTCAGAAATGCAAGGAAAGTGGCGGCTAAAGCATGCATACCCAACGTATCATAAAATATATCGATCAGCAGTCCAATTCCAAAACTAGTGAGCAGCAAAGGGATCTGGGGTATTGTGGTAGGTAAACTTAGAATAGTCAACAAATAAATAAAGCAAAATGCGACACCAAATAGTGCAATATTCTTTAGTAACAGTATCTGAACCAAACAGGGAATAAGTATTAAAAAAGAATATTTAATTAATCTTTTAAAATTCATCTTGAATTTTTGATTGCAGAGATAAAGAATCTTGTTCGTTTGCTTCTGTATTCTCAACTAAATACACATAGCGGACTTTACTAAAGTCAGTTGTCAAATCAACAAGAATATCCAAATAATTTGGATCTCCACTTTGGATGACACTGGAGATAATACCGATTGATATCCCCTCTGGGAAAACAGCATTATACCCTGAGGTCACTACAGTGTCTCCCACTAAGGCGGTCACATGCCGTGGCACATATAGCATTCTTGCCTGTCTGGAGCTTTTGCCATCCCAATTTATTGAGCCGAAAGCATTATTCGATTTGATCTTGGAGGATATCAGCAAGCCGGTGTTGAGCAGTGATATTGCTACAGCGTAATTTGCAGATACGGATTTTACCCGACCGACCACACCTTCGGCATTGAAGATTCCCATTCCAGGTTTGATACCGTCATTTATACCTTTATTTAAAGTTAAATGATTTTGTGCAAATCGGATTGAATTGCTGATTATCCGAGCCCCTTTGAATTCAAAAGTAGCTGCGAAAACAGAGTCTAATTCTATTTGAACACTATCTGGGAATAATCTGAGCATTTTCAGCTCTTCTGAAAGGTGAGCATTCTCTGACAGTAAGGCTTCATTAGCTTCCGCCAATGAGAAGAATCCTACGACTACTGATTGAGTATTGAGCAACGAACCGACCACAGCTGTAGAACTATTAAAGAAAGCACCACCTTGAGGTGAATTATTAGCAACTATCAACCAAATCGCCAACACTTCAAGTAAAATAAATATGAGAAAAGACCTTAGACTGTAAAGGAATTGAAAGATGCGTAGCATTCAGGGTTTATGTCATCAATACTGTTCGGAAATTTTGAATATTTTTCAAGGCTGTCCCAGTTCCTCGTACTACTGCTCGAAGCGGATCTTCGGCGATGTGAATCGGTAATTTTGTTTTTTGATGAAGCCTTTTGTCCAATCCCTTCAATAAAGCGCCACCACCCGTTAAATGAATGCCATTGTCATAAATGTCTGCTGAAAGCTCAGGAGGGGCGACTTCAAGTGCTTTCAAAATAGCCTCTTCGATTTTGGATACTGATTTGTCCAGCGCAAAGGCGATCTCGGAATAAGATACTTTGATCACTTTGGGGATTCCGGTCATTAGATCACGGCCTCGGATTTCATAATCCTCGAGAGGCTCATCTAATTCTGTAAGTGCCGAGCCGATTGCAATCTTTACTTTTTCTGCGGATCGCTCTCCGATTAAAAGATTGTGCTGACGGCGCATGTAATCTAAAATGTCTTTTGTAAAGGTATCTCCTGCCACACGTATAGATTGTTCTGCCACTATGCCTGAGAGTGCAATTAATGCAATCTCCGTCGTACCGCCTCCAATATCCACGATCATGGAACCCATCGGTTTTTCGATATCTATTCCGATACCGATAGCGGCAGCAATTGGCTCAAAAATCATATAGACTTCTTTTGCTCCTGCATGCTCAGCGGAGTCGCGGACAGCCCTTTTTTCAACTTCCGTGATTCCTGATGGGATGCAGATCACCATTCGGTGAGATTGAGGAAACAAACCCTTTTTCTGACCTGGAATCATATTGATGAGTCCTCTAATCATTTGTTCGGCAGCATAGAAATCAGCAATCACACCGTCCTTCAAAGGTCGGATGGTTTTGATGTTTTCATGCGTTTTCTCGTGCATGTTCATCGCCTCGCGACCCACAGCAAGTACCCGATTGGTTGTTTTATCTATTGCTATGATTGAAGGCTCATCTACTACTATTTTATCTTTGTGGATGATCAGCGTGTTAGCTGTGCCCAAATCTATTGCGATATCGCTAGAGAAAAAATCGAATAATCCCATTATGGAGTGTTAGTTGACTGGTATTTTTGGAGTTGACTATTAATAATGTCTAAAAGACATATTGTTAATGTTTAACAACAAAATTATTATCTTCCTCTGACAATTCTGACAGAAACGGATTATTTTTTATTATTTGCTCTCTAGATCCTTTAGTTGGCCATATGCGGTGATCAATTTGGCAAATTCGGCCAACAAACTTCATACTATCTGCAGTGATCTATTTTTAATCCTAAAAGGGAAGTTTTGAGTTTAAATTTACAAAACTGAAAAACTAGAAATCAATAAGTTTCATTTTTAGCCATTATTGTTTTTACTATAAAATATTTTACCTTTGCATCGTATTCGAAAGTTTCTAGAGGGGACCAAATGTCCCCTCTTTCATTGTACCCAACCATGAGCGAGTTAAAAAGATCGGTTCAAGAAATTGTTGAAAAGCATTTACCAGATGAGAATCACTTCATCGTGGAGGTGAATCTTGTAGAAAAATCCGGAAAAACATTCCTGGGTATTTTGATTGATTCGGATGCTGGAGTTACGATTCAGGCTTGTGCCAAACTTAGTAGAGCAGTGTCTGAGGAATTGGAGGCCAAAGAAATGGTGCCAGAAGCATATGTGTTGGAAGTATCTTCACCCGGTGTCGATTATCCTTTAAGCAACAAGCGGCAATTTCAGAAAAACATTAAACGCGAATTGAAAATTACGCTGGTTACTGGAGAGGAAGTAACTGGCAAATTGCTCGAAGTAGGGGATAATGAAGTAAAGCTTTCTGTGGTAAAGAAAGGAAAAGGCAAAAAAGCCGCAGAAGAGGAAACAGAAATCCCTTTCGAAAAAATGAAGAAATCAATTGTACAAGTATCTTTTAAATAATTCAAATGGATGCCAGAATCTTAATAGAATCCTTCGCAGACTTTGCGAGATCTAAAAATGTGGATCGACCTACAATGATCCGTATCTTAGAAGATGTGTTCAGAGCTATGATTCGCAAAAAGTTTGAGACAGACGAAAACTTTGATGTGACCATTAATGCTGACCAAGGTGACCTAGAGATATTCCGTATCAGAGAAATTGTCGATGACAACTCCGAAGATATTTGGGATTTTGATAAAATCAGTTTTGCTGAAGCACGAAAGATCGAACCTGATTTTGAGATTGGCGAAGAAGTATATGAGAAAATTGAGCTAGAGGAATTTGGTAGAAGAGCAGTTCAAATGGCTCGTCAAACTTTGATCCAACGAATCAAAGACCTTGAGAAAGATATTTTATATGGAAAATACGAGGAATTGGTTGGAGAGATTGTCAGTGCTGAAGTATACCAGATTTTAGGAAGAGAAATCTTGCTGATGGATCAAGATGGAAATGAATTGATCCTTCCAAAGGCAGAACAGATCTCTAAAGATCGATTTAGAAAAGGTGATAGTGTAAAAGCTATTGTTCACAGAGTGGATATGGCAAACGGTACTCCTAAAATTATTTTGTCAAGAACATCTCCTATTTTTCTGGAAAGATTATTTGAAAATGAAGTTCCCGAAGTATATGATGGTCTAATTACCATAATCAAAATAGTCCGTGAGCCAGGCGAGCGAGCAAAAGTAGCTGTAGAGTCGTACGATGATAGAATAGATCCAGTAGGTGCTTGTGTGGGGATGAAAGGATCGAGAATTCATGCAGTGGTGAGAGAGTTGCAAAATGAGAACATTGATGTGATTAATTACACTGAGAATATGGACTTATATGTGACTCGAGCATTGAGCCCGGCTAAAGTATCATCCATTACGATGAATGAAGAGACAAAGCGTATTTCGGTTTTCCTAAAGCCCGATCAAGTATCACTTGCAATCGGAAAAGGTGGTTATAATATCAAATTGGCAAGCCGATTGGTAGGTTATGAGATCGATGTATTTAGAGAATTGAATGAATCCGAGGAAGAAGATGTGGACTTATTGGAATTTGTTGATGAAATCGAGGGTTGGGTAATCGATGAATTAAAAAAGACCGGTTTGGATACGGCAAGAAGTGTGTTGACTCTCACCAAGGAGGATTTGACACGAAGAACAGAATTGGAAGAGGAGACTGTGGACGAAATCTTCAGAATTCTTAGACAAGAATTTGAACAATAAATCGGGCTACGGCTTCGATAAATACCTATATTTTACTTAAAATTTCGAAAGAGGTTTTTGCTTATGTCAGAAGAATTAATGATGCGATTAGGCCAAGTAGCCAGAAAACTCAACGTTGGAACCGCTACCATCGTGGAGTCTTTGGCCAAAAGAGGCTATGAGGTGGAGAATAATCCGAATTTCAAAATAAATATGGAGCAGGTGGAGCTGCTCAATAAGGAATTCAAATCTTCTGCACTAGACAAAGAAGAGGCATCTCACCTCTCGATAGGTAAGCGGCATGAACCTATTTCGATGGAATCTGAGATCCCAAAAGAAGAGCCGAAATCAGCTCCTGAGCCAAAGCCAGCTCCAAAACCTGAGCCTGCTCCAGCACCAGTTGAAACCCAGGTGACTCCAAAATCAGATCCTATACCAGCTCCAGCGCCAACTCCAGCCACCCTTCCTGTGGCAAAAGAAGAACCAAAACAAACTTCAGAGCCTGAAAAAGTAGCTACAGAAGCTCCAAAATTGGAAGGAATTAAAGTTTTGGGCAAAATTGATTTGAGCAAAAACGTGTCTCAACCTCAGAAGAGAAGACATGGCAATCAACCTCAAGGACCGAGAAAGCATGAAAAGCAAGAATTTCAAAAACGTCCGGAAGTAAAAAGCCAAGTTCCTGTGCCAAAAGCCCCTGCGCCGAAAGCTCCCGAGTTGCAAAAACTACAAGAGACGAAGCCAAAGCCAGCTCCACAAGTTGCTCAAGCACCGAAACCTACACTAACCCCTATCCAAATCCCAGCGGCAGAGGATAAAGTAATCGCAGCAAAAGCAGATTCACTCAAGGGATTGACTGTTTTAGGTAAAATAGAGCTTCCTGTAGACAGACCTAAGAAAAAAGGAGGACCAGTAGCTTCTTCTGATGAGCGGGGAAGAGATAAAAAGCGTCCTAGAAAACGGATTGACAAACCTGGAGCCCCTGGAGGAAATCGTCCGGGCGGTCCTGGTCAGGGTAATCGACCTCCAGGAGGAAATACAAGAGGTCCAAATCCGCCAAGGACAGGACCTCCAGTTAGAGTACAGAAAGCTGAACCAACTCAAAAAGAAATTCAGGATCAAATCAAGCAGACGCTTGCCAGACTTCAGGGCAAAAATGCCGGTGGAAAAGGAAAGAGCAGAAGAGATAAGAAAGTGGAGCGTGTACGAGATCCAGAAACTGATTCAGATGATGCAAAAATCTTGAAAGTAACTGAATTCATCTCAGCCAATGACTTGGCATCTCTGATGGATTTATCAGTTAATCAAGTTATTTCAGCTTGCATGTCACTTGGTATGTTCGTTTCAATAAACCAAAGATTGGATGGGGAAGCTATCACAATCATTGCAGATGAATTTGGCTATGATGTGGAATTTACCAAGTCAATAGAAGACGAATTAGAGGCCGAGGCGGCAGATTTGCCTGAAGACTTAATCGAGCGTGCACCGATTGTGACTATCATGGGTCACGTAGATCATGGTAAAACCTCCTTATTGGATTACATAAGGATGTCCAAAGTGACTGCTGATGAAGCTGGTGGAATCACCCAGCATATTGGAGCATATGATGTGACTACCAAAACAGGTAATAAAATTGCTTTTCTTGATACACCGGGTCACGAGGCATTTACCGCAATGAGAGCAAGAGGTGCCAAAATCACGGACGTGGCGATTATTGTGATTGCAGCTGATGATAGCATTATGCCGCAAACTAAAGAAGCGATCAACCACGCTCAAGTAGCCGGTGTGCCTATGATATTTGCGATTAATAAAATTGATAGACCAAGCGCAAATCCTGCAAAAATCAAGGAGGAATTAGCCAACATGAATCTCTTGATTGAGGAGTGGGGTGGAAAATACCAGTCTCAGGATATTTCTGCAAAAACGGGTGAAGGCATAGATGAGCTTTTGGAAAAAGTATTACTTGAGGCAGAAGTTCTCGAATTGAAGGCTAATCCAGACCGCAATGCAACTGGAAGTGTTATTGAAGCTTCTCTTGATAAAGGGCGAGGTTATGTATCTACAATCATGGTACAATCAGGCACTTTACGAATAGGAGATATAATTCTTGCAGGTAAGCATTATGGTAGAGTGAAGGCAATGTTTGACCATAAAGGCAAAAAACTGAAAGAAGCTGGACCTTCTACCCCAGTTCAGGTATTAGGCCTAAGTGGTGCGCCTCAAGCAGGTGATACCATTAAAGTGTACGATACCGAACGAGAGGCTAGAGATATTGCCAACTCGAGAGAACAAATCCAACGTGAGCAAAGCATCCGAACCAAGAAGCACATTACTTTAGATGAAATCGGACGTCGTTTGGCTATCGGTTCTTTCAAAGAATTGAATGTTATTATTAAAGGTGATGTGGATGGGTCCGTTGAGGCACTTTCTGATTCTTTATTAAAGCTGTCTAAGGATGAGGTGAAAGTAAGTATCATCCATAAAGGTGTGGGACAAATCTCTGAATCTGATGTTCTTTTGGCATCCGCTTCTGATGCGATTATCATTGGATTCCAGGTACGACCTTCTTCAAATGCAAAAAAACTTGCAGAGCAGGAAGAAATCGAAATCAGGCATTACTCAATTATCTACGATGCGATCAATCAGATCAAAGATGCAATCGAAGGAATGCTAGAACCTACATTTGAAGAAATAATTACTGGTAATATCCAAGTAAGAGAGGTCTTCAAGATTACTAAAATTGGAACTGTCGCAGGATCTTATGTCACAGATGGATTCATTACCAGGAAGAACAAGATTCGTGTGATTAGAGACGGTATAGTTATTCATGAAGGCGAGATTGATCAATTGAAGCGATTCAAAGATGATGTGGCTGAAGTGAAATCAGGCTATGAGTGTGGTATCTCAATCAAGAATTTCAATAATATCGAAATTGAGGATACAATCGAAGGTTATGAGATGAAAGAGATCAAGCGTAAAAAATAAGATTATCTAATTATTTTATAAAAAAGGAGCGGCCATGGCCGTTCCTTTTTACTTTCAGGTAATGGCTGCTACACTTCAACTTTTTGTTTTTATTCTCACAATAGTTTTCCTCTTGAGTTTATTAATTGGCCTTTTTCGACCAGTTTTGGTATTGTGGTTTTTGGATCGATTCAATAGGATAAAAGTAATTAAGATCTATGGCACCTTATTTATCTCTAGTCTTTTACTTTGGCTAGGAATGATTTTCCTTCTTTCTTAACCCAAGAGAATATGCGCTTTCCTTTGTCACCAGTAGATAAAGTGGTAGGAAGCTAATCAAGTCAAATTATATTCCTTTAGTTAAAAGTAGAATCCTGAAATTTGATTGGATAAAAATCTAATATTTTATGTGTATCCTTATAACTATACGTATGGGATTGAAACAAAATCTTGATTGGAATCGGATCAAATTCCCCCTTTTTCAAAGGGGGAAAGGGGGAATTTTCAAATCAAATCAGTAACAAATTTGGCTACGTGCAGCTTTGCGGATACACATTTAATATTTTGGTTCTACCCTTAAGTTAGTGGGGATATAGATCTAAGCCACCATGGAAAAACAGTATTGCGCTTCTAAAGTTGGCGAAGGTTCGATAGCCTTTCCCTACTGTTTTAAGCTCTTGAATTTTGCCATTTAGGCGTTCAGCCATTGCATTGCTTAGATTCATTATCAATGCATTTACTACCCCGGAAATATGGTTGTTGAATGTCTCTACTACTTTGTCTATTTCCTTTATATTTCTCTTCTTCGAGTCAGTAGTCCATTTGTTGT
>Ga0209390_10005623_pt1 | contig 17527 bp, 15 predicted proteins | sample BON01_FD_187212 | JGI IMG/M metagenome (GOLD analysis project Ga0209390, IMG submission 187212) | Freshwater microbial communities from Lake Bonney liftoff mats and glacier meltwater in Antarctica - BON-01 (SPAdes) (version 2) | ecosystem: Environmental > Aquatic > Freshwater > Ice > Glacier...
ATCTATGTGAGCCCGCTCAAGCGGGCAGTGCAGACGGCGGCTCCGCTGGCTCGGCGGCTCGGCGTAACCCCAGTTGTTGTTGACGATGTCGCCGAGTTTGATCGCACATCGAATGAATACATCCCGATGGAGGAGTTGCAGGCCACCAACGACCCGCGCTGGCAGAAATTAATTGACGGCGTCTGGGATTCGATCGACGAGACTCAGGAGCAGTTTAGAGATCGTGTCGTTGGCGCGTTCGAGAAGATCGTCGAACAGAACTCTTCAGCGAGCGTCGCGGTCGTCTGCCATGGCGGGGTCATCAACCTGTACCTCGCGCACATTTTGGGAGTGCAGACGCAGCGCGGTTTTTTCTACCCCAACTACACCTCGATCCACCGCGTATCAGCCTCGCGGAGTGGCGTGCGGTCGCTAATGACTCTTAACGAAACCGCACACCTGCGAGATTAATTACTTGAGCGAGTTGATCGCCGCGTCGTAGTTTGGCTCGTTGGCAATTTCGCTAACGAGTTCGCTGTGCAGAACCTTGCCCTTCTCGTCGAGCACGACAACGGCACGGGCGAGCACGCCCTTGAGCACGCCATCTAGAATCGTTACGCCGAGTGCTTTACCGAAGTTAGACCTGAACGACGAGGCCGTCTTGACGTTCGCCAAACCCTCGACGCCGCAGAAGCGGCCTTGCGCGAACGGCAGGTCTGCCGAGACGCAGTAGACGTCAGTGTTGTTAAGCGCCGATGCCAGTTCGTTAAACGTACGCGTACTTGTGGCGCAAGTTGGCGTGTCGATGCTTGGGAAGATGTTCAAGATCACGCGCTTGCCGAGCAAGTCTTTGTTCGAGATGTCCTGCAACGCGCCAGTGGTCAACGTGAATGCTGGCGTTTGCGCGCCCTTGGCTGGCAGTCTGCCGCTCGTCGAAACCGGACCGCCGCGGAGGGTCACCTTGGAGCCGCGATTCTTGGCGACTTTTTTAGTGACTTTCTTGGCGACTTTATGTGTCTTCTTCGCGACCGTCTTCTTCGCGGTCGTCTTGTTCGCCGTCTTCTTCGCTACCTTGCGCTTCTTCGTGATTTTTTTCTTTGCGGCCATGGCTGTCTCCTGAATCGCTGTCAAATGGTTTTACTCTGGCGAATAAGACTGCCACACCGATTGCTAGTTCGCAATACTGCGGTCTCTTATTGAGGTTTTGTCAATTCTGGTTTTGGCCGGCCGCGGCGCACCGACTGCAGCATTGAAATCACAAATAGCGCAGCCACCACGCGCCACTGGTACTGCTCGATGTAGCCAAGGAATGATCTGATCTGCGATTCGAAGAATTTGCCGCCCTGCCACAAGACGGCGAGTTTGATGGCAATGCCCAGCATCAGCAAGGGCACGAACCGTTTTGGTGGCATGCGTCTGTGACCGAGCAGCAAACAAACGATGTTGCTGCCGGGCATTAAAACGAGGGCTACCGCGCCGGCCTTGTCGACGGCCTTTTCGATCCAGCGATAGATCGCGGGCAGTTCGCCCATGTTGCCCTCGACCCAGCCGAGCGCACGCGCCCCGTACCAGCGACCCACCAGATACAGGGCGACCCCGGCCACGAGCACCCGTAAGAAGCCGATCAGCAGATATGGCAGCAGGTCGATGTAGGGCACCGACCCGAACAGGTTGCGGTTGCGCGAACTGAGCAGCAGCACCAACTGGGGTCTCTCGTCGATGAGGGCTGGCCCGATGTTGCTGCCGATGGTGCCGATCACAAATAACAGCGATGTAAACGTCAGAACCGCTTTGCGCACGTCAAGCACCATAGTTGATGCGCGGCCTTCTCGGCACGACACTTCGGTTGCTAACTTTGTGACAAACGCGATCATGGGGGTTGTAGTGAAGGGATTAATGCAAGAGACGCCGCTGACGCTGGTGCACATATTTGAGCGAGCCGAGAAGTATCACCCCGAGAAGACGATTATCACTGCCACAGCGACCGGCCGCGAGCGCACAACATACGGCGAGTGGGCGACGCGCACTCGCCAACTCGGCGGCGTGCTCGACAAGCTCGGCATCTCTTCTGATGGCCGAGTGGCAACATTCGCGTGGAACACGGCGCGACACCTCGAGTTGTACTTCGCGCCTCCGTGCACTGGTCGCATCACGCACACGCTGAACATTCGGTTGTTTCCAGAGCAACTGACTTACATCGTCAACCACGCGCAAGACGAGGTCATCTTCGTCGACCGCTCGCTGTTCGCGTTGCTCGCACCGTTGCTACCGACCTTCAAAACCGTTAAACACCTGGTCGTGATGGACGACGGCAAGGGCGATATCCCAGACTCGGTCTCCGGCATGCAGATGCACGACTACGAGGCGCTGATGAAGGGCACGCCCGGCGTCGAGTTCAAGATCACCGACGAAAACCTGGCGGCGAGCATGTGTTACACGAGCGGCACCACCGGTAACCCCAAGGGCGTCGTCTACAGCCATCGCTCGACCTACCTGCACACGATGGGCGCGATGACGGTCGATTCGCTCGGTGCGCGCGAGAGCGACATCATCTTGCCCGTCGTGCCGATGTTTCACGCCAACAGCTGGGGCCTTGCCCACGCCGCCGTCGCGTCGGGCGCGAGCCTCGTGCTGCCGGGGCCAGATCTGTCGGGCAAGGCGATCGCTAACTTGATCGTCGAAGAGAAAGTTACGGTGGCCGCTGGCGTGCCGACTATTTGGATGTCGGTGCTGCCAGAGCTTAAAGACCGCGACACCTCATCGTTACGTGCGATTCCGTGCGGCGGTTCGGCTGTGCCCAAGGCGCTGAGCGAGGGCTTCCGCAAGCAAACCGGCCTGCCGATTTTGCAGGCGTGGGGCATGACCGAGACGAGCCCGATCGCTGCGGTGTGCACATTGTCGGCGGAGGATCAGAAATTATCGATTGATGAACAGGCCGAACTGCGCACGACCGTTGGCCAGATCGCGTTCGGTGTTGACGCGCGCGTGGTCGAGCCAGGCACGACTACGCCCGTGGCGTGGGACGGCGAGACCAGTGGCGAGTTGCAGTGCACCGGCAACTGGGTTGCGTCGACCTATTACAACGACGCCCGATCGGGCGAGAGCTTCACCGCAGATGGCTGGCTGCGCACGGGCGACGTCGCCACCGTCGACTCCAAGGGCCGCATTCGCTTGGTTGACCGAACCAAAGACCTGATCAAGTCTGGCGGCGAGTGGATCTCGTCGGTAGAGATAGAAAACGAGTTGATGTCGCACCCGAAGATCAAGGAGGCCGCCGTCGTCGGCGTGCCGCACCCGAAGTGGTCTGAGCGTCCACTGGCGTGCGTTGTCTTGAACCCCGGCGAGACGATGACCAAAGATGAGGTCATTGAATTCATCAGGCCGTTGCTAGCGAAATGGCAGATACCCGACGATGTGGTGTTTATTGACGAGGTGCCAAAAACCAGCGTGGGCAAGTTCTCGAAGAAAACTCTGCGCGAGAAGTACGCCGACTACGTACTGCCAAACCCGTAGATGTCTAGCCGCGCAGGCTAGAGCAACACTTAGCCACGCATGCGGCCGGCGTTGATTACGCGTTGCAGAAATTGTTGTGTGCGTTGGTCGCGTGGCGTAGTGAACATCTGTTCTGGTTCGCCCTGTTCGGCGACTGTGCCGTCGGCGAGAAAGCAAACCCTGTCGCTGATTTCGCGCGCGAAGCCCATCTCGTGAGTTGCCAGCAGCAATGTGATTCCGCTGCCTTTGAGTTCGCGCACGACATCAAGGACCTCGCCGACAAGCTCGGGGTCGAGCGCCGAGGTGATCTCGTCGAGCAGCAAGACCTCGGGGTTCAACGCCAGCGCGCGGGCGATCGCCACTCGCTGTTGCTGTCCTCCCGAGAGGCGGTCTGGGTATGCGGAAGTTTTATCGGCGAGCCCGAATCGATTTAGCAGCGTCGCGGCGGCGGCACGGGCCTCGTCTGGCGACTTGCCGAGCACCTTAGTTAGCGCGAGCGTGATGTTGCGCTCGACAGTCATGTGCGGAAACAGGTTGAAACTTTGAAACACGATGCCGATGCGGCGGCGAATCGGATTGGGGTCGCGGCCGATCGTGGTGATCTCTAGATCGTCGAGGTGGATGGCGCCCGAGTCGATCGTCTCTAACAAATTGATGCAGCGCAGCAACGTTGTCTTACCCGAGCCACTCGCACCGATGAACGAGACCACCTCGCCCGCATTGATCTTCAGCGAGACATCGGCGAGTACATTGTTGGCCCCGAACGATTTGTAGACGTTGGAGATGTTTAGTTTGGCGGTCATGTCGTTACCGAACCTTCGAAGCGCCCGTGCGGTCGCGCTCGCGGGTAAGCAGCCAGTCAGTTGTGCGTGTTAGGGGAATAGTTACGAGCAGGAAGATGATCGCCGCGCCAACATATGGCGTGAAGTTGGCGAACTTCGCCTTGTCAATGCCGGCCTGGCGCAGAATCTCGATCGGCCCGATCAGGCTCACGAGAGCGACATCTTTTTGCAGGCTCACGAGATCGTTCATCAGCGGCGGCACGACACGCCTAAGTGCCTGCGGCAAAACTACGTGGCGCATCGTTTGCCAACTTGAAAGGCCGAGCGAGCGGGCGGCCGCGCGCTGGCTCTCATGCACGCTCTCGATGCCGGCGCGAAAAACTTCGGCGACGTAGGCGCTGTACGTCATGCCGAGAGCAACTGAGCCCCATAGCAGCGGACTATTAAATGGCCGCTCGAGCCCGACGCCGGGCACGCCGAAGCCGACCAGGTAGATCCACAAAATCACGGGCACGCCGCGCATCACGTCGGTATAGCCGATCACGAACAGCCGCACCGGGAAGAGCGCCGGGCTGCGCGTGTTGCGGGCGATGGCGATGAGTAACGCCACCACCAAAATCGCGGGCGTCGTCCATAAAAAGATTTTGACGTCGAGGGTGAAGGCGTGCAGCAGGCGGGGGAACGAGTCCACCAGGCGTTCGCGATTGAAGAATGACTCTTGAACGCGATCCCACCGCGGCATGCGCGGGATCAAGATGACGAGTGCCGCAACTACAACGGCAGTGCTCAGCGCAGCAATTGCTGAACTGCGCCGGCGCTGCCGTTGTTCGAACTGTTGACGGTCGTTATTGAGTTGGGCGTTATTGAGTTGAGCGTTATTGAGTTGCGTACTGCTACCTCGTCACGAGATCAGCCGAGACTGATAACTGGTGCGCTGATCTTGTCCGACAACCAGGTCTGTTGAATCGCGGCGAGCGCGCCCGAATCTTTGATCGCCTGCAACGCGGCGTTGGCGCAATCGACGAGCGGGTTGTCGAGGTCGAACAAGAGGCCGAGTTGATCGGCGGTCGTGCCTTCACCTGCAGGGAACTGGCCGATGACTTTTGATCCCTCGATCTCGACGGCGCTGATGTAAAAAGCAGTCGGCAAGTCGACCACGATGGCGTCGATCTGCTTGGCCTCAAGCGCGGCCTTAGCCGCGGCGTTATCGTCGTAGACGAAGATATCAAGCGTTGGCTTGATCACGGTGTTGACGAACTCGAGGCTCGTGGTGCCCGACTGCACGCCGAACTTCAGGCCTTGCACTTCGGCCAGAGTCGTGGCGTTGGCGGCCGGTGAATCTGCAAAACCGACGATGGCCTGGTTGGTCGAATAGTACGGATCGCTGAACGAAACCGTCTGCTTACGCTCATCCGTGATCGAATACTGCTGCAAGTTGAAGTCGAAGTTTTTCACGCCCGGCTGAATCGCCTCGTCGAAACTGGTGCGCACCCACGAGATGTTCTCGTTATCGAAACCCATCTCGTTGGCGACGGCGTAGGCGACCGCGGCCTCAAAGCCCTCGCCGCTCTCCGGCGCGTCGTTCTCGACCCATGGCGAGAATGCCGGAACGCCAGTGGCGATGACGAGCTTGCCATCGCCGAGGGTCTTGCCCGCAGTGCACTCGCTGCCCGTTCCGGCGGCCACCGTGTCGGCTGCTGTTGACGTGTCGCTGGCCGAGTCGCTGCCGCCGCACGCTGTAAGCACAACGGCGGAGACGGCAAGCAGGCTGAAAATACTGCGGCGGATGGTGAATGATGTTCGCATTAGGTGCCTTTCGGTGATGGTTGTGAGTCGGCCTCCAATGAAGCCCGAATTGACTAGAGGTTACTAGGCTTTAGACATGACCGTTACGCACTCGAGCAATGAAGAAATAATTGGCCGCGCCGAGATCAACGATATTGAGGCCATCCTCAGCGTCGCCAACACCGATGTCAATGAAAAAACTCACGCCGTCAAGAATAATTCAGAGACTATATTCACTTGGGATTATTCGCTGGCTCGTCCGCCGCTACGCAAATTGTACGAAAAGGCTAAGACCGGCCAATGGAACGGCGCGACCGACCTGCCATGGGAGACCGAAGTCGACGTAGAGAAGACGATTACCGCCGATCAGTTGGCAATCGGCGCGGGTATCGATCCAACGCTTTATGCTGGCACCCCGATCGAGAAGTGGGACGATAAGCAGTGGCTCGAGTTTGGAATCGAGAGTCGCCGCTGGACGTTGTCGCAGTTTTTGCACGGCGAGCAGGGCGCGCTGGTGTGCACCGCCAAGATTGTCGAGACCGTGCCGTGGTACGACGCTAAGCTGTATGCCAGCACTCAGGTTGTCGACGAGGCGCGCCACGTCGAAGTCTTCGCTCGCTACTTAGACGAGAAAATGGGCGGTGGCTACCCAGTCAATGCGCACCTAAAAATGTTGCTCGACGACATCATCGCCGATAGCCGCTGGGATATGACTTATCTCGGTATGCAAATCATGATCGAGGGTCTGGCTCTGGCGGCGTTCGGATACTTGCACCAACTCACGGGTGAGCCGCTGCTCAAGCAACTACTTCGTTACGTGATGAGCGACGAGGCCCGTCACGTGGCCTTCGGCGTGCTCAGCCTCAAAGAGGTGTATGACGGCATGACAGACGCCGAGATGAAAGAGCGCCAAGAGTTCGCGTTCGAGGCCAGCATCCGGATGCGCGATCGCTTCTTGCAACAAGAGGTGTGGGAGCGCATGGGCTTGCGACCAAAAGATGTTGTGCCGATCGTCTTGAAAGACCCAACCCGCGCTTTCTTTCAGCAGATGCTGTTTGCCAAGATCGTGCCGAACTGCAAGAAGTTGGGCTTGCTCGATCGCAACGACAAGTGGCTGCGCCACCGCTTCGAAGAGATGGGCGTCATTCAGTTCGAAGACCACGAGGACACGGGCGAGGGTTACCTCAACTTTGAACTCGGCGCCACGATGCAAAGCGCCTAGTAGACGAACTTTAATCACCGCTCTTAGTTAGCCCGCTCATAATTAGATAGTCTCGTGGCATGGCAAGGTTTGGTCGCGTCGTCACGGCAATGGTCACCCCATTCGACGGGAACGGTGCGCTAGACCTAGACGGCGTTCGCCGGCTCGCCAAGTGGTTGCAAGAAAATGGCAACGATGGTTTGGTTGTTGGCGGCACTACGGGCGAGGCCTCGACCCTTACCGACGATGAAAAACTCGCGCTGTTCGCGGCCACTGCTGAGGCCGTAACGATCCCCGTGATTGCGGGCACTGGCACGAACGACACTGCGCATTCGATCAATCTCACTGCGCAGGCTTCGAAGTTGGGGATCGCTGGCATCTTGGCGGTTGGTCCGTATTACAACCGCCCGTCGCAGGCTGGCATCGAGGCACACATGCGCGCGGTGTGCGGTGCGACGTCTTTGCCCGTAGTGGTTTACGACATTCCCGCACGCACGGGCCGCAAGATTTCGACCGCGACGCTGTTGAAGTTGGCGCGCGAAGTTAAGAACATGGCGGCGCTTAAAGACGCGGCCAATAATCCTGCCGAGACGGCGATCTTGATGTCGCAGGCGCCGAGCAGTTTTGAGTTGTACAGCGGCGAAGACGGATTAACGCTGCCACTGATGGCGATCGGCGCGTGTGGAGTGATCGGCGTGGCGACGCATTGGACCGCGGTCGATCACCAAGAGATGTTCGCTTGCTGGGGAAATGGCGATGTCGCTGGCGCGCGGCGCGTCAATTCGCGCCTGCTCGAAAGTTTTGGTTTTGAATCCGGCGACGACAATCCCAACCCGCTGCCGAGCAAAGTGATGATGAATGTACTGGGTCTAAATGTGGGCGAGGCGAGGTTGCCGATGGGGCCGCCGCCACACTACTTAGAGGCCCGCGCCAAGCAGGTGCTTGAGAACCTGCGCAACTCTCGCGCCGAAAGCAAGTAATGGCTGCGCCTATCCGGATTATTTTTCTAGGCGGCCTAGGCGAGATTGGTCGCAACTGCATGGTCATCGAGCAAGACAATCGCTTGCTGCTGATCGACTGTGGTTTGATGTTTCCGAACGCCGACATGCACGGCATCGATTTGGTGTTGCCTGATTTCACATGGCTGCGGGCGAATGCAGACCGCATCGAGGCCTGCGTAGCGACGCACGGCCACGAAGACCATGTCGGTGGCCTGCAATTTTTGCTGCGCGAACTTTCCTTCCCTATTTATGGTTCTGCCGTGACGCTCGGCTTGGCGCGCCACCGCATTGAAGAGGCCGGGCTGCTCGGCAAGACAGACTTCATCAAGATCGTCGACAACGAGCGCCGCAAGATTGGACCGTTCGATGTCGAGTTCATCCCCGTCACGCACTCGGTACCCCAAGCGCACGCGATCGCGTTGCACACGCCGCAGGGCGTGCTCGTGCACTCGGGCGACTTCAAGATCGATCTCACGCCCGTCGACAACAGGCGCACAGACTTGGCGCGCCTCGGCGCACTCGCCGCCGGTGACGGCATTCGTTTACTGATGCTCGATAGCACTAACGCCGAAGAGCGAGGCTCGGCGCCGTCAGAGCGCACAGTCGGCGTTGTGTTGCGGCAGTTGTTCGCCGAGCACAAGACGCAGCGCATCATTACTGCGAGTTTCGCTAGCCACATTCACCGAGTGCAGCAGATCGCCGAGGCCGCGGTCGACGCTGGGCGAGTTGTGGCCACGCTCGGCAGGTCGATGAACAACAACATGCGTTTGGCGCGCGATCTGGGCTTGATCAATTTGCCCGACCGCTGCTTCGTCGACATCGAGAAGATCGACGAATATCCACCAGAGCGAGTGTGCGTGATCTCGACTGGCTCGCAGGGCGAGCCGATGGCTGCTCTGTCACTACTGGCGCGCGGCGACAGTAAGTTCGTCACGGTCGGCCCGCAAGACACGGTGATCTTTTCTAGTCACGCGATACCGGGCAATGAGAGCAACGTCAACAAAGTGATTGATGGATTGCTGCGGGCCGGCGCAGAAGTTGTGCACTCTGGCATTGCCGACGTGCACGCCACCGGCCACGCGCAGGCCGAGGACCTAAAAATGTACTTGTCGATCACCGAGCCAGAGTGGTTCGTGCCGATTCACGGCGAGTATCACCACATGGTCGCCAACGTGAAGTTGGCGCGGGTGATGGGCGTTCCCGAGCAGAAGATCTTGTTGTGCGAAGACGGCGACGTAATCGAAATCTCGGACGAGGGCATTACGCGCGGCGCGCGTGTGCCCGCCGGCATGTTGTATGTAGATGGAATTGTCGGCGACGTCGGTCAGGGCGTGTTGCGCGACCGCAAGGTTTTGTCAGAAGAGGGCGTCGTCGTAGTTGTAGTGACTGTCGATGTCAGCGCGGGCAAGGTGCTGGTTGGACCCGAGGTCATCACCCGCGGCTGGGTGTACGAAAAGGAAGCAGAAGGCTTGATCGAAGAGGCCTGCGCCGCGGTTGCCGCGGCGGTCGAGAAGTCTTTAGCCAACGGCACGCGCGATGTTGATGCGCTCGAAAAGGATGTGCGCCGCGCGGCTGGCAAGTTCGTGTCTGAGCGCACCAAGCGACGGCCGATGATCGTGCCCGTCGTTATGGAGATGTAGACGCTGCGCTAACTAGTTTGCTCGGGGCTGGGCGGGGTATGGCGTAACCGCATGGCTTGGCGCAAGTACGGTTGATATATGGCAACTAAGCCCCGACGGGGCTCTACTAGGACGCGTTCTGGCAGGTCGACACCCAGTCGCGCGTCTGGCAAGTCGCCTCGGTCGAGCACCCCGTTGCAGGCTAGGCGCACTCACCATGAGCCCGACCTAGACGAGATACCGCTTCGCCGCCCGCGTGGCGACTCGCATCTTCGCGCCATACTGGCCGGACGCGGTCATGAGTTCGGCGGGATCGCGCTGGTCTGTCTCGGCGTGTTGCTGATATTTTCGATCTATATCAACGTTGCGGGTCCGCTCGGTCGTTTTTTTGACAATTCACTATCGTCGCTGATTGGCATCGCTCGTTTCATCGTGCCTTGGATCTGCGTTGCTGCTGGCATTGCCTTTGTCAAGCGCGCCGAGGTGCAACACAGAGTGCGTCTGGCGTTCGGATGGGGCATCGTTTGGGTTTCGGTTCTTGGTCTCGTGCACATCTTGTTCGGTGTCAACGAAGTTCACGCCGATGTCGATGCGCTCAGCGGCGCCGGTGGGTGGCTGGGTTGGTTTGTCGCGGAGCCATTACGTAGCGTAATTACCGGTGTCGGCGCAACGGTTGTGTTGCTCGCAACGATTCTGTGCGGAGTGTTGCTGATTACGGGCAAGTCCTTGCCAGAACTAATCAGGAGCATTCGTAATTGGGCCAACATGGTCTCGCCGAATCATGAGAACAGGGTGTTCCCCGACGTGGACGCGGACGCGGACGCCGACCCACTCGTGCCTGTGTTCTACGACATCGCGCTTGACGATGATGCGCCGACCAACGACGGATACGAACAAGCAGAACAAGATGACGAACAAGACGACGAGCAAGAAGACTGGCCCACCGCCCGCGCCCCGCGCAAGGCCCGCAAGAAACTGGCCAAACGTGAGGCCGATGTGCAATCTGGCGGCTCGACCTTCGCCCCCGCCAGGGTAACGAAGGGCGAGGCAATTCAGATGCCGCTCGGGCCTGGCGCGATGCCTAGCAACTGGAATCTGCCGACGCTCGACATGCTCTCGATAACGCGCCACGCCCAGGCCAACGAGGCGTTGGTGCAGCGGCGCGGCGATGTTCTGGTCGACGCGCTCAAAGAGCACGGTGTAGAGACCGCGCTGGTCGGTTTCACGCGCGGTCCGACCGTAACGCGTTACGAGTTGTCGCTGGGCGGTGGCGTCAAGGTCGCGCGCGTGACTTCGCTATCGCGCGACATCGCCTACACAATGGCGGCCACCGACGTGCGCATCTTGGCGCCAATCCCTGGGCGCTCGGCGATCGGCATTGAAGTGCCTAACGAACAGCGCGAGTTGGTTTCGCTGGGCGACCTGATGAGTTCGCAAGAGGCGCGCGGCGCGATCCACCCACTCGAGGTTGGCATCGGCAAAGACATTTCGGGTCGCTCCATATTTTTAAACATCGCCAACACCCCGCACTTGTTGATCGCTGGCACGACGGGCGCTGGCAAGTCGAGCGTGCTCAACTGCATTATTACCTCGATTCTCATGCGTTCTACGCCAGAGCAAGTGCGCCTGATCTTGATCGACCCGAAGCAAGTCGAGATGGCGCAATACGCGCGCTTGCCGCACCTGCTCACCGCGCCGGTCACGAACCCGAAGAAGGCTGCTAATGCTTTGGGCTGGGCCGTCAAAGAGATGGAACGTCGCTACGACATGCTCGTCGAGGCCGGCTTTCGCGATATCAGCGGTTACAACGCAGCGTACGACCGTGGCGATTTAGTCGCCGACGAATTTTCTGACCGCACCTACGAGCGCGTGCCGTACATCTTGATTGTCGTCGACGAGTTGAACGACCTGATGATGGTTGCGGCGCGCGACGTCGAAGATTGCATCACGCGCATCGCGCAGAAGGCCCGCGCGGTTGGCATTCACCTCATCGTCGCCACGCAGCGCCCAAGCGTCAACGTAATCACCGGCGTGATCAAGGCCAACATTCCGGCGCGTATGGCGTTTGCCGTGTCGAGCCTCACCGATAGCCGCGTGATTTTGGATCAGCCTGGCGCCGAGAAACTGATCGGCAAGGGCGACATGCTGATGCTGCCGGGTAATACCTCGGTTGCTCAACGCGTGCAGTCGGCGTGGGTCGAAGAGAACGAAGTGCGCAAGATCGTCGGTCACTGGCGTCGCCAGGCCCCAGAGATCGTGTACGTGACGGGCATCGACGGCGAGCAACCGGGCAGCGCGACTTCGTCGTACGGCAGTTCGACGGGCGACAGCGACGACGAGCTAATGCGCCAGGCGATGGATCTCGTGGTGCGCACGCAGCAGGGTTCGACTTCGATGTTGCAGCGCAAGCTCAAGGTGGGTTTCGCCCGAGCCGGCCGAATCATGGATTTGCTAGAAGAGCGCGGAGTTGTCGGGCCAAGCCAGGGCTCGAAGCCCCGCGAGGTGTTGATGACGCTCGAAGAGCTCGAAGAATTGCAGCGCGCCAGCTAACTATCACTATTGTTCGGTGATGATCGAATTCAAAGAAGTCGCTGCAGGGTTACGTTTTCCGGAAGGTCCGATCGCGATGCCCGATGGCAGCGTGATTTTGGTCGAGATGTTTGGCAAGTGCATCACGCGCGTCTTGCCAGATGGTTCGAAGCAGGTGATCGCCAAAATTGACGGCGGCCCGAACGGAATCGCGATCGGCCCAGACGGCGCGATCTACCTGTGCAACAACGGTGGCACATTTACCGAGACGGACTTTCTCGGGCTCACGTTTCCTGGCCCGATGACGCCAAGCAACTACATTGGCGGGCGCATTCAGCGAGTAGATATCGCTACGGGTGCAGTGCAAGACCTCTACACAGAGTGCGATGGAAACAAGTTGCGCGGCCCGAATGACCTGGTCTTTGACAAGCAGGGTGGCATGTGGTTGACGGATCACGGCATCCGCCACGATCGCACCGCCGACCTGACTGGGATCTATTACGCCAAGACGGATGGCTCGATGATTCGCGAGGTCGTGTTTCCGACAGACTCTCCAAACGGCATCGGTCTCTCTCCCGACGGCAACACTTTGTATTGGGCAGAGACCCACACGGGGCGTGTGTTCAAGGCCGCCGTCACGGGCCCAGGCGAGATCGTTGGGTTTTCGTCGCTCGACCCATCGGCGTGCCTGTGCGGGTTGCCGGGTGTGCAGTTGTTCGACTCGCTAGCGGTCGACGGCGACGGCAACGTCTGCGTCGCCACACTGGGCATGCAATTCGCTGGCATCACCGTGATATCACCGAGCGGCGAGATTCTCGATCAGATTGCTACAGGTGATCCGCTCACCACCAACATCTGTTTCGGTGGCGACGACTACAAGACCGCCTATCTCACACTTTCTGGTACCGGTCGGCTCGTGTCGATGCAGTGGCCGTACAAGGGGTTGCGCCTTAATTACTGAGCCTCAATTACTAAGCCTCGGTAGGCTTGAAGGCTGTGAAGCAACTATTTTATATCGAGACGTTGGGCTGCCCCAAGAACGAAGTCGACTCCGACAAGATTGTCGGCACATTGTTGCGCGACGGTCTCAGTGCCACCGATGACCCGTCGCTAGCCGACATCGTCGTCGTCAACACCTGCGCGTTTATCGAAGACGCGCGCAAAGAGAGCATCGACACCGTGCTGGCCCTCGACGGTCGGCGCAAAGAAGGCGCGCGCCTGGTCGTGACGGGATGCATGGCCGAGCGTTACGGCGCAGAACTCGAAGCCGCATTGCCAGAGGTAGATCAGGTCGCCGGCTTCGGAGTGCCAATCGCGCTCGGGCGAAAGCCTATTTCGGTGAGCAGCGCCGCCGTGCCAAGTTTCGACCTGCTCAACCTGCCGCGGCCAAAATCTTCGTCGCCGTGGGCGTACGTCAAGATCGCCGAGGGTTGCGACCGCAATTGCGGGTTCTGCGCGATCCCTTCGTTTCGCGGCCCGCAGCGCAGCCGCGATATTGAGTCGATTTTGCGCGAGGTCGACGAACTCGGCGCGAAAGAAATCGTTTTGGTCGCCCAAGACTTGGCGAGTTATGGCAAAGATCGTCCGAGCGAATTAGGTGCGGGCTCGATCGTGCCGCTCGTGCGCGCGGTGTCGGCCAAAGTCGAGCGCACTCGGTTGTTGTACCTGTACCCGAGCGACCTGACTGACGAATTGATCTCGGCAATTTTGGATACTGGCGTCGCCTACTTCGATCTCTCGCTGCAGCACGTTTCTAAGGTGCACCTGCGGCGCATGCGCAGGTGGGGCGACGGCGAGAGGTTTGCAAAGCGCATTAACGACATTCGCAACCTCGACTCGCAGGCCGCGTTTCGCAGCAACTTCATCGTCGGCTACCCGGGCGAGACCGAAGAAGATCACGACCAGTTGTTGCGCTTCGTCGAAGAGGCGCAGTTGGATTGGTGTGGCTTCTTCACGTTCAGCCCCGAGGAGGGCACGTACGCGCTCGGCCTGCCAGACCGTGTGCCGACTGGCTTGATGAACGAGCGCATCGCCGAACTGCGCGAGATGCAAGATGAGATCACGGCCACGCGCCGCGACGACCTGATCGGCACGACAACGCGAGTGCTAGTTGACGAGCCTGGGCTAGCCCGCAGTCACCGCGAGGCGCCAAGCATCGATGGGGTTATCCATGTCGATATCAAACTGGCGGTCGGCACATTTCACGATGTTGAAATCGCCGACGCGATGGGGCCAGATCTTGTTGCCGTCGGCGCGACGATGCCGGCCGGAGACGACGATGCCAGTTGATCCAAGTGCAATACGCACTTGGGCGAACGCGGTCACGGTTAGCCGCCTGCTCGTCTCGCCGCTGTTTTTTGTAATCATCCCCAACGGCAGGGAGGGCTCGTGGGTGGCCACGGGGCTGTGGTTCTTGCTGTGCCTCAGCGACCTAGTCGACGGTCAGTTGGCGCGCAAGCACGGCACGACTCGCAGCGGCGCGTTTCTCGACCCGCTCGCCGACAAAGTCGCTGTGCTCGGCGCGATGTTCATGATTGTGTCGCATGGCGTGTTCTCGATCTGGCCCGTGGCGATCATCGCCTTTCGCGAAATTGCGATCAGCGTGTACCGCGTGTTCGCCGGCGCCAAGGGCGTCAGCGTACCTGCCAGTCGCACCGCGAAATTTAAGACGCTAAGCCAGCAAGTCGCCGTCGGTTTTGTTGTCCTGCCGCTGACGAGTAGCGATTACACATTCACGTGGATGATCAGTTTGTGGATCGCGGTCGTGCTCACGGTGGTCAGCGGTTTACAATACGCCGCTGTCGCAATTCGCGCCAGAACGACGAAGTAACGATGCGCTGCGACGTGGTCGCGGTCGGCACTGAGTTATTGCTCGGGCAGATCATCGACACCAACTCGGCGTGGCTAGGCGAGCAGTTGGCGTTGGCTGGCATCGACTCGTGCCTGCAGGTCAAGGTCGGCGACAATCTCGGGCGCATGGTCAAGGCGATCCGCCAGACGCTCGCCGATGCCGATGCGATCATCATCTGCGGCGGGCTGGGCCCAACTCACGACGACATTACCCGCGAGGCGATCGCCGAGGTGATGGGCGTCGAACTCGAGTTCGACGACGAGATTGGCATGGCGATTTCTGAGATGTTCGCATCGCGCAGTCGGCGCATGCCAGAGATCAATATGCGCCAGGCGATGGTTCCGCGTGGCGCAATTCCGATACCGCAACGCCGCGGCACCGCGCCCGGGCTGATTTGCCCCGTCGGCGACAAGGTGATGTACGCGGTGCCGGGTGTGCCGTATGAGTTGTACGAGATGTACGAGCGCGCGATTTTGCCAGACCTGCTGGCGCGTAGCGGCGATGTCACGGCGATCGCCAGCCGCGTGTTGCGCACCTGGGGTAACAGCGAGAGCGGACTCAACGAGCAATTATCTTCGGTCATCGCCGAACTAGAAAAAGTCGGTAACCCGACGTTGGCGTTTCTGGCCAGCGGATGGGAGGGCATCAAAGTGCGCCTGACGGCCAAGGCTTCGACGCATCAAGCAGTTGTGGAATTGCTAGATGTGTGGGACGCCAAGGTGCGCGGCGTCATCGGCGACATTGTGTTCGCAATAGATAACGACACGATGGAGTCTGTCGTATTACAGATGTTGCGCGAGCGCGGTTTGACGCTGGGGCTTGCCGAGTCTGTTACGGGTGGCCTCGTAGCCGGCAGGCTCACGGGCATTGCCGGTGCCAGCGATGTGTTGCGCGGATCAATCGTCTCGTACGCCAGCGAAGTCAAGTTTGAAGTGCTGGGCGTAACGCCCGGGCCCGTCGTGTCCGAGCAGGCCGCGATCGAGATGGCGGTCGGCGCCAAGCGTGCACTGGGCAGCGATGTTGGGCTGGCGCTCACGGGCGTAGCCGGGCCCGCCGAGCAGGACGGCAAGCAAGTCGGCACGCTGTGCATCGGGTTGGTGCTTGCTGATAACTCAACAGAATCGGTGACCGTGCAGTTGCCGGCAGTACGCGAGCAGATGCGCCAACTAGCGGTGATCAGCGCGCTAAATGTTTTACGGCAAGCGCTGCAGCGGAGCAGTTAGGCACGTTGGCCCGCCGTCGCCGCGCACGGCGACGTTCTCGCCGTGAAACAGGTGCACCTCGACATTCTTGGCGCGCAACTTGGCTTCAATCTCGGGGTTGCCCGCGGCGAGCACGACAACATTCGGGCGAATCGTCAAGATGTTGCCGCCCTGGGTCAGCATCTCTGATTCGCTAACCGTAAGCCACGAGATGCCGCGCGACTCGAGCAGTTCGAGCATGCGCACGGGGGCCAGCGTCTCGTAGACGACCGCGAGATCGTGACTGATCGGCGAGATCACAGACATCAGATGCAAGACGGCGTCGCGGCCCATGAAGTGCGGCAGGTCGAAGGCGTGCACGGTTACACCGAATGGCGTGAGCAACGCTCTAATTTGCTCGATGCCTGCAGCGTTGGTGCGGTACCCGTGGCCGACCAATAGCGTCTTGGCATCTAGCCAAACTTTGTCGCCGCCGTCGGCATGAGCGGGTGCTGTTAGTGCGCCGAGAATTGGCACACCTAGGCGCACGAGATCATCGCCGAAGTTCTTCGGTTCGGTGCTACGAATCGGCTTGGCCATGCGTAGCAAGATGGCGCCGTGCGGCGTCATGATCATTGGGTCGTGCATGTACACCGAGTCGACGAGACCTTCGAGCGGTGCCGCAGTGTGCACCTGGCAGCCGAGGCTTGCAAGCAATTGCACGAACGCTTCGTGCTCTGTTAATAGCGCCGCTAAATCGGGCTGGCGCCAGTGACCATCTTCGACGAATTTGCCAACCGTTGTCGGCGTGCGTACGAGTACATGGGATAGTTGCGAGACCATGTCGGGCGTTGACCAATGCTGTGATGTCGTCATTAGACCTATCAAGATACCGCGACGATCCAGCGTCTAGAATAAATCTATGAAACGCTTAGTCGTCGGCTTAATTCTGGCAAGTCTTTCGATTAGTGCTTGCGCCATAACAAGGCCCGAGTCGTCGGGGTCGACATCCGTCGCAACGACCAATTCGGCGGTGACAGCAGATACAAGCGTTTCAGAGACGACGGTACCGGCGACGACTGTCCCAGAGACGACGGTACCGGCGAC
>Ga0209390_10005625_pt1 | contig 17522 bp, 19 predicted proteins | sample BON01_FD_187212 | JGI IMG/M metagenome (GOLD analysis project Ga0209390, IMG submission 187212) | Freshwater microbial communities from Lake Bonney liftoff mats and glacier meltwater in Antarctica - BON-01 (SPAdes) (version 2) | ecosystem: Environmental > Aquatic > Freshwater > Ice > Glacier...
CCTTGTATCACCCCCCCAAAAGGACGGAGGTGGAGCAAATAAAGGCACCGCCACCCCCTGCGAGTGATAAAACAGGCGCATGTACCATCACCAGAGTGTCTGGGCTGCCGTGTTTGGTTAGTGTGAAAGTCACGCACTATTCCTTAGCTCCAAAAACCTCCCCACCCCTTTGCCCTCCTTCGTTGTCCGAGTGGAGGAAAGCGGAGGAAGGGGGATAAGAAAGACTGAGTTGTCTGTGTAAAATAAATATGTGAAAAGGCACGTGTCAAGTGCTAATCGTGGAATATGAAACAAAAGAAATGGGCACACATAGAGTTCAGGCAGAGAGAGAGAGTAGCCTGACCCAAAAGGGAGGACGGGGGAGGCGATTAAGGTTCTGAGAGGCGGACGTGGAGAAATTAGGGGATCTGAACAAGCGCGGATGCAAGGGATTTCAAATCAGGGGCCCGAAATCAGAGGTGCTAAAATGAGAAGAGAATGAGATATAAGGGTTCTGGGAGCGGGGACGAAAGCAATAGTGGTACTGAAAGAGAACGTCTAAGGGTTCTAAGCGGCGGAATAATAGGGATTCTAAAAATACGGGTTCCTGAGGGCGTAGGGTAAGGGTTCTGAAAATAAGGATTCTGAGAGCGCCCGCCGAAGAAACAGAGGTTCTAAAAAGAGAATGTAAGGGTTTTAAGCGGCCTGGCTGACTCGGAGGGGAGGTTGATCGATCGATTCCCCAAAAAAAGCCAAAAAATGTCGCGTCGTACCACTACCGCGCTTTTCCACCAGGTACCAAAGCTTTTCAAAAACAATTGCTCCAAATGTTTCCCCTAGTTTGCTGTGTATGTGTATGGTGAGGCGAAAATGCTGCTTCGTGCCGGATATTTAACGGCTGGCGATCGTCTCTTCTCTTTGGTATGCACGCCACCCAACACCTGTACGCCAAGACCTACGCACAACCACATGCACATAACCCACAAACAGCAGCAACAGGATAGCCGTGCCCAGGTGCTCTTCGTAGCGAGGTCCCGGGGAATGGCCTGGATGCCTTTGCCGCTTGCTCGTCACCACACGTCCTTCATCCTTCTTCGCTCTCGGCCGCACACGAGCCACGCATAGCCACGAGCACATAAGCCTTTAGCAACCGCCACGTGCACTGCCAGGCTACTGAGCCTTTGCTGTCTCAGTGCAAGGGAGTGGATGCGGTGACGCGGCATCAAGCCTCCCCTAGCCTGGAAGCTCTCACACCTCGACATCATCATCATCATCGTCATCATCATTGGCATCTCACCTGCGCCCTTCGACTCACCTAATAGCCTTTTCCCCCTTACGCACAAACACACAGACAAGCCTCTTGCTCCATACCCTCGCAACAATGCCTCCCAAGGCCAAGGAAGAGAAGAAGGACAACATCCGCTTCGGCCGCGTCCGGAGCAACCTGAAAATGGGGCTGGTGGGCCTGCCCAACGTCGGGAAGTCCAGTCTGTTCAATCTGCTCTGTAATGCCTCCGCGGCGGCCAGCAACTTTGCTTTTTGGTAAGTGATATATATGTCATTTTGAGTGGTGTCTTAGGGGACGGCTGAAGAAAAACTTAGCCGTGAGAGTCATGCCCGCTAACTCCTTCCTTTTTCCCTCTCTTCCCCACCCTCCCCACCAGTACCATCGACCCTAACGAATCCCGCTGCATCGTGCCCGACCAGCGCTTTGACTACCTCTGCGACTTGCACAAGCCCGGAAACAAGGTCCCTGCTTATCTGCATGTGACGGACATTGCGGGTCTCATCAAGGGGGCCAGTGAAGGCGCGGGGCTGGGGAATGCTTTCCTCTCCCATATCGCTGCGGTGGACGGGATCTTTCACTTGATCCGTGGGTTTGAGAATGATGAGATTATGCACGTGGATGACTCGGTGGACCCTGTGCGTGATTTGGAGACGATCACGGGCGAGCTGTGCAAGAAGGACTTGGACACGATTGAGCGGGCGATTGAGAATGAGAAGAAGGAGCAGAAGCGTATCAAGGTAAGAAGAGAAAGAGGGTCCCTTTGCCGCCGCCTGCATCAGCTCTTCTTCTCTCCCACTCAACAATGCACTTACACATTCTACTCCCTCCTTATCTCCCTCCCTCCCTCCCTCCCTCCCTCAGATGACTAAGGAAATGGAAGCCTACTACGCCCTCCTGGAAAAAATCAAGACCATGCTCGAAGCGAACCACCCCATCCGCACCGGCACCTGGACGGCGGCCGAGGTCGAGAGCGTGAATGATCGCCTCAAGGACCTCATTACCACTAAGCCGATGATTTACTTGGTTAATTTGAGCCAGGAGCAATTTATCAAGAAGCGCAGTAAGTGGCTTCCTCAGATTCAGGCGTGGGTGGATGCGCATGGTGGGGGGACGATTATTCCCATGTCGGTGGAGTTTGAGCAGAAATTGTGGGATTTGAGGGAGGATAAGGCGGCGACTGAGACCTTTCTGGCTGATGCCGAGGGGGCGAAGAGTGCCTTGCCTCGTATGGTGAAGATTGGGTATAAGCAGTTGCATCTGATTTATTTCTTTACGGCGGGCGAGGTGGAGGTGCGTTGTTGGACGGTGCAGGAGGGAGCGTTGGCCCCTCAGGCGGCTGGGGCGATTCACACGGATTTTGAGCGTGGGTTTATCAAGGCGGAGGTGGTGGCTTTTGAGGATTACAAGGCTCATAATGGTGGGAAGGCCAGCATGGTGGATGTGAAGGCGGCGGGGAAATACCGGATTGAAGGGAAGACGTACGTGGTCCAGGATGGGGATGTTGTCCATTTCCAGTTCAATGTGACGGCGGAGAAGAAAAAGAAGTAAGGCGGAGGATGGTGGGTTGAGTGTGAGAGGTGGGGAGGGAGGGAAGGAGGTGAGAGAAGATGCGGAGGGGCGACGGTGCAGGAGAGAGGCCTCGAAGTGATTTGAGAGACATGCATAGGCAACGGAAGAGTAAAAGAAATGAAAACGATACAGTAGGAGGTCTTTGATCTTTTACAAGTTATACGGGTACTTTCTTTCTTTGGTATGGTGCGTTTTTGGTTTTCGTCTCTCTTCGCCTTCTTTTATAGCCCCTTTCTCGCCGGTTCTTCTTGATCCTTTCCCCTCGTCCTTCCGTGTCGACTTCTATTCAATATGCCTCCGGTGGCTTCTTACATTCAGGTGCTTTTGGTGCGGATACCTTGTGTCTGATACAGAGTGGTGCTTTTCTCTCTTTCGCGATTTCTTTTCCTCTCCCTCTTTTTGTCTTCTGTCTTCCTTTTTCCCAAGCTTCCTCCCGTTTCTTCGTTTATCTACTGTGAATTGTGAAAGGTTGTCATCCTTCCTCAAATCGTCGGTTTCTTTCGGTCCCTTCTTTCTTTCCTGATTATTTCTCTTATCCCCTCCGTCCCATTCGTTCAACAGCTATGAAAGCGGGTTACTAGAGGAAGAAGAAGAAGAAGAAAAGAATGGCAAAGAGGCAGCCAAACGCTGTGGTAGCGGAGGAAGTGGCGACGGCAGGCACGACAGAGGCGCTTCGGGGGTTCTGCTCCGTTGCGCCCTTCTGTTCCTCTGCCGTCACTTCCGTATGGCCTTGGCTCTGACTCACACTTCCAGCCGCGGAAACAGCGACCAAGGCAGCTGCAGCAATGGTGGCGGCGGTATTCTTCTCCTCTTTGTACGGCGTGATCATGGACGTGGGGAAGGTACACTTAATAGGCGTGTGCGTCGAAGCCGGAGAAGGGGGGAGTGGAAAGTGGTTCGCACCGCTCACTGTCGCAGATGCTGTGACTGGAGGGGTGGCCGTACGTGAGCTAGAGGGGGCGGTGTCCACCGCAGGAACGGGTCCTGTCGTGCTGCTCTCCATCCTCAAAGCCGTTTGCAGCTGTTGAATCAGAGTCTTTTTCTTGTCCAGCATCTTGGCCTTCGTGTCCGAGTCGAGGGAGGATTTCGCGAGGAGTTTACAGACAATGCTGAGACGCTCGTTAAGTCCTCAGTGCCGGGGAGAGGCGCGTTTTTCGGCGTCTTGGTGGCCATCTGGAGCATCTCTTCGTTGAACTTCTTGACAACAAGCACCTTGGCCCTCCTCTCCGGTTTAAGGGAGGGTTTCTCAAGAGCTTTCGAGAGTATGACATGGCGCTTATTGTAGTCCATGGCGCGATCTTGCAGCCGCTGGGTCAAGCTCTCTTTGGTAGCCATCAACGTGATGCTCGTGTACCGGTCAAGCGAGGGGCCCTCAAGGATCTCGCAGATGCCGTCAAAGAGCTTGCTTAAAGTTGATGTATGAGTGGGCTCTGTCAACGCGGATTCTGACGCATTCTTTTTGGTCTTGGTCTGTCGTCGAATCAGGCACTCTTGCATAGCCATCATCTTGACCTTCGTTTTCGTGTCGAGGGAAGGGTGCTCGAGGACCTCACGGACAATGCCAAGGTGCTTCTTTAAGTCACCGCCGCAGACGCAGGTGCTGCCGCTGCCGATCGGAATGTCTTTGCAGGAGAATTTGCCCCTACCCCGGGCGGTTCTGATCACGCTGTGAATCGAATCGATATCGCGGACGGCAGAGAGGTACATGTGCCACTGCGCCTTACGGCTCAAGGGGCTGAGACGTACATCACTACTGGACTCGGAGCTGAAATTGGTGGCCGTCGGGCTGGAGTTAATGCAGCTCCAAAGCGTACACCAGTCGGGGCCACAGCGCTCGGAGCCAAGCTCCAAAGCAGCCTTGTGGAGAGCTTTATCCGAATGGGCCGGATAGATGCGCGTAGGCTCGGAGACCATACCGCTGTCGTTCTCGCTCTTGCTACTGCCGATAATAGTAGGGTGACGCTTGCGATACACCTCCTCCCACTTCACAGCTTCCACATACCGATTCATCTCATCAATGTATTCGCTGATGCAAGCAATGGCGGTGATGTCAAGTCCGCTCTCGTCCAAGGGGAGTCCCAGCGCGACCGCGACATCAAAGTCCGCGCGGGCCACATATGTAGCCATGACATAAGCGTTCGCTTGCTCGGCCATAGCCTTGTTTTGTTCCATGGTCGAGGTGGTGATGGTGGCACAATCGAGAGCGGGCTTGGATAAGCGGAGGATGTAGTATGTTTTCACGCTTTTGGAAGCTGATGCAGGTAAACGCGCCACATGATAGTCCGTCACAGAACGTGGCAGCTTTCCGGACGCCTTACGTTTCTTCATCTCCTCGAAGAGTGCTTCACAAAAATAAGGATCCCCCATCCTCTGCGTGAAGTTAGATGCAAACACCTCTCTCGCTTGGGCTTGGACGCGGAGATATGTGGCCACTAGCTCCTCATGGTTCATGGTTCGGACGCCAGGGTACGTGGGTTCCTCCATGATCTTGGTCAAAGCTCGTTTCTGGTACTGGACTTCCTTTGCTTTGGCGTACAAAGGCGCTGCGCTGTCTTCTCTTTGTCGTAGACCTGTGTTGTGTGTGTGTTTAGGAACATATGGGCAAAGCGTTACGCGGCGATTTGAGTGAATGATGATCGAGGCTTGCGCGGAGACGCCCAAACACATGCACAAAGTTGTCACGTGCCCAAGGCAGGAGAAGAGGGGGCTTCGACAAGGTCGTACATAACACGGCGGGGAGGTCTGTTCTTGAGACGGCTTGAGGCTAGGCTCCGGCGTCAGAGGCAGTCAGAGAGGGCTTTGGGCGTTGCTTGCTGCCCCTCCTGCGAGCCCATGGCAAAAGGCCAGGCATTCTCCTCGCTCGGCTGCCGGGCCGTACGCCACAGCCTGTCTGTATGTGAGAGGACCAAAGGGAAGTCTATGATGTGGTGGTGAGCATCTTGCCTGCCGAGCAGATAAGCGACAGGCAAGGCGCAAGACACAACGCGCTGGCCTGGGATGACGAGCATGCCCAGACCGCTGCCAGACCGAGTGTCGAAAGGATGGGTTGAGGGGCCAATCACTCACTCAGGGGCAAGCAATAATTGCATCGACACAATCATCAACAAGATCAGGTGGCAAGAATGTAAAAGGAATAACAGCAAGCGAGTAACGAGGCGCAGCAAAACAGTGCATCAACATGGGCCTTCAGGAAGTTTCGGAGCACCTCTGCTTGTGTAACAGAATGCCTCCGCGGCGCGTGCCTCCATTTCAACTCTACTCCAATTCTTCCCTTTCTTATTTCCTGGGGCATTTGACACCGCACAACTGAGCGCCTAGCGCCCCGTACACACCACCTGGGAGGCTACGAGCAATTCGAGGCTGCTCAGGAATGATGGAGCGAGGGAGGGCATGGCATGCACTGCAGGAGGCGAATGGGAGCCCATGAATGGAGCTGTCAACGATGTCGGCCTTTCGCCAAACGAACAAGTGAAGCCGACTCAGCTCAATCTTCAAGCAAGGCAGCCAAAGCGCCATGTAGTAGACACACACACCTGGTACGGGAGCCGTGGTGACATGAGACTTTGCGCAAGGGGACAAGGAGCAAGACAGACCTCGACCGGAAGAACTTTGATGTTTTCCATGTCCCACAAATTCGCGCCTTTTGGTGTTTTGTCGCAGGTGCAGATGTAGGAGTGAGGTGACAGTGTCGAGACGCGTGGGAAGGATGGGGCTTCGGCATGAGGGAAGAAAAGGAGGGGGGTGATTATTGTGCCTCTATAAAGCAACACATTTACTAGCGTCACTGTGCCTTTCTTAAATCAAATTTGAGAAGGCTGGTGGGTGTGGATTGTTGATCATATCAGCATGACTGGGGATGCGACGAGGTGAGAGGATACGCAGAGCTGAAGTGAAGAGAGATCAACACCACTACACGATCTCTTTGCTCGTAGCTAGCTAGTTTTGTCTGACGTACATTTCTTGTTGTCCTTCGCATGCTAGCTAACGAGTCTGTCTTTGTGTCTGTGGTGGAGATGGATCGATGAAATGTGAGACTGATTGAAAGCCAAAGGTGAGCTGCGAGTGAAGTGGATATGGGAATTCGCCAAAAGTGTGGGCCAAGTGAGTGGATCAATCAGAAGCAAGGATCGCGGATCAGAAATAGATCTCGTCGCCGTCACTGCTTGGCATACCTATTATACTTTAGTTTTGCAAAATTTAAAAGCAAAGGCCACATATTGCTGATCCAAAAGGTCAAATGTGAGTCGGCCCACCAAAATCACAAAGTTGCGGCGGCAAGTCCTCACACCCTCCACCACCGATAATAATTTCAATTACATGTGCTCCTTTTTTTTGGTTATGTATTCACTAGCTAAAACATGCCAAGGCTACTTCTGAACACTGCCGCTTCGCACGGCCTCTTCTCCCTTCCTTTCCTTCCTCATCTTTGAAAATCACCATCCCAGCTACCATCTTTTTATTAATCTTACAGCCCCTTCCCCTCCGCCTCCCAAACACAAACTTCAATCGTGCCCGACGTCTTCCTACCTTCACTCCCACCCTCACCATCACCCCTCACCTCCGCAAACGCTCTGCGCACCACCTCCGCGTTGGCCAGCCTTCTATCCAGGTAAAGCCGGCGCAACGCCGCGGGCGGGCCACAATCAGGCGCTGGTCCATCAAACGCCATCCTCCCCCTCCCTCCCTCCCACCCACCCATCACCAACCTCCTTCCCTCTCCTTCTATCTTCTCGCGCCTACCACTTCCTCCTCCTCCCAGCTTACCAGCAACAGCACCAGCAGAAACAGCAGCAGTCACTCCCCTCCATCCCACCAAACTCTTCTCTGATAGCCAATGGCAGCCACGCAGGTCCAACTCCTGTACATACCCACACGATGCCCCCACGATTGACAACACTTCATTTGCCGTTGTTGTTACATTAGCATTGAAACAACGGGGGATGGCCAAGCTCCTTACCGTGGTCAAATGCCTCCCTATCCCCTCCACACACAAAGGAGTCAATCGAGGACTGCTCACAAGGAGGGATTGAAGGGGGACACACCCACCAAGTTGTGGTTCGAGCGTCGCATCTTCCCAAGAAGCAGTAGTGGGGAGTTGCCGTAGCCGTGGGAACATGGCGTGAGCTAGCCCTGAGTCAGTGAAAGACCCAACGAGGACGAGGCGGAGGGCGGAGGGCTGGCAGAGCAAGGGGAGGGAAGCGTCAGTGACGGCATGGGAAAGGGAGGCAGCGAGGGAGATGCGCGCCAGGCATTCTGAGGGGAGAAGGCTAAAGATGCCACGGATAGCGTCGGCGGTCGTGTTTTCGCAGTTGTCACCATCCTCCTCCTCGTCCTCCTCCTCCTCCTCTTCGTCTTGTGAGGGCGTGTTCATGCCGTCGTCGTTGCTGCTGTGACTCGAAACACCAGCAGACGTACAAGGAGAAGCAGAAGCACTCTTAGTGTCAAGCCCTTGTTCGGGAGACAAGACAGTCGCGGCCATTGACGCCGTCAACTCATCCACAGAAGAAGCAGCTGCGCCTTCTCCTCTTTCCGTAACCCCCGCCACCGCCGGCGCCGCTGCTGCCACCGCTCCGTGCTCTCTCCTTCCTTGTGCACCTCCCCCCTCTCCCTCCAAAGCACACGCTGTCCCATACAAAGCCAGGTCCGCGCCCACCTGACGGCAACAAAGCTCGGTCAGGCTCACAACAGGTGAGGCCTTGCCCTCCTTCCCTCCCTCCTTCTCTGCCTCTCCCGCCTTCTTCTCGCAACCAACATCGTCACCTTTTCTCGTCTCCCGCCACAACCACTCCTCCAAGGCAATGTCCTCCTCATTCTCCTCCTCCTCTCTCCTACACCCCATCCCATCCCCTTTCCTACCTCCTGCTGCTACTGAAGCCGTCAAATTTGCTGCCGCCGCCGAGGGTGGCCCTCTCAAATACAACTCCACAAATCGAGCCGCGGCCTGAGCGTTCATCTGCGCCACCCCCGCTCCGCTCCCGTAGCTGCCCCCTCCTTGGTGTCGTAGACGAAACTTGTGCAACCATCCGCCGTTCGCGTTGCTTGCGGTGGCACTGGCTTTGCTGGTGGCGGCTGCGGCTGCCGCGGCGCTTGTGCTGCCCGAGCGACGTAGTTGGTACTGCGCTTCCGCTAATGTTCGGAGCCATTTACTGGCCTGGTCTTTCTTGGAATATCCGTCCCAGGAATGCTTGCCCTTCTTGCGACCCCGCGCCATGGTTTCGTGGTAGAGCTTGCTGTAGAGGTGGTGTGGAGGGAGGGGGGTGGTGAAGGGGGGGATGAGGGTTGATTTGGGGAAGAGGTCACTTTGGCAGCGCGGAGAAGGCGTGCAATGTGATGCATGGCATAATTTGCAGTAAATTCTCGTGCGCGCATATTGTGCCTCAGGGTGGTGGCCAGGAAGGGAGCCAGGAAGGGAGGCTATGTGTGTGCATCTATGTGATGCGCTTTTCAGAGTGCGGCAGGGGTGGATGAAGACAAGGGGTCACATGGCACGCAGCAAGCCGCCCGGCAATGGGTTAGGGCATGACTGGCATATCACAGAGTCTCGTACGCGTGTGCTGCGGTTGGCGCGGGAAGGCCAGCAGAGAGCGTGGTTAGGGGAGCAGGGGTGGGTATGCAGCATGGAGTTTGGAGGCTTTGTGATGGGGTCTGGCAGGCAGACGAAGCAAGGAGCGAGAACCACGTCCGCACAGGAGGCGCCCTGTCCCAGGTGCTTCCCACAATCATGCTGTGTCGTTGTGTGGGTGGAAGCCTGGGGTAAGGGGTGACTTATGAGGGGTGTGCATGATGGTGCATGAAATGCGTGGTGTTTCTTGCTCCTCCAGCAGCTTCAGCCGTTGAATGCTCGGCCCATCGACATTCTCATTTCTCACTTCTCACACTCACTCCATACAGGCGGGAGGGAGGAGGACACGGACCAGCAGTGCCCATGGGCACGACAACAACGACAACGGCGGCCGGGGACGCGTGCTCGGGCTCCATGTGGCGACGGGGCTCGGGTTCTGGTAAACCCAAAGCCTTCTTTCGTGGCCTGGCGCCATCGGGCGCGGGCTTGGACAGCACGACAAGTCACAAGGTATGTGACTTTTGCAGGGGTCTATCCGAATGAATGAATGATAGCATGGTTATATGTGTATGCGTAAGGTGTTGTGCGAATGTCTCAGGGCTCCGCGGGAGTGCAGGCGTGCTGTCCTGGGAAGCAAAGCGCCACGTCGCGCATTTGTGCGTGCCTTACCGTCCCACAAGCGCCCCAGCCCTTCCGTCCTCCCCGTCTGGGGTCGGGCGCGCTTTACCTTGTCTATGACGTAGCATTACCCTATAATCTGTCCATGTGTGTGTGTGTGTCATCCTGTCAAGCAAGGGCCCCTACTTTCCTTTCTGCTCCCTCATCCTCCTCCTCCCCCCCATGCCCCAATGCTCGCCCTAGATGACATACCCACCAACAGGATGTCACAAATCGTACCACCTATAATTCCCTCTTCTCTCCAACCTCCTTATGCAGCCACAGAGCCAGCCTGCCACTTGACCCCCATCTCACCTGCTTCCCCCTCCCCACCATCACCACCCACCAAAAATCACAGCGCAACCTAACCCCCGCCGTCCGCCATCGTCAAGAAGAAGACGACAACGCTACTCTTGCCAACCCTCCAATTCGGCAGGAGCATCAGTCCACCGCCAACGCTGCGTCCTTTTACCATGCCACCAATTACACCGCAGGGGCCTCCACGACGAAGTACAATAGCTTGCGGTTCCGAAGCGAGACTGGCCAGGCCCTGCTAGTGCCCGCCTTGCTCTGCGGTGTCTTGGGGCCCTTGTGTTGGCTGCTCGGAAGCCAGGGATGGTCCTTTCCCTACGCGCTGTGGTCGTCCAGCATCATTATCTATGCCGTCTGTGGCTTGCGGGAACGCTTGCGCCGGACGGCCAAGCTCGAAGCTGATCGGATCGCCTTTCGCAAGCGTGTTTTGCAGGAAGACGAGACGGCAGAATGGCTCAACATCATCCTTTTCCGGGTTTGGCAGTTCCATGAGCCTCTGCTTTCCTCCAAGCTTCGTCAGGCCTTCTTCGAGAAGCTCGATGCTGTCCGTCCTTCTGGCGTGCTGGCCTTTGAGATTCCTCTCTTTACCTTGGGGAAGAAATCTCCTTTCATGAGCTCGGCGCGCATTATCACGCGGCATCCGCTATTCGATAGCAAGGTGCCCGAAGATCGGATTGTCATGCATATGAACATGGGTTTCCAGGCACCCGGGCTGGAGATTGTGATCTTGGCCAAGACAAGTTACGGGTAAGGAGGGTCAGAGAAGGAAAAGGGGGGAGGAGGGGGAGGAAGGGAGGAAGTAGCATGCACACGCTCGTTTACCCTTGTCTCCTCGCGTCAATTATTTTGATTATTTGTCATTTTTAACCTTTTCCTCTCTCCCCTTTTCCTTCCCCCAAACAGTACCATTCCCATCAAAATCAAAGACTTCTACCTTCAAGGTCGAATGCGTTGCGAGATGGACTTGGTGCCCCGGTACCCGCACGTGCAAACCGCTTCCTTCACTTTCTTGGAAACGCCCATCTGCGAGTTTGATATTCAGCCGATGGGCGTGAGCGTCATGGAAGTGCCCTACCTCGCCGCGATCCTGCAAAGCCAAATCGTGCACGGGATCAACGAACACCTTTTGGATCCAGCCAAGGTCGTCTTCAACCTGATCGAGACCCAGTCGGAGGCGACCTCCGTCGAGTCCGCGGATGGCATCATGTTTGTCACGCTCCTCGAGGCTCGTTTGCCTTCTCGCGGGGCTGCGGGTGGGGGCAGCACCCACGCTCATAATGTGGTTGTCTTGAATGGGTGCGAATACTACATGAAGCTGCAGCTGGGGGAGGAGTTTATGTTCACGCGCGAGGTGCAAGAGGACGACGGCACGGGAGAGGGAGGCCTGGACCGCAGCACCAGGAGTGGCGAAGGAGACGTGCGCTCACCCCAGCGCGCCAATCGCCTGTCCATGCTCGCCTCCAACACCTCTACTACCGGCACCATCACCCCGCGTCGCCAGAACCGCCTCGGCAGAGCGCTGACCGCTCACCTCAATTTGCACAACCGCAAGCCGCCCCAGCCGCGCCTGTCGTTTGGTGGCGAGACCTTTGCGTTTTTGGTCGGGGGCAACGTGGGGGCGATCGACACGGTGCAATTGACGCTGAAGCAGAAGCGAACCAAGACGTCGAGGACGGTCTGCTCCCTTACAGTGCCTCTGGAAGAGGCCCTGGACCCCAATGCGCCCAAGGGGGGTTCACGCATGCAGGTGCCTTTGCTCGACGGGCAGGTGGAGGGAGGAGGACAAGTCACGTTGGGCTTGCGATACGTGCGCTTGCCGGAAGTGGTGTTGGAGCAGACGCAGACGACGGTGATCCATCGCGTGAACGAACGGACGCTCAGCCCCGTCAACGTCGACGCCGACTCTTCGGGGTTACTCAAGGACACGGACCACCCTCACGCAGGTTCGTTGGTGATGATTGTGCACAAGGCGGAAGAATTGCCCTCGGCGGACGTGCATGGCGTGCGGGACTCCTATGCGGTGGTGTTTGCAGGGGAACGCGAAGTCTTTCGCACCAAAACGGCGCCGACCAAGACGCTAGCACCGGAGTGGGAGCAGAGCAAGGAGTTCAGCACGTTTGACGTGCGCCGGGTCAAGCTGACGGTGGCCCTTTTTGATTCGGACCGAGGGTATGGCGAGAAGGAGGCGTTGGCCGAGGTGGAGTTGGATGTGCGCGACTTGTTTACGGCGGAAGAAGCCGTGAACTTTGGGCGCCGGGTCACGCGAATAAATAAGCGCTATTTCCGACTGCACAAGCCTGGCGCTGCGGGTAGCGTGAGAATGGGCATCGCTGGCGGAGGGGGTGGGGGAGGAGGAGGAGGGAAGGATCCGATGGTCGTCGAATTTGGGAAGACTCGCAAAGGTGGCGATGTGGAGGGGGCCGGAGGCAAGTCCGGGAAGTCCAAGTCGTACGGATTCCTGTGCGTGTCGTTGCTGTTTCGTCCCTTGCCGGCCACGGTGGTGGCGCCGGAGTTCGCGTTCCGTGCGACAATAGGGAACGAGGTGGATGGCGCTGCGATGGGAAACACGCAGAAGGCCTCGTCTTCGAAGGCATCTAAGCTGATGGCGGAGACGGGAGCCGCGCGAGGGGGTAGGTCGCCCACAGGTGGGGCTGGAAGTGGGGGATGGACGATGTCTTCTTCGGCGGGCAAGTACAAAGCCGGCGCAGCGCCACCACGGACGCCGACTGGAGTCGTTGAGGATGAGACGGAGGGAGAAGGGGAAGAAGGGAGCGACAAGCCTCGAAAGAGCTCCTTTGGGTTTCCGCGGTTCTTTCGCCGTCAGCGCAAGAGCAGCGCCTCTCCGTCCTTGAAGAAGACAACCAGAGGGGAAACCGTGACCAGGGCGACAACTCTGAATGTGCTTTTGGAAGAGGAGGAGCCCGAGGAAGAGGCGGCGATGGGGGAGGAGGAGTGGAGAATGCGGGAGGGGCAGCCCGGAGAGGAGCAAGCCGAAGGGGAGGAGGGGTCGTAGAGAGAAAAATGGGCAACAAATATGTCCCGACAGACGTTAAAGAGAAGAGGAGTGGCCGTTGGTGGAATGAGGAAGTAGAAGGTAGGCAAGATGCGAGGGAAATTATGTTATGAATCGAGCGCTGCTCGGAACTCGAGAGAGGACGATCGCGCGATGATCTGATGATAGAATAGATTGAAGGACCTCCGAAAAGAAAAAAAGAGAAACTGAGTCCGAAAGCACACAACGCACGCGCACAAACATTGCAACTTTCTATTGATCCTTTTCTTTGTTCTTTTATAGCGTACTACTTCTTCTTCTTGGCCTGCTGTGCCCGCTTGCCTTCCCCCTTTTTAGTGGGGGGATTACCCCTCATGTACATCCTCGACAACCTGTTCTCCCGCCAAATGTCCAGGTCCGTCTTGTACCCATACCACTCCTTGTGCGCAATCTTGTCAATCGTAGCGGGGTAGTACGTCGCCACCTTGTCCGCAATCAAGGGCTTGCGGAGGATTTTGTTGCCCGTCTTGCCTATGTTTAGGTGGGGCAGGTTGCCAAAAATCCGACGCGAGGCCTCCTTCAGGCCCGTCACCTCGGCCGCGCCCAAGACGATATTGCCCAGCTTGCTGCCCGTGCTCATTGTTGTGTAGTGGTGGTGTGGTGGTGGTGTGCCTTGCTGCTGCTGCTCCTTGCTTGTCTGATGATGTTGGGGGCTCTGCAGGGGTTGGAGCCGTCTCTGCTTGCCTTTCGTCCGCCGCCTGCCGCTGGCTGTCCCCCTGTGGATGATCGTGGTGATGGTGATGAGGTAGAAGTCAGTGCATGTTGCAGGCGTGTGTGCTTGTAGGCATAGGAGGGCAAGGGCATGATGCTCTCGCGATGACGATTCGTTCCGATCAGCAACGGCCCAAGCATCTCCACCTCAGAGGACCTCATTTTGCTGCCCAAACACACACATTTACATAGCCAGCCACCCCTACAAGCACAAACACTACGACAAGGAGCTGCTAAAGACCCTGAATGCGTTGCCGAGCTGACCTTTACCCCAAAGCGTTCATCACAAACACAGGCGCTCCAGCTTCGACCTCCCCACCACACGACACACAAGCCGACCAAAATGAAGGCCTCCTACCCCTACGTAACCCTTGCTGTGGTGGCCATGGCAACCTTTAGCCCCGTGGAAAGCTTCCAGCTCCCTCTATCACGCCGACCCGGCGCCAGACCGCTCTCTCTGTCGCAGCGCACGGCCGCTCTCCAGCCCATCACCCTCGGCCCGAACCACCACTACTCCCTCGTCCTGCATGCCTCGTCAAGAGAAAGCGCGGTAGTCGACGAAGATGACGACGAAAACATTCCCGAAGCCCGGGGGCCTCGTACCTATATTACCGCACTTGCGTGGCTCGGCTTTGTGTCTTACGCGTTCCTTTTGGCGCCTGGTAAAGACCCCGCTGCCACAGCCCTTGATGCCCAGCTTCTCAAGGTTAGTTGAAATAGCTACTAGCACCTCTTCCATTCTTGTGTAGTTGACTTAAAAAAGCTACTAGGATCTCTCTCATTCATGTGTAGTTAAATGTCTCAAGGTGCAATAGCATCTTTATTTAACCTTCCCACATCCACCACCACTCACGCTAATGTCGCGCTGCCCTCCCTACCTACCTCCTTTCCTTCCACCCTTCCACCACCCACCCCACAGGACATCATCGCCAACCCCTTCTCCCCCGCCCTCCCCCCCATCTTCCTCGCCATTTTCAATGCTCTAGGCCTAATGCCTTTCGTTTACTCCTCCCTCCTTCTGCCGGGCGCGCGGAACCAAACCCCCCCTGCCTGGCCCTTTTGTGTCGGTTCATTTGCCTTTGGTTTCTTTGCCATGGGACCCTACCTTGCCCTCCGTCGCTTCCAGCCCTTCCCCGATGCCTCCCCTTCCAATCGATGGGTGGCTCGGATTGTCGAGAACAAGATTCCGGCTGCTCTTGCTTTTATTTCGTCGCTGTATTTGGTGTATTTGGCTGTAGGAGGAGGAGGAGGAGGGGCGGAGGGAGGAGGGGGGTTGGAAGCGTACCTTGAGCTGTTTAGGACGCAGACGTTACCGCATGTTTCGTCGTTGGATTTGTTGATTTTGTCGGTTTTTGTCGCGGATCCGATGAGGGAGGATATGTTGAGACGGGGGTGGTATAGTGGGGGGAAGTTGGCGGCGTTTGTGGGTGTGCCGGTGGTGGGACCTTGTTTGTATTTGTTGTTGAGACCGACGTTGATCGTGGAGGAGGAGGAAGAGGAGTAAGGGTAAACAAATAACTGAAATAGTAGGAGTAAAGAGAGCTCAGAAAACTCTGTTTTTGGGCTATGTATGCACGTCTTCGAATATATTCTTGTCTCTTTCTCTCCCTTGACTTACTCGTCTCTCTCTCTGCCACCCCCCCTCCCTCCCTCCCTCCCTCCCTCCCCTCCTCCTTACAACACCATCGGCGTCCCCGCCTCTTGCCCCGTCTCATCCATCCCCCCAATCTTCAAACCCCCCTCCCTCCCTCCATTCCTCCCGCCAAACGTCCGCATCATCAGCGCACACACATCCAGCAACTGCAAGCTCTCACTCGCCCCATCAATGATCATTTTCTCCGCCCGAGCCATCCCCGCGACAACCACCGCCTTCTCACTATCCTTCACTCCCTGCCCTCCCTCCCTCCCTCCCTCGTCCTCCACCACCAATTCAAACAGCCTCCCTAACACCGCCATGGTCGGAAACCCACCCATGTCAACCTCATCGCATTGTGCCTTCAAATTATCAAAGGCCTGCGAACGAATTGCTTCCCACAAACCAAAGACGACACTATCAGGGACACCACCACTCATCTCTCGGATGGCGTCGGGTGTGATGATGGCGCCTTTGCCGTAGAACTGGTGCGCGCTCTGCAGCGTGGTGACGGCCTTGCGCATGTCTCTGTTTTGGTGTGTGTGAGGGGAGGGAGGGAGGGAGGGAGAGAGGGGGCGTTAGTCTTTAAGGCCCCAATGGAGAGGAAAGATTTGCGTAGCTTCACAAGAGGGACGAAATCAGAGGGAAGCAAAGGGGGAGGGAAGGGCACACATATATTCCTACACTTATCCATCGGCGACCGTGAGAATGGCATCCATCATCTCATCTGACACCAAAGCGCCTTCAGAAGCCCCGATAGAGAGGAGGCGTGTCTGCATGACCTCACACGAGAAAGGGGACCAAAAACAGAAAGAGGGAGGGAGGGAGGGAGGGAAGGAGGGACAAACGTACCCATCAGCGATCGTCAAGATGGCGTGCATCATTTTTTCTGACACCGAAGCGCCTTCAGAAATACCAATAGAGAGAAGGCGTGTCTGCATCACCTCGCGCGACAAGGGGCGGAAACGGAATTTGGCGCAGCGCGAAGCGAGGGGCTCGATGATCCGCGTGACGTAGTTACAGACGAGGCAGAAGCGCGTGATCTTGGAGTAGGTCTATGGGGAGGGAGGGAGGGAGGAAGGGAGGTTAGTGAGAGGCGAAGGGCTCGATGATCCGCGTGACGTAGTCGCAGACGAGGCAGCAGCGGGTGATCTTGGAGTAGGTCTGAGGGAGGGGAGCGAGGGAGGGAGGGAGGGAAAACGCAATATGAGAATCAGAAAATCAAGGGAGAAGCCTATATGCACCCTTCGTGACACTCCCTTCCCTCCCTCCCTCTCTCCCTCTTTCTCGCCGTACCTCCATCGTCCGCCTCAACGCCGCCTGGGCCTCCGTCGTCATCGTGTCCGCCTCGTCCAAAATAATAATCTTAAACGGGGGACACGGAAAACCCGCCGTCTTCTCCAAGCCCGTCACGGTGAACTGGGCAAACTGCTTCACCTTCTCTCGCACCACCTTAATCCCTCTTTCATCGGAGGCATTCAATTCCAGGATTCGAGAACGGTACTCGGGGCCAAACAAGGAGCGAGCCACGGCGAGAATAGTTGAGGTCTTGCCTGTCCCAGGAGGACCGTAGAAGAGGAGATGGGGCAGGGTGCCTGTTTGAATGGCGCTTTTGAGAGTTTTGATCACTTCATCTTGGTGGGCAATGTCGTCGACGCCTTGGGGACGGTATTTCTCCACCCAGGGTTGCACCTGTGTAGGAAGGAGGGAGGGAGGGAGGGAGGGAGGGAGGGAGGGAGGGAGGGAGGGGAGGGGGGAG
>Ga0209390_10005628_pt1 | contig 17515 bp, 8 predicted proteins | sample BON01_FD_187212 | JGI IMG/M metagenome (GOLD analysis project Ga0209390, IMG submission 187212) | Freshwater microbial communities from Lake Bonney liftoff mats and glacier meltwater in Antarctica - BON-01 (SPAdes) (version 2) | ecosystem: Environmental > Aquatic > Freshwater > Ice > Glacier...
TAGGGTTAGCTCGCGCGCCCTTGCGGAGCACTTGGGAGGGAGGGGAGAGATCTGAGTTCACTAGGAAACGCTATAAGATCACCTCGCCTCATCTCCAACTGCTATCCCACCCCACTGTCCCTTTTCGTGCGTACGCGATTCACTGCTACCCTATTCCGCCTCGCCTCCCTCTGTTATCCCACCCCACTTGGCCTTTACAAGAGATTCTTTCATTGCAAGGCTTTTGTGCACGCATCAATGATATTCTGTGCAAACATTCCCTATGGTTGGGCACCCCACTTCCACCCTTTGTCGCCCACATCATTGCGCAATATATTGTTCCCCCCCAACCCACCTTTATCGCAATGTATACCATACAATAGTGGTAGTGGCAATATCGTGTAAAGGCCAACACCCCACCGCCCCTTTCCGTGTACAGATACCACCGCGCGCTCACGGCTGACGTGCTGCGCCAGATCCACGCGTCCGTCGCGCCGCTGCACCCCGCCCTCTACCCGCCGACCCTCTCGCCCGGCCTGCTCGCCGCCGGCCAAAAGGTGATGCTCGGGGCGCTCTATGAACAATGCTGCTTCAACGGCCTGGCTGGCACCATCGAGGGCTGGGACGACGCGTCCGGCCGGTACCAGGTCAAGCTGGGCAGCCGGCAGCCGGTCCACGTCCTTGTCGGGCCCGAGAACGCGCTGCCGCTCAGCCGCGACCTTGAGGGCGCCGCGTCGTATTAACCCGAATACCACCACATTTGTTCTCCGCCAACCTAGAGCCTAGAGCATAAGCCATAAGCCTTACTTAGCTCGTGCGACTGTTTATTATATGTTGATCTCTGTTCTGTAGTCGTTGTGTCTCCACACCCACACCTGCTACCTGCTTGATGCTATAGCTCTAAGCTGCAATGTGTAGTCCGTAGTCGTAGTCGAGATCGAGAGAGTGTGTTGTGCGTGGCTTTATGCTTTTCTCTCTCTATTTTTACAAGATACCAAGATAATTAAATATATTTTTTTTGAATGTCCTATATTTGCTTAATTTTTTCTAACGAAACTCACAAAATCGGTCGAGCAGAATAAAATAATAAACTCAAATAGAGACCCCAGGTCCGCTTTGGGCGCTTGCCTAAGGCCACTTATGGTACTATATACACTATAGCGCGACGCGAATCGCGACACACCTGGGAAGGCTGCCGCCTGTTATTGATATTATAATATAATAACTTATTATTTATCATTGTGTAATTAATAATAAGACAATAATAACCACGACTGCTAACTGCTACATCTATACATGAGAACGACACACAATAAAAAAAAGTAGCAACACATAAGTCACATAACACACAAACACAAACAGAAGAGAACAAAAATAAACACAGACAGGCCACAGACGACGTACAGCAGCAGGCAACACAGCACACAGCACCCCCCCCCCCCCCCCCCCCCCCCCCCCCCCCCCCCCCCCCCCCCCCCCCCCCCCCCCCCGCGCCACATCCAGATAGCGCCCCAGCGCCCCGGCCCCGGCCCGGGCCCGGGCCCCCGCGCGGAAGAGATGCAGAGATGATCTTATACGATATTATATATATATATAAGTAGATAAAACAGAGAGAACAGATAACGTGATAACGTTCAGGTTCAGACTGTTCAGAACTACTTGCTTTTTGTTATATGTAGTATTAATAATAATATAATCATATTTTTTTTCGTTCGTCTGCAACTTGAACTGCTTCCGCCTTGTACTGCGCACTGCGCACTGCCAGTGCGCACTGCGCGCACTGCGCACTGCTTCTGAAAAAAATAAAAAAAATACAGCTCGCTTTAAAAGGCGTTTTAGTTATGCGTTAGGCGTTTGCATTTTTTTTCGCTGGCTGCGGCTGCGAGCCGCGCCGCGAGGACGTCCGCAGGCGCGAACGGGTTAAACCGATGTATATTATACTCAAGCGTCAAGCGCCACGGCGACAAGCCGCAACGACACAACGACACGCATCAGCATCAGCAGCAGCACAACGCACGCGAGTGCGACGGCGACGGCGCATGCGCCCCAGGACACCGAGCAACAATGCCGCGTCCCTCTCCTTATGAAGCGGGTCCCGCACCACAGCAGCTGCACCCCCATCTCGCCACTTACGTTTACGTCCGCCCACCTGCCGCCCGAGCCGCGAATCCATCCATCCATCCTGCGACCGGCAGCCCCAGCCTCCAGCGTCTCGCCCCGGCTCGCACCAAGAGCCCCCTCCTCGTCCCACCCCCCTCAGGAACCCCCCCTCAGCATCGTGGCACCACGGCTGGCTACCTTCTCAAATTGACATCAAATTGAAATTGTACAAACCCTCTACATCCGATCCATGCGTTGTTGCTCAATATACAATTCCGTTCCTTATTCTGCAATCACGTCGCTTCTCATTCCGGTATCGAGCCGCCCCTCGTTCCGTAATCGAGTCGCTCCGTAATCGAACCGCCCCTCACCCCCGCCCCCTATTCCGTAGTCGCAATCGGGCCGCTCCCCCTAATCGAGTCGCTCCGTGCTATTATATATATATACATATATATATATACATATATATATATATATATATATATATATATATATATATATATATATAGATATATATATCTATATTTATATATATATATTTATGTATAGCCGCGCCCCTCTACTCCGTGATCGAGTCGCGCGTCGAGAGCCGCTCCGCCCTGCGCCGCGGCGGCGGCCCGCCCGTCGCCAGCTCGGCGCTCCCCGTTAGCGCCTCGCCGCCTACGCGGTAGAGCGGAAGCGCGGAGATGACGTCGGTCGGCGATGCGCCCTCGTCGGCGCCCGCGTCGCTCTTCACAGCCTCGGGAATCACAGGCGCAGACGCCTTGGCGGCGGCGGAGGCGGCGGCAACGGAGGCGGCGGCGGAGGCGCCCGAGCGGCGCGCTATGCGGCCGATCGCCTCGTCGAGCATGCGGCCGTAGTAGTCGTAGAAGGTAAACTCTAGCGTGGCATCGAGCTCGCCCGTGGGGCCGTGCTCGTACTTGGCTCCGTGCTGCAGGCCATAGGGCGACGAGGGCGTGGACGCGATGGCCATATCGGACGAGACGCGCTGCAGCTTGCACGGCGCGACGCCGCCGGGGCCCTGCGCCTGCCGCTCGTGCGCCGCGGAGCCGGCGAGGTCGCCCTCCGTGAAGACGCGGTGCAGGTGCGCGGCGCCGGCGGGATGCTCCGTTGCAGCCTCGGGCGAGGTGCACGTGGTTTGGCTGCCGCTGCAGGAACCGGCTGGCGTCTCGCCCCAGGACCACTGGTGGCGCACTCCTACCGGCGCCGGCGGCTCGGGGGTCGAGATTGCCGCGCGAGGAGAGACCGGCGCCTGGTCCGCCAGGGCGTCGCTCACCGCGGAGTGGAGGCTCGCTAGGTCCTGTGACGAGAGCGCGCGCGAGGGGCGGGTGCCCGTGCCCACCGCCTGGCGCTGTTTGGGCGAGCCGCCGAGCGAGTCGGGGTGGGCGCGCAGCCGCGGGTTGGAGAGGGCCAGGTTGACCAGCCGCTCCGACTGGGTGATGAGTCGCTCGAGCTCGGAGGGCACCTCCTCGTCGGGCCGGCAGAGGAGCAGCGCCGTGTCGTGGAGGCTGAGACCGGAGGCGACGGTGCGCTGCACCAGCAGCGTCGCGCAGCGCGAGGCGCGGATGGCTTGCGGCGCAATGTCGTACTCGGCCATGAGCCGCGCGTCGGCGGCGGGGTCGAGGTCGGCCACGTAGCGCTTGGTCTCATCGTCTAGTGGCTCGCTCATCTGGGGCCACGAGAGCCAGCACCAGCTGAACCAGGCGATGGCGGCCGAGGCGGGCAGGCAGCCGCCGTGATCGATTGGGAGCAGTTCGCACGGCCGCACCTTGCTCTGGCGCGCCGCCTTTCCGTCGAGCGCGGGAGAGGCGGAGCGCACGGAGGAGGGCGAGAGATTGGCGGTCTGCGTGGCGGTGTGGCTCTCGGCTGCAATGCACGCGCCCGAGCCCGAGGCCGAGAGGGAGCGCTCCATGGGGACCGGGAGCGAGAGGGGCGGCGGCAGGAGGGAGGAGGTTGCGAAGCCGGAGTTTGGCGTGGCAGAGAGGTCGATGGGCGAGGTAGAGGGCGGCGCCTCCATCGGAGAGCTGGCGCCCCCCTGCGGTATCCCCCCGCCCGCCCCTCCCGCAGACTCAGTGGAGGAGCCACGCGAGGTGCGCGGCCGCTGCTGCTGCTCGGGCGCGGCGGGGTGGAGGTGCCGGACGAGGATGTTTGAGTCGTTCCGGTCCGTGTTGAGCAGCCGCATGTCGAGGATCGCTGCGGGGGAGGGGGAGGGTAGGTGTCTTGAAATTGGGGTTGCGTTCGATTCGAGGTCGATTATGAATGGTACTCATAGCAAAGCGTTGGCCCTAACTTGGTACCGTGCCCTAACTTGGTACTCTTCGCCAGAACGACGGTTTGCTGCGCCGGACGACCCGCTACTCGTTACCGGGCAGCAAGGGAGCCCCTTCCCCGCGTGCCGACAGCTTTCCAGGGCTCGAAATGCGTGCGCGGGGAGCTCAAGCGAAGGGAGTACCAAGTTAGGGCACGGTACCAAATTAGGGCCAACGCTTTGCTATGCTCACCGATCTTGTGCACTTCCCTCGTGGGGAACGTTGCACAGCCCAAGTTGGCCGCCACGTCGTCCGAGGCAACCCACGCCTGCAGCGAGCCCACTTTGGCGCCAAAGCGCGAGAGAGCGACGTGCGAGTGGACGAAGAAGGCCGGGTGCACCGCCTCGGCCTGCAGCGTGAGCGGCACCGAAGCGAAGTTGCCGTGGTCGAGCCGGTAGGCTACCACCTCGCGCACGTGCGCCTCTCCGGAGGGGATGGCGCCGTGGATGCCCTGCTGGCCCATCTTGCCGGGAAGCCCGCGCGGATTGTTGGGCGCAAACGGCTCCTCGTCGCGCGGCTTGAATGCGGCGAGCGGCTCGCGCCCGGCGCCGCGCATTACGTAGGTGCCGCCCGTGCCGTCCCATGAGAGCTGCGGCGCGAAACCCATCGCCAGGCCCTGCGAGGAGGCACAGGTGCGGGTTGATTGAATGTGGGTGTGTACGGGTGGTGCGAGGAGGCGCAGGTGCGGGTTTAGTGTGGGTGTGTATTGTGCAAGGGGTGGCGTCTGAGCGGGGTGGCGTCTTGGAGCGTCTGGAGCGTGCCCGCACCTGTTGGCAGTGCGAGAGCAGCTCCGCGGCGGCCGGCTCAAGGTCGGTGGCCTGCGCGCCCCATGCCTGGAGGTAGCACCCGGTCGCGAAGTCCGTCGGGTTCTGCGCGCGCAGCGTCAGTATCACCACGTTGCGCGACGGGACCAGGTCTAGCATCCGAGCGCTGCTGGGCAGCTCTCGAGGCCCGTCGAAGAGGCGCATCCAGGCCACCGGCACGCCGCAGTGCTCCCTAAGCTGTTGCTTCACGTCCGCGGCCGTACTCCACGCCCGCACCCGCAGCCTGTAGCCACCGGGCTGCACAAGCAGCCGTAAATGACTGCTGCTTCGGACCCGCGGTCGTTGCGCGTGGTCCGCCGAACGCTCCTCCTTCATGCCCCCGCTCCGCCCTGGTCCTAGCATGTCTCTCGTACCACACCTCTCTCCACTCTCTAAACCCTACCCCGCCCGCCGCAGGAGCTGTTCCGACTTGTCGGACGACAGCGTCACAACAAACCTGAGAATTCAGGTTCGGTGTGTTTCGTGTCTTTGAAACTCCCCTTCCATAAACACAAATGCCTAAGTCGGTGTCGCTTCTTCTATTAACCAGACTTAGAACTTAAAAAAAAAAAAAAAAAAAAAAAAAAAAAACTATTTGTGTTTGAATTGGGCAAGGCAAGGGCCAAGAGGAGCCAGAGCAAGGACTCCGCGTTCAGACTGCACGGTCCAGATGAACTAGTAGTCGACACCTTACACATGCTCCGTCAGCTGCACCGCCCCACTCAGACGTCAGTCGCCAGTCGCCTTGTCGCCTTCAGGTGTGTCATGATGATGATATGCTTACCCCCACTGGATACCCCCCCCCCCAACACAGCAGCCGACATGGCCCACAGCCACAGCACACAAACAACACAGCCGAGTCTGCAAGGCCACGCGGCCACACACGATCACATACGGCGGCACCCCTGACGGTATAGTCTTACTAATTTTAAACAAAGCTGCCGCGCTTTACTGGCATCGTCGCATCGCATCGCCGCGCGCCTCCAGTGGACATGGCTCGCCGCCGCCCGAACCAGCAGCCGACTGCGACTGGCCAGGCGCAGCAAATATCCGCTGGCGCGAACTCGAGCAAGCCTACTGGAGTGGACATGGCTCGCCGCCGCCCGAACCAGCAGCCGACTGCGACTGGCCAGGCGCAGCAAATATCGGCTGGTGCGAACACGAGCGACGACTTTGCGTTGCCGGAGCCGGTCTATGTGATGCTCGGCCGGGACAACGTCGATGCCCGATTGAAGCATCTCGGCTTCGAGCTGTGCCAGGCGCTCGGGCTGGACGTCGAGGCTCGACCGTCGTTCCGCAAGGGGGAGAATACCAGTCGGGTCGACACGATCCAGCTGTCCTCCGAGACGGCGTGCGTGGTCGTCTCTCTCGGGACTGCAGCGTTCCTCCCGCCGCTGCTCGGCCATCTCGTCTCGTGCCCCAGCGTTCTCAAGTTTGGCTGCGGTGTCGTGGACGACTTGAAACTGCTCAAGACGCGCTTCCCCTCGACGTTCCAGAGTGCGCACGCCAGCGTTGTCAATGTGTGCGCTGCCGGTTGCATCGAGCTAGGCGTGCTGGCCCCGCTCACCGGTGCTGTGAGCGCGGCTGAGCCGCAGTACGGCCTTCGGCGCCTTGCGGCTCACTTCGGTCTGATGCTGGACAAGCCAAAGAAGGTCCAGATGTCCGACTGGGCGAGGGTGCCCCTCTCAGCGGAGCAGATTAGGTGCGTCGTCCCACCGCCAGGCGTGCGGCGGCTCTGTTTCCCCCGACACTGCATCACAGTGGGTCCTGTTCAGATCAGTGGTTCGGTCCCTTTGGTTTAAGCCAGAGGTCGCTGGAGGCGAGCCGCGGCCGCTCGCTCCTCCAACGCCAGGGCACCGCTGGCTCCGCCGAATCTTAACCCCATAAACTCCCCCGTTTCGGTGTCTCGGCAGGTACGCCGCGTCAGACGCCGCCGTCTCGCGCTGGCTCGGCGCGCGCCTCCTGCGCACGTCGCAGTGCGCGCTTCTCGCCGCGGCCGCGCAGCCGTTCGCGGGGCTCGGCGGGGGCGGACAGTGCGTCGCGACCCTGCTGCGTGTCGGCGTCGACCTCGAGAGTCTGCCCGCCGACGCGCAGCTCGTCCTCGCCGAGGCGCGGCGTCAGTGCGCCGAGAGCAAGCTGATGAAGGCGGCGGCGAAGGCGGGCGGTGCTCGGCCGGGTGGCGCCGTGCCTGCGGCTGCTGCGAGGCCAGTCAACACACCTGCCACCAAACGTCCCTTTGCAGGCCAGCCCGTCCAGGTAGCCAAGCGCCAGGACACCGGGGAGCGCGGCGGGCACGCCCAGGCTGCGCCTGCTGCGGGGAATGCTGCCAGGAAACACCAGGCCCCGGCGCCCGCGGCGAAGAAGAAGCAGCAGAACCAGAAGCAGCAGAACCAGGCGCGGGGTAAACCTCGCTCCAACACGGAGAAGCGGAGGAGACGCCGATCCAAACTGCAAGCAGGAGCAGTATAACGGGGCAAGGCGGCCTACAGTACGCGAGACGGCGCTGGCAGGACGTCCGAGGTACGAGAGATGTTGCGCTCGTGAGCGCCCAATCGCCCTATATTATTTGTCTTATAACATTCTTTCTGATTCTGATTCGCATATATGTCATTGTCTTTTCTGTGTCTGTGTCACTCGCGGCTGTGGCTGCGGTCAGGTGGGGGGTGGGCGGGAGGGCTCGCGATCGCCGCCCACCCGCCTACGACTACGACCGCTTAATGGTGTGGAAAGGCAGTCGAGGCTGGGCTGAACGGGGCGGCCGCGGGCGAGAGGCTGCTGAGACGAGCGGCAGCTAGGTCGACGGGAGAGCCAGCAGGCGGTGCCACGGGAGGAACAGCAGAGGCCGCGGCGCGCGGGCGCAGACCAGGCGGCGACATGTGACAGAGATCGAAGCAGAGAAGAACACGAACACGCACGACGACGGGCGGACGAAACCACAAACACGGCGGGCGCACGCCCAGGACGGGCAGCAAAGCAAACAGGGCGGGCGCTGTGCACAGCGCGCACACGTCTAAATGCGGAACCCAGGCACAGACTCCTACCGGTATCGTCCTGTGCTCACAACAAATGGTTTTAGTTTTAACAACCCTAAAATTAGAGATGAAGATTAGATAGAGAGCTATAATGGATAATAGCTATACGCTATACGCTATACATATTTTTATTATATTTTGTGTTCGTGTTGCGTGCTGTACGCTGGTGTGTCTATGCACATGCACATGAATATGCAAAAGCGCGCTGTCCGAGAGTATCTGTCAGTATCTGTTACTGAACGGTACACTGTCACTGTCACTGTAAAAACGTGCGTCGGTTCGTTGTTCGCTGCTTTTCACACCCCCTTATAGCCTTAGTTGCGGCGCACGCGCGCACGCGGGCCCAGGCCCAGGCGCGCGCGCACATACACAACAATAACAATACAATAATAAATGCACCCGCCACCGCCACCGGGGGCACCGTGGCATCCGCAACCGCACTCGCGCCGGCGGACGACACAGGAGGGCCCAGTCGCTCTCGGCTGTGACGACCCCCCTTCACTCCTAAACTACCCCCTTCACTCCTAAACTCCTTCGCTCCACCTACAGTAGACTAACACTGCGCGGTATGTGGCGCACTACCTCCTTCATGAGCGCAAGCGGCGCTTAGGAGCCTAGCGCTTTGCGCCGCTTGCCTCCCCCATCCTCTCCATCCTCCTGCGCCGCGGCCGCCGCCTTGGCGGCCACCGCCGCCGCCTCCTTCTTGGCCTTGCCCGGCCCCCTGACGCCCGGCTCACCCTTCACACGCTTCCGCGCGCCGCCCTCCGCGCCGCTAGATCCACGCTTGCCACCCTTGCCCGGCGGCGGCGCCTCGGCCGCCCTGGCCAGCCCGTCCAGCTTTTCCAACGCCTTGGCCAGCTTAGCCAGCCAGGTGCGCAGCGCGGCGCCGTAGGTGCGCTCGAGCGGCCAGGGTCCACTCGGCCCGCCCGCACCGTCGACCCACTCCCACTCGTCCTCGTCGGTGAGCCACTCACGCTTGGAGAAGCCGTCGAGCCGCACCTTGAGCCCCTTGGCCGCGTCCGCAGCCTCGGCCAGCCCATCGTACCCAACCAGCACGCCGTCCTCCTCGTAGTAGACCCGGAGGCGCGCGCCCGCCACCGAGCGCGCGGGCAGGCCGTGCAGCCCCGTGCTCATCTGCGGCTCGGCAGCCGCCGCCGCCGCGCTCCGACCGGCCGATTGCTGCGCGGCGCGCGAGGGCGGCCCCTGCGGGGGCGCGGGCGCCCACACCAGCTGCTGCATCGCGGGGCCCCCTACCGGTACCGCCGCGCCCGGCATGCCCGCCACGCCAGAAGGTGCGCCCTGCTGCCCCTGTGCGTGCATCTGCTGCGGCTGCTGTGTCGGCGACCCCTGCGCAAACGCGAAGCTACCCGCGCCCGTGCCGCCGCGGCCGCCCATGCCCACCGCGAGCTGCTGCGGCGCCGGCGCCGGCGCGACCGGCGGCTGCAGCCCGAGCACAATCTCTCGCAGCGCGGCGTCAACGACGAGCCCGACGCCTAGGCCGCGCAGGTCGGCGACGGCGTCGAGCGTCGTCTGCGCGTCGCTGAAGTGGACCAGCGAGGTGCGCACGCCCTGGATGCCGCGGCCGACGGCGGCGAGCGTCGAGAGGAGCGTCTCCCACGTCTCGCCCATCACACGCAGCCGCAGCCCCTCCGCGTGTACCCGCACCAGCTCATCGAGCGCCACGCCGCCCTGCACGCCGCCGCTCGCGCCGCCCGCCTCGGCGCGCTGCAGCAGCGCCTCGGCCGTGCTCGCCCACTTGCTCACCCGCGCCGCGCGCTCTTCGAGCAGGGGCAGCTGCGGCAGCTTGAGCGCCGAGGAGCGCGCGCGCTCGACCAGGCTGGCGAGCGCGGCGGGGTCGACGGGGCTGGCGCTCTTGGCGAGCGCGCTCGCCTCCTTGAGCCAGCGCTCAGCCTCGTCAACCAGCGCGCGCGCCTCGGACACGTCCGCTTCGACCGCCGCGAGCTCGCGCGCAAACAACCCCTCCCATGCGCCGCAGCCAAAAACCACCGGACCCTCCGTTTTGACCGTCGCAGAAGACTCCGCCGCGAGCGCCGAAGAGGCCCCGCCGCGGCTCGTCTTTGCAGTGCGGCGCTCCTCCTCCAGCTGGGCGACGCCAGCGTCGACCGCCTCCTCCAAAATCGACTTGAGCTCGGCCATCTCGAGCCCGGCCTGCCTCGGCTGCGGCCTCGGCTGCACCGTAACCACTCGGGGCAGCGCCGGTTTGTTGGCGGACAGCCCCGTCTCGGTGCACTCCAGCAGCGAAGCCTTGTCCGACAAAAGAAGGCCCGGCCCCGCCTCAGCGGACGCCCCCGCGGGCGCCTCCAGCTCCGGCTCAGCCGCCGCTCCCTCCCCGGCGGCGTCGTCTCCTTCTGCATTAAAGCACGGCGAGCCGCGCGCCGCGTGCAGCCTCCTGCGCACACGCCACGCCTTGAGCAGTGTCATGAGCTCGGGCTCGACCCGCAGCTCCTCGCCAGACTCGTAGAGCTCGCGCTGTAGCGACTCGCTCACGCACGCCCATAGGGGCCGCTCGCCCTCGCCGTTGGTGGACGAGTTTGAGGAGGAGCCGGCGCCGCCGTTGCCGTTGCTGCGCAGCTGCGCGAGGGCGGAGAGCGGAAGCGCCGAGAGCAGCGTGGGCACCGACGCAGCCTGCCACGCGAGCGCCGCTTCGTGCGCTCTGCGCAGCGCCACCGCGTCGTCTACGTGTACCCGCAACGCGTCGGCCCGTTGCAACAGGGCCGCCACTGCGGCGACGCGCGGCGTGTCCTTCGGTGGCGCCCGCCTGCAGCGCGGCTCGAACTTATAGCTCGCGCCCTTGCGCGCCGCGCAGGCGGGGCACTCGAACTCGTCGTTGTTGTTGGCCATCGCCTTGACCTTTGCGGGTGGCACGCCTACGCAGTGCATGTGGTACCAGATCTCGCAGCCGTCGCAGGCGAGCATCAGGCGGCGCAGGTCGTCGGGCTGGCGGCAGACGCAGTAGAGCGGCGCGCCGTCCGACTCGAGCACCCGCGCCACGTTATCGAGCTCGATGCCGCAGCCCTCGAAGAGCGTCTTGAGCGCAGCCAGCCACGCCTCGCCCTCGGCGGCCCTGGTCCGCAGGTCCGCCACCGCCTCCGAGAGCAGATTGGCCTTGTTGAAGTCCTTGAGCAGCCGCTGCACGTCCTCCAGCCTCGCGTCGGGCGCCGCCAGCCCTTTAGCCTGCGCGGCCCACTTGTTGGCGTCGGCGAAGGTCGCCGCCAGGTAGTTGCGCGCCTCGGTCGCGATGGGCAGCGCGTCGCCGCGCCGCAGCAGCGCCTCGAGGCTCTCGACGTGCACCGCGCCACTCTCGAGCATCGACGTTGCCTCCTCCTCCCACGCCTCGCACTGCGAGACGAGCCGCGTCAGCATGCCCAGCTCGCGCCCCGCCTTGTCCATCTCCAGCCCAACCTCTTCGCTCAGCCCAAGCTCCGACGCGCTCGGCGGGCCGCAACGCGCCTTGTCCTCCAACGCAGGCGCCGCGCCCTCGACCAACGACGCGGCGGGCGACGACGAGGCAGCGGGCGACGCGGCGCGCGCGCTGCGCCGCTGCGACGTACGCGACGGCGGCCGCTCCGGCTGCGACCCTGGCTGCACGCCCTCCGCCGCGCCCGCCGGCGCCTCCGCCTCGGCGCCCGCCGACGACGACGGCTGCTCGGCCCCTGGCGCCGTATGCACCAAGCAGAGCTCCTCGGCCTCCTGCACGAGCCGCTGGAGGCTGGCGAGCTTCTTGCTCCCCGTCCGGCCGGCGCGCAGCGCGAGCCGCCAGCGGCCGATGCGCAGCGGCACCGCGATGGGGACCAAGACGTTGAGCCCGTCGGCGTGCAGCAGCAGCTCGTCCACCTCCTTGACCAGCGCGTCAAACTCGGCTGTCAACTCGTGCTCGCCCGCGACGAAGGCGGCCACGTCGGCCAGCTCGGCGCCAGCCACGCGCGCACACTCGGCCAGCGCCGCCTCGGCGCGCTTCATCCAGTCAGACGCCGCGCGCACCTGCGGTACAAGGACGCGTCAGTTCAGTCGAGGGAGGGGCCTGTGGACGACACCTCTCGGTAATAATATAAGTATCTATAGATATCTCTACCACTCTATACATATCTATAGCTATCTATCTCTCTCTATATATATATATATATAGATAGATATACATGTATGTAATTTTTGTATATATATATATATATAGATATTATATATATGTATATGTATATTTATATATATATATATATATATATATATATATATATATATATATATATATATATATATATATATATATATATATATATATATATATATATATATATAGAGAGAGAGAGAGAGAGAGAGAGAGAGAGAAAGAATACATGTACGGCCCAATCGAGGCTTGGGGGCTCGGGCTGGGGTGTCGGGTGCGCGTGGTTGGGCTCCGGTCAAAGGTCAAGCCAGCACAGTCAAAGGGGCTGCGCACCTGCAGTGCAAGCAGCGACACCTCCGGCACGGCCGTCGCGAGCTCGAGGCCCGCGGAGAGCATCGTCTCGAGCTCGGCCAGCGTGGCTCGCATCCCGGCGCCGCGCGTCTGCTTGGCCTGCACGCGCCGCGCCCCCTCCTGCCACGCGCGGCCCTCGCTCACCGCGCGGCGCAGCGCCCCGAGGTGGGGCAGTGTCAGCTTGTGCCCCTCGACCTCACACAGCATGGCGCCCGCGTCGCGCAACGAGGGCCGGCCAGCGAGCTCCTCGCGGAGCTTGCTGGTCCAGTGCTTTGCGACCTCCACCTTCTTGGCCAGCTGCCGCGCCAGCCCAGAGCTGCGCCCCGCCTGGGCGAGCGCGCCCTGCTCCGCCAGCGCCTCGAGCTCCTCGAGCGACGTCGGCCCCGCCACCGCGCGCTTTGCCTGCTCGACCCACTCACTCTCCTGCAGTGAGGCGGTGAGCCGCTCCACCTCGGGCAGCGCGAGGCCGAGCCGCCGCCCTTCGCCCAGCAGCGCCAGCAGCGCGTTCGGCTCGGGCGAGCCGCTGGAGAGCAACGCGCTCGCCCGCTCCACCCACTTTGTCGAGGCTCGCACCCGCTCCTCAAGCGGACCCATCTCGTCGAGCGCAAGGTTGAGCTCGCCCTCGCCCCGCGCGAGCAGCTTGCCCATGTCGCTCAGCGCACCCGCGTCGACGCCCGACGTGACCGAGAGCGCCGCGCCCACCGCCCCCTTCCACTCTCCTGCCTCCCGCAGCCGCTCGCGCACCTGCGCAATCTCGTCGGCGCGCAGCCGCAGCTCGACCGCCTCGGCGACGAGCCCCTCCGCCTCGGCCAGCGTCAGCTTAGCCGACGCCTTGCCGCGCGACGAGGTGCGGCGCAGCAGGTCGGCGTGCACGCGCGCCATCCACTTTTTGCAGGCGGCGACGCGCGAGCGGAGCGCGCTCAGCTGCGGCGCCTGGAGCCGCAGCCCCTCCGCCAAGCGCGCGAGCTCCTGCAGCTCGCGCAGGTCACACGTCTGCTCGAGGCTCGCCGCCGCGCTCGCGAGCCACGCCTCGCACTCGGCGAGCCGCGCGCGCAGGGCGCCAACCTCGGTGAGCGGCAGCGGCGGCACCATGGCGTCCGCCTCGGCCAGCGCCTCGCGCATCAGCTCCACCGGCTGCGCCGAGCCGAGCACCGCGCCGTGCCGCTTGTGCCACCGGTGCGCCGCGCGCGACTGCGCGGCCAGCAAGTCGAGCCGCGCGAGCGCGTCGTCGGGCGCGCCTTGCTCGTCGGCGCCGGCGCCGAGCAGCGACTCGTGCACGCCGAGCGCCTCGGTGCCCTCCGCCAGCAGCGCGCTGAAGCGCTCCAGCGTGAGCGAGCCCGCGCCGCTGGCCCGGTCGAGCTCGCGCAACCACGCCCCGACGGCCGGCGCGCGCGCCGCCTCCCACGCCGCCTCGGCCTCGGCCACGCCGCGCGCCATGTCGTCGGCCGGCGCGCAGAGCCAAGCCAGCTTGAGGCCGCGCGAGTGCTCGGGCACCGCGACCTCGCAGCTCGGCGCGCCGCGCGGGATGTACGAGGGCGACGCCTCGGGCCCGCCGTGCGCCGCGCAGAGCGCCGCCATGAGCAAGTCGCCCTCACAGTAGCCCAGCGCGCGCACTTCCTCACGCTGCTCCGCCGGCATCCGCGCAAGATGGCGCGACGCGGCGAGCAGAGTATATTTCGCCGCCAATGCTTCGTAGCCGCAGAGGTGCAGGTGCACCATCACCTGCTCGTCGAAGCGCAAGGCGGACGAGAAGTCGCGCCCTACGAGCCGGTGGCCGAAGGCGAGCAGATCCACCAGCTGGCGCACCGAGACGCAGCCGGGCCGCCAGAGCGGCGCCGAGGCGTCGCCGTTCGGAGCGGCGAGCACCTCGTCTGTTGTCCGTAGGGGGGGCACGGCCGCTTGGTACTTTGCCGCGTCGATGCGTGGCTGGCGGTAGCCCAGCCCCTTCTCGCGCGATTGGTCCACCTCGCGCGTCAGCGATGACAGCTCCTTGTTCACGTTCCGCCGGTTCGACGACGCATGAGCCTGAGGAGGTGGGGCGGCGGCGGGCGCTTCAAAGTGGCGCGGTGTGGCGGCGTCGGCGGGCGGAGTTTGAATAGGGCCTCCGCGACGCGGAATCCTGCGCCATGCGGGTGGTGCCGTCGCGCGTCTGGCGTTGCGCCCCCTGCACGCTGTGCTCCCACCGACAGCGGGGATCGCTAGGCATTCCCACTCACCGGGCACTGCCACTCTCCCTCTGGCGCGATCTCCAGCGGCGGATCGAGGCAGTACATGTGGTAGGAGCGGTCACAACGATCACAGAGGAGCAGGTCGCCACCGCCACCGCACGAGCGGCAAAAGTCGTCATTCGTGTCCTCCGGATCAACTGCGAGGGCGCAGAGGAGGGTGTGCTGATGAGACGCGGCAGGCGCGGTTCCGGCCGTTTGTGCGCGGGCCTCTGGCGGTGACGGCGGCACCTGCAGTGTTGGCCGGCGGAGCAGCAGCAGCCGCAGACCCGCCACCGCCTCGGGCGCTCGCCCAGGCGCTATCTGCAGGCGAAATGAAGGCGCAGAGGGTCAACTGAAGGCGCAGAGGGTCAGAGTGCAGCAATGCAGTGCGGCCAGGGCCTGGCTGCAGAGCAGCTTGGCTCTGCGGGTGACGCCGGCGCGCCAGCACCTGCCACCGCCTGCTGTGCAAACTCCTCGTCGCCACCAAAGCCACAGTAGGCCACCAGCCTCGCACAAGTGCATCTTGAGCCCAGGCCAGCGGCCGGACCGCGGTCTTGTGCAAATTCTTTTTCATCCATGCTGAAAAAAGCGGCAAAAAATATCGCCGGGGAAACTCACCTCGTAGCAGCGCCAGCGCCGGCGTCGAGACAGGCGCGCCGCTCGCCCGCATCCGCCGCGCGTGCCCTGGCCTGCTCGCCGGGCCGCGGCCTGACCCCGCGAGTGCGCTTTGCCGTGCGCAGGTTTTCGCGCCGCTTCCGCCATGAGCCGGCGCTATGATTCGCGGACGACCATCTTCTCGCCGGAGGGGCGTCTCTACCAGGTGGAGTATGCCATGGAGGCCATCTCGCACGCGGGCACCGCGATCGGCGTGCTTGCGAGCGATGGGGTCGTGCTCGCCGCCGAGAAGAAGATGAACTCCAAGCTGCTCGAGCCCGCCAAGAGCTCGGAGAAGATGTACATGATCGACGACCACGTTGCGTGCGCCGTCGCGGGCATCACCGCCGACGCCAACATCCTGATCAACCAGGCGCGGCTGCACGCGCAGCGCTACCTGTACAATTACCAGGAGCCGCAGCCGGTCGAGCAGCTGGTGCAGAGGCTGTGCGACGAGAAGCAGGCCTACACGCAGTACGGAGGCCTGCGGCCGTTTGGCGTCGCCATGTTGTACGCCGGGTGGGACGCCATCCACGGGTTCCAGCTCTACCAGGTGCGGCGCCCCCGGCGGCGCGCGGCGCAACCCCCCGCGCGTGCGCACCCTGCTTCTAGACTCCCTTCCGCACACCAACCTCCTCGGCCGCTGTGATCCCTCTTCTCCTCGACGTGAAATGTTTTACACCAGCTTGGGCTTGGCGGGCATGGCTCGCCCGCCTGCATCTCCCTGGAACCCCCTGTACCCCGTCGTTTACCACGGCGACCGGTGCCGAGGCGTATTCCCATCTCCGGCTGTAGCCGAACAGCCGAAAGCGCGCCCGCACTCGCTCCGCGCACTATCCAGCCTCGTGCTCCTCTGTTCCGCAGAGCGATCCGTCCGGCAACTACAACGGCTGGAGGGCGACGTGTATCGGCGCGAACGAGAAGGCCGCGACGTCGCTGCTCAAGCAGGAGTACAAGGAGAAGATCATCCCTCTCTCGGAGGCGTTGCAGCTGGCGATCAAGGTGCTGACCAAGACGGCCGACGCCACGCTGCTCACGCCCGACAACTTCGACATTGTGACGCTCACGCGCGAGGACGGCAAGGTCAAGTACACGCAGCTCTCCGCGGCCGAGAGCCAGGTGCTCCTCGACATCGCCAAGAAGGAGTCCGCCTCCGCGGACGCCTGATCCAAAGAGTCAAGTTGCGTAGCGGGGTCCGGAGCGGGGGCCGGGCGCCGCCTCCGCAGAAGCATTTAGCCAAAAGTCCAATTGGGGCCGGGTTGGGGCGGGGCGGCGAGGAGGCGCGAACGGGGCGCCGTGGAGCGAGGCGGCGCGTCGGGACAAGGCGCCGGTAGGGGGCGGTCTGCGACTCCGTGCCGGCCTGGTGCCGGACTGGGCGCCGGTCAAGCCGGCTACCCACGCGCAGGGTTTTACGACCTAACCGCCACACGCCTCGTGCTCGTGACCTGGTCCACTGATCTCTTTCTCTAGGTCACTGTGAGGAGACGGCCGGTGGCCGGCGCGGCGCTCGCTGCGAAGCAGAAACTTAGAGCGACGAGACTGTTTGCTCTCGACGCCGACGCAGCTGATCGAGAGAGCAAATGGTGGCTCTCGTGTCTCCGTCTGCACGCAGCGGCAGCCGCCGGCGGCCGCGGGGCCCGGTGTGGCGTGGGGCTTCCCGGGCGGGTGACTTTTTTTATATGGTTGGCTTCTCTGGATTTTGATTATGGGTCTGCGTTCTGGGGGGCAGCTGGGGCTCTGGATGTTCGTGTGTGTGTGTGTTTTGGTCGACACTGTCACTGTCTGTCCCGAGTACGAGTACACTGTTACAGACACAGACTGTCACTGACGACGCACTTCGTACACAAACCCCCACACCCAGCGGCCCAGCAGTCATACGAACCGCCGCAGTCGCCGGCATCAGGAGGCAGGGCGACACGTGGTAAGACTAAAAAGGTGAACAGACCCCCCCCCCCCC
>Ga0209390_10005633_pt1 | contig 17507 bp, 6 predicted proteins | sample BON01_FD_187212 | JGI IMG/M metagenome (GOLD analysis project Ga0209390, IMG submission 187212) | Freshwater microbial communities from Lake Bonney liftoff mats and glacier meltwater in Antarctica - BON-01 (SPAdes) (version 2) | ecosystem: Environmental > Aquatic > Freshwater > Ice > Glacier...
GGGGGGGTTTTTTTTTTTTTTTTTTCGGTCGGTCGTTGCTGTCGGTTGCTTTTTGTTGCCGTCGGTCGTTGCTGTCGCTTTTGTTCTTCCCCCGCCCGGCCCCGCCCCCCGCGCTCACACGCCCGCCTCTCCGCAAAAAAAATACAATCGAAACCTAGCTACCTCCGCGGCCGCCTCGAGCGCGCCGCCGGGCACGCCACCCTCTACGAGCTCCACTACCACATGATCACGCTCGGCAAGGTCCTGTGCACCAAGCGCAGCCCCAACTGCGCGGCGTGCCCGCTCGAGGGCGCGTGCGAGTACGCGCGGGGCGGCGGGCGGCGGCTCGGGCAGGCGCCGGGGGGCGTCGGCGGCGGCGGCCCCTCCTTGGCGGGCCGCGTGCCCCAGTCCGCGCCGATCCACGCCGCCCGCGGCAGGCCGCGAGAACGGGGCGGGGGATCGGCGTTCGCGGGCATCTGGGGGCGCGCGCCGGGGCCCCAGTCGGCGGCGGGCGTTCAGGGCGGCGCGGCGGCGGTGGCGGGCGGCTGGTCGTGGGCGGCTGCGTCGGCGGCGGTGCGCGCGGCGCGGGAGGCCGCCGCCGCGGCGGCGGCCGCGGCCGCCGCCCGGCAGCAGCAGGCGGCGGGCGGCGGGGGGTGGGGCGCGGCGGGGCAGCACGCGGCGGCGGCGGCATCGGGCGCGGGCGCGGGCGGCGGTGGCCCCGCGCGCGCGGCGGCGGCTCAAGCGGCCGCGGCCGCCGCCGCCGGCCGGCCGTGGCGGCTGCAGCAGCGCTACTTTGCGCGCTTCGCGGAGGCGGCGGCCGCGGGTCCGGACATCGAGGACCTGGTGCAGCAGGTGGCGGCGGTGCGGCGGCCCCGGTCGCGCGTCACGTACGCGTGGGAAGAGCGGCCGCAGCAGTGGCAGGAGCAGGAGGAGCAAGGGGCGGCGGCGGCGGCGGCGGAGGACGTCGACGAGGCGGCGGCGGCGGCGGCGGCGGCAATGGCTCCCGCTGCAGACGCGCTGGCGGCAGGCACGCCGCCACCTGGAGAGGAGGCGGACGAGGTCGTGGAGCCACCCGAAATCGTCTCTGTGCAAGAGGAGGCCGCCGCCGTGGCCCCGCGTGCCCCCCTGGCCTCTCGGGCGGCGGCGGCGGCGGAGGCCGCGGCGGCGGCGGCGGCAGCGGGCGAGCGCTCTGGCGGCGAGGAGGCGAGCGGCAAGCAATGCGACGGTGACGACGACGGCGACGCGGATGGCAGCAGCGGCAGCGACGACGACCCGCCCAGCCGGCGCCGCTGCCTGCGCGCCCGCCGCGGCGCGTGCGCCGTCGGGGCCGCCGTGCCCCTCAAGTTCCGCGGCTTCGACCAGGAGGAGCCGCCGCCCATGCCCGCGCGCCGCAAGGCCGGCGGGACAAAAAAGGTCGCGCCGCCCCCTCCTCTTTTGGCCGCCGGACAGCAGGACGAGGAGCCAGGGGGCGGCGGCGACGGCGGCGAGGAGGCGGCGGCGCCGGCTGCGCTGGAGGAGGAGGACGCCGGCGATCCCGCCGCGACCGCCGCCCCTGCTGCTGCTTCTGCCGCGCCTCAAGAGCAAAAAAAATCCGGCGGCGGTGACGGCGGCGACGCCGGCAGCCAACAGAAAGAGGAAGAGAAAGACGAGGAGGAGGAAGAAGATGAGGAAGAGGAGCCGCTCGACGCCGGCGCCGTCGACGCCGCCGACTCGTCCGACGAGGACTGGGGGGCGGCGGAGGGCGGCGGCGGGCGGCGGCGGCGGCGGCACCACCGCCACGACCGTCGCCGCGACAGCCACAAGGGCCGCCGAGCGGCCGCCGCCTCCCGCAATCGCCGCGCCGAGGAGGAGGAGGAGGAGGAGGAGGGGGCGGCCGCGCCGCTGCCGGCGCGCGGCTGCCCCCCTCGCGCCGCCGCCGCCTCCGCCACCCCGGCCGCCATCGCCGCCGCCGTCGCCGCCGCCCTGGGCGTCCCGCTCGCGGTGGCCGCGGCGCTTCCCCAGGCCGCCGCCGAGTCGGCCGCGCTGCTCGCGCGCCTGGAAGAAGGCGGCGCAGAAGGCGGCGGCGGCGGGCGCGCCCCCTCCCGCCGTTTCCACCCCGGCGCCGCCTCTGGCCCGCGCAAGCGCCGCCGCCTCTGGTTTGAGGCGCCCTCCCTGCTGGGCGCCTGGTGGGTCGCGCGCCAGCGCGAGGAGGCCGAGCGCCTCGCGGCCGAGGCCGCCGCCGAGGCCGCCGCCGAGGCCGCGGCGGCCGCCGAGCGCGCGCGCCGGGAGGGGCTGCGCCGCGAGGCCGAGGCGGCCGTGCGCGAGGCCGAGCGGCGCGCGCGGGCGCGGCGCAGCGCGCGCGACGCGCTGGGCGGCGCCTTTCCCCGGTCGTCGCGCTCGCCGTCGCTCGAGCCCATCGCCGCCGAGCTGCCGCCGCGGATGCTGCGCGGGGAGGAGGAGGACGACCAGGCGACGGTCGAGCATGAGGAGGGCGCGCGGCGCACGGCCGCTCCTCTTGGTGCCGCTGGCTGCGCCGCCGCCGCCGCCGCCGCCGCCGACGAGGGCGAGGGCGAGGACGGCGGCGGCGGCGGCCAAAAGCCGGCGGCCCCGCGGCAGCCGGCGCTTCGCATGGCGAGCCTGACGCCGCCGCCCGCGCGCGACGCGGCCGCGGCCGCGGCTCGCGCGGCCGCCCGCGAGGAGCGCGCGGCGGCGCGCGCGGCGGCCCTGGCCGCGCTCGAGGAGGCGCGGCGGCGCGAGGAAGAGGAGGAGGAGGAGGAGGAGGACGGGGAGGACGAGGACGAGCAAGAGGACGAGCAAGGGGCGGCGGCAGCGGCGACGGCCGAACAAGGCCCCGCCGCCGCCGCCGCCGCCGCTGCCGCCGCCGCCATGCAGCTCGCCCACGCCGCCCAGGAGGACGCCGAGGCGGCGGCGGGAGACGCCGAGGCCGCCGAGCTCGAGGCTGCCGCGGCAGGCGAGGCCGAGGGCGACGGCGACGGCGACGAAGAGGAGGCGCGAGCGGCCGCCGAGGCCGCCGCCGAGGCCGCGGGCGCGGCGGCGCGCGCGGCGGCGGCGGCGGCCGAGGCCGAGCTGGAGGCGGCCGCGGCCGAGGCCGGGGTGGCCGCCGCGATGGCCACGGCCATCGAGCGCGCGCACCGGCAGCAGCAGGAGCAGCGGCGGCGGCAGCAGCGGCAGCGGGAGCGGGACGACGAGGAGGAGCGGCGGCTCGCGCGCGAGGCGGCCGAGGAGGACGAGGCCGCGGCCGTGGCCACAGAGGCCGCAGCCGCCGTCGCCGTCGCCGACGCCGCAGCAGCAGAAGCGGCGGCAGAGGTGGCGCCTGCCGTTCCGGTCGTCGCTGCCTCGGTCGCCGCGGCGACGGAGGACGGGCCCCTCGCGGCCGCGGCCGCTTCGCGCAAGCGCCCGCGCCCGCCGCTCAAGGAGCGCGGCGAGGCGGCCGCCGCTGCCGCTGCCGACGGCGCGGGCGCTGCCGCCGCCGCCGCCGCTGCCGCCGCCGGTGCCGGCGTCGCCGGTGCCGCCGCGGAGGCACCAGCGCTTCCCCCGCCTCCCTCCGCCCCGTCGTCCTCTCCCGATCCGGCGCTGCGCAGCCCATCCGGCGACGTGATCGTCGTCCTCGAGGCGCCCGCCGCGGGCCAAGCCCTCAAGCAGCAGCAGCAGCAGCAGCAGCACGAGCAGCACCAGCAGCAGCAGCAGGGGGAGGAGCAGGGCGCGGCAGGAGCGGCGGGGCCAACGGCGGCGGCGGGCGGCGCGCAAGAAGAGGAGGAGGAGGACGACCCCGCGTTCCCCGAGCCGCCGCCCGTGCCCCTCCGCCCCCGCGAGGAAGACGAGCAGGGGGAGGAGGACGAGGCCGTCACGGTGCAGGAGGTGCAGTCGCTCGAGGTCGCGCGCGTGCTCGCGGCCGTCCAGGACTCTGCCGGCGCGGCCGCCGCCGCCGAAGCCGCTGCCGCCGCCGCCGAGGCCGCCGCCGCTGCCGCCGACGCGGCGGCCACTGCGGCGGCCGGCGGCGGCGGCGACGGCGGCGCCACCACCGCGGGCGCGGCCGCAGCTGGTGGCGACGGCGACGAAGAGGACGAGGACCCGGGGGCCGCCTACGAGCGCTTCGCCGCGGCCCAGGCCGCGGCCGCCGCGGCGGCGGGCGCCGCGGCCGGCGCCGTGGGCGCGGGCGCCGGCGCCGCCGGCGCCCACGGCCCCGCCCCGGCCGGCGGCGCCGACCCTTCCCCGCCCGGCGCCCGAATGCCCCTCCCCGTCGCCGTGCGCGTGCTCGGCCTGCTTCCCCCGCCGCAGGCGCCCCGCGCCGACGGCGCCGTGCGCGACGACCCCGCGGCCCTGCCCGAGGCCATCCGGCGCGCGCAGAGGCGCTACAGGGAGCTGTCGCTGCTGCTCCACCCGGACAAATGCTCCCTGCCCGGCGCCTCGGCCGCCTTTGCGGCGCTGGCGGCGGCGCGCGCGGCGGCGGTCGGGGCGTGGGAGCGGGCGCTGGCGGCCGAGAGGGTCGGTGGGATGGGGTTGGCGGACGGTGGCGAGCGGGGAGCGCGGGCCGCTGGCGGCGGCGGGGCGGGCGGCGGGGAGGGGGAGGAGGGAGACGAGGACGACGACGAGGACGGCGGGGGCGGGTGCATCGGCGGCGGCGGCGGCGGCGGCGGCGGAAGCTATGGCGGCGCGGCGGCGGCGCGGCTGCTGGGGCTGAGCAACCCGAACCGGCGCGTGCTGCACGCGATCGAGGTGGACGACGAGCTGGCGGACCTGATCGAGGCGCACGCGGTGGCCGAGGAGCTGCACCAGGCGACGGGCGGCTCGGACGGCGGCGACGAGGACGAGGACGGCGGCGGCGGCGGGCAAGAGGCGCGGGGGGCCAACGGCGACGGCGACGGCGACGGCGACGGCGACGCCGACGCTGTCGCCGACGCCGACGCCGACGCCGCGGCCGACGCGCTCGCGCTCGCGCGCTTCTCGCGCCGCGTCGCCGCCGCCCGCGCCTCCGTGCGCCTGCGCCTGCCCCGCCCCCTGGACGGGGACTCGTGCCGCCCCTTACTCGTCCTCCTCGACCTGGACGAGGGCGCGCGCGAGGCCGCCGAGGACGAGGCCTGCCGGCAGGCCGTCAAGGCCTGCGTGCACGCGGCAGTCCACCGCGCGGCCTGGCGCAGCCGGCGCGAGCTGGCGGCCGAGGCGGCCGAGGAGGCGCGGCTGCGGGACGAGGCGCGGCTGCGCGAGGACGCGAGGCTGCGCGAGGAGGCGGCGCGGCGGCGCGAGGAGGGCGGCGGGTGGGGGATGGTCGTCTTGTTGGCGACGGCGGCGGCGCCCCCACCCTCGGCGGCCGGCCGGAACGGCAACAGCGCCGCCGCCGCCGACGCCGCCGCGGCCGCCGCCGCCGACGACGAGGGGAGGGTCGAGGACGCGCCCGCGCTCCTCCCCGCCGCCACCCCCCCGCCCTCCTCTCAACCGTGCCCCACCCCCATCGTTTTCTTTGCCCTGCCGCCGCCGCCCCAGACCCCCCTGGCGTCCGCGGGTCCGCTGCTCATCCCTAGCGTGCCGGCCGCCATCGACGCGCTCTCCCCCTACGTCCCCCCCGTGCGCCCCGCGCCGCCCGCCGTGCCCCGCGGCGAGCCCGTCGGCCCCGCCGAGCTCGCGCGCCTTGCCCCCCGCCGCCGCCGCGCCCTGGTGGCCGTCGTGCTCGCGCCCATGTTCACGGCGTGCCGCGGCGCCTTCCCGCTCAACGGCACCTACTTTCAGACCAACGAGCTAGTGCTCAACTTGGCCTCTGCCGCCGAGCCGCTGCCGCTGCCGCCGCGCCTGCTGTCCGCCCTGGCGGCCGTCGCGCGCGAGGCGGCGGCCGAGGGGCGGCGGCGGGCGCGCGGGGAGCGGCGCGAGGCGCGGCGGCGGGCGCGCGTCAAGGCCGAGGCGGAGGGGGAGGAGGAGGAGGGGCGGGGGCGGGCGCGGCGGGCGCAGGAGGAGGAGGGAGGGGAGGCGCAAAGGGCCGGCGGCGGCGAGGGCGGCGGCAGCGGCGGCGAGGGGGAGCAACACGCGGAGGAGGACCTCATGCCGCGCCCTCTGCTGACCATGGCCGACGCCGGCGCCGACAACGGCGAGCGGCGCCGCCCGTCCGAGCGCGAGGCCGAGGAGGCGGCCGCGGCCGCGGCTGCCGCCCTCCTCGAGGAGGAGGAGCGCGGCCTCAACGACAACGAGCGGCAGCGGCGGCGCGAGGCGCGCGAGCGCGCGGCGGCGGCCGAGCGGGCCGCGGCGGGCGGCGCCAACGGCGACGACGGCGGAGGCAGCGGCGCCATCGTGCCCGCCTCCGGCCCGGCGTCCGAGGCCGCGCTGCGGCGCCGGCAGGCCTGGGACGAGGAGGACGCCGCAAGCGAGGCGGCCGAGGCGGCCGAGGAGGGCGAGGAGGCCCTCCGGCGCGCGCGCGAGGAGGAGGAGGAGGCGGAGGAAGAGGCGAGGGCGGCGGCGGCGGCGACGGCCTCGGCGGCGGCGGCGGCGGTATCGGCCGCCTTTTGCGCCGCCCCCGCGCCCTGCGCGCCCCAGCCCCTGCGCCTGCGCTGGCGCCCGGCCGTCACGGGCTCGTCCGCCGCCTCCGTGTGCCGAGGGCTGGGGCGCAGGCAGATCGCCGCGCTGTTTGGCGGCGGCGCCGGCCTCTGCATCCGGTCGCTGTCGCCGGCGCTGCGGGCGGCGCCGCTGCCGGCCTACCTGGCGCCCGTGCCGCTGCCCGCCAAGGGGGCGGCCGCGGCGGCGGCGAGCGCGGCGGCGGACGCTGCCGCTGCTGCGGCTGCAAGCGCGGCGGCGGCGGCGGCGGCGGCGGCGGCGGCGGCGGCGGCTGCCGCGAGTGCCGCTGCTGCTGCTTCCGGCGCGGCCGCTCGTGCGGCGGCGGCGCCGTGAGCGCCTCGCGCGCCTGGCGCGCTACCTGGAGCGGTGCGGGGACAGCGTGCGCGCGGCGGACGCGTGGTCGGGGGCCGGGGAGGGGCTCGTGGCGGCCAACGGCGCCGAGGCAGCAGAGGGGACTTTGCGACAACCCCACCGGTCGCCGTCCTGCGCGCCGCCGGCGCCGGGCGCGGACAGCGATATGGCCAAAAGGGATGGCCGTCAGGAGGACGGGCAGGACGCCCGTTTCGCCGGCCCTTTCTTCCTTGGCTTCCCCCCCCCACGCACACACTACACACCTAACAAACTCGAACTCACCGTGAACAAACAAAACAACCATGATGATCTTGCGTTCGATTGCCGCCGCGGGGCGCGTCTCCCCTGCGCGAAAGACGTAAACCGACAGTCGGCTGAGGCATTTTCCCCCCCGCAAAAAAAGCCCTTCCTTTCCCCGATGGCGCGCGCGGGCTCGCGGTTCGGCCGCCACGCGGTGCCATTGGTCTTGCTCCTGGCCCTGCTGGCGGCCCCGGGCGCGGCGCGAGCGAGGGTGCGTCATTTGTGTTCCATCGCTCTTTCCTCCCGACCTTTCTTCCTCTTCCCTTTTCGTCTGGCCCCAATCAGCAGATTCACTCAAACGTCCTCCCTCCCCCTCCTCTCTCCCGCACGCACGCACACACAAACCAACCAAGCAGGCACCCCTACACAAGCGCGCCCTCCGCCAGGCCTTCGTCCCCCCCCCACCGCCGGGCGCCTTTGTCCCCGTCGCCGGCGGAGGCGCCGCCGGCTTTGTTCCGTCCGCGCCGACGCTCGTGCCGACGGCCGGCGGCGGCTTCGCCGTCGTCACCCCGCCGGCCACAGGGCAACCTTACGGCGCCCTGCTCGGCCGCGCCTCCGGCGGCTCCTCCTCCTCCTCCTCGCCCGCGTTCGGCTACATGCCCGCGGTCAACTCCCCCGGCGGCTACTGCCTGCCGGAGATCCAGTACGCGTGGCAGATGCCGCTCGGCCACCAGTGCCCGCGCGGCAGCGCCGGCGTCGCCTCCTCCGCCGGCGGACCCGTCGCGAGCTGCGTCGCTCAGACGTGCGTCGCCACGGCCGTCGACGCCGCCGGCAACGCGCTGTCCGTCCGGTGCAGCCAGCGCAGCAGTCCCCCGCGGCCCGTGTGCGCGCCGGGATGCTTTGGCCCGGAACCCGGGACCGCGGCGTTCGAGGCGGCGGGCGGCGGGTGCGTGTGCACGGTGGCCGCGCAGCCTTGCCCCGAGGGGCTCTTCCCTGCGACGTGCAATTGCGACTCGGGCGCCGTCGTCTGCGCGGTGAGCGCGTCGATGTGCCCGTCGCTGTGCGCGGGCGCCGGACCGCCGGGCGCGGTGCAGGCGCTTGTGTGGCGCGTGCGCAGGGGCACGGTGCTGGCGCCCGGGGCGGCGCCGGCGGGGGTGGGCGTCTTGGGCCCCGGGGGCGTCGTGCTGCCGCCCAGCAGCGGCGGCGGCGGCGGCTTTGGCGGAGGGTTCCCGCCGCCGCCGTTCGGCCCGCTGCCGCCTTTGCCGCCCGCGCTCCCCCCTCTGCCGCCCGCCCCTTTGCCGGCTCCGCCCCTGCCGCCGCTTGTGGTTCCGACGCCTGTGGTCGCGTTGCCCGCGCTGCCGGCCCTCGCGCCCGCGAGCCCGCCGCCGGTCTTCACTCCCGTGCCTCCGCCGCCGCCGCCGCCGCCGCCGCCGCCGCCGCCGCCGCCGCCGCCGCCCGTGGAGAGCCCCTCGCCGTCGCCGTCGCCTTCGCCGTCGCCGCCGCCCGTAGAGAGCCCTTCGCCCTCGCCGTCGCCCTCCCCGCCGCCCGCGGATAGCGACTCGCCCTCGCCGTCGCCGTCGCCCTCGCCCTCGCCACCGGCAGAGGGCTCCGCGCCGTCGCCGTCGCCGTCGCCCCCGGTCCGGCGCCGCGCCCTGCGCGCCGACCTGGCCGCGGGCGCGCCGCCCGGGCAGCGGCAGCCGCGGCGCCTGCCGCCGGGCGCGCCGCCCGAAGACATTGTGGAGGAAGAGGATGAAAAGGACGAGGAGGAGGAACAGGGCGGGGAGGAGGCGCGGCGCCGGCGCCGGCGCCGGGGCCGCCGCCTCCAGGGCCGCCGCCGCCGCCTCCTCTTCTCTTGGGCGCCGGGCGTGGCCGGGGGGCGGCACCCGTCGGACAACAGCAACGGCCTGTACGTCTCCGGGGGGGGCGGCGGTGGTGGCGCCGTGTTTGGCGGGCAGGGCGTCGTCGGCGGCTTGGTCGCCTGCCCCTATGCGGCGGGCGCCGCCGGCGCCGGGGGCGGCGATCCGGCGGCGGCAGCGGCCGCCGCCGCCGCCGCAGCCGCCAACGCCGGCGGAGGCGTCCCGGGCCTCGGCGCGGCCGGCGGCGCCTTTGGCGGCGTGCCCTTCTCCCCCGGCCTGGTCTCGGGCCTCGTCCCCCCTGGCCCCGGCGTGCCGCTCGAGCAGCAGCTGCCCAACCTGCCCTTTGTCAACCGCGGCCCCGTCGCGTCGCTCATCCCGCCCTTCTCTCCCCCTGCCGGCGCGCCCTTTGGCGCCGGCATCATCCAGGCGGCGCCGATCGGCGGCGGGGCGGTCATCCCAAGCACGCCCCGGCCCTTCCCGCAGACGGGCAAGAGGTGACTGATGCGTTTCTTCTTGAAGTCGGCTCGCGCCGTTCCGTGTCGTTTCGTTTCGCTTCGTTTCGGAACCCCCCCACTGTTTGTTCCTATTTCGTGCGTCGTTTTGTTCCTGCGCCGCCCTTGGCATGGCGGGGGGGGTCCAGTGACCGCCGCCGCCGCCGCAACCCCAAGACATAAATCTCAAGAAATGAAATGACCGGAATAAGATCGAGCTTCTTTCTTCTACATGTGTTGTTCAAGTTGTTAATGTCCATTCAGTTTATGGTGTCGTGGTTCGAAAAGCAAGAGTGTGTGTGGCCTGGGCGAGAGTCGTCCTCACCCGGGCGCAGCAGCGGCTTGAATGACAGCGGCGGGAGCGACAGCGGCGGCAGCCGCAGCACCAGCAGCGGCAGCGGCAGCAGCAGCGGCGTCGGCAGCCGCGGCGTCGGCGTCCCGTCGGGAGGGAAGAGCGCCAGCGTGCACACCCGCCCCGCCCCCGCCGCCCCCGCTTCCACCGCCGCTCCCCATCAGCAGCGCCCGCTCCAGCGCCTCCCGCTGTGCGCGGCTCTGCGCCAGCGCCGACCGCAGGGCCGCGCGCTCTTCCTCGAGCGCCGCCTCGCGCTCGCCCCTTGCGGCCAGCGCCAACTCGCGCTCGCGCAGGGCGGCGCGCGCGGCCTCGAGCTCGAGGCGGAGGGCGGCGGCGGCGCGGCGGGCATCAGCCTCGGCGGCGGCGGCGGGGGGCTTGGCGGCGGCGGCGGGCGCGCTCGGGGAGCCGGCGGCGCCACCGTTGCCGCCGCCGCCGCCATCGCCGTCGTCGCCGCCGTCGCCGCCGCCGCCGCCCTTGCGGCCGCGGCGCTTGACCCGCGTCCTCCTCGCCTTGGTGCTCGCCGCGCCCTCGCCTTGGCCCTCGTCGCCGCTGCCGCTGCCGCTGCCAATGCCCGCCTCGCTGGCGTGGCCGTTGCCGCCGCCGCCGCCGCCGCCGCCGTTGCGCTCACCGCCGCCGCCGCCGCCCTCGGCCGCGGCCGCCTTGCCCTTGCCCTTCTTCTTCTTCTTCTTGTCCTTGGCCGTCTTGGAGGCGCCGTACTCGTCGCCGCTGTTGTAAGGGCCGTAATCAGGCTCGCTGCTGTCGCTGCCGCCGCTGCTTCCGCTGCTGCTGCTAGGCGGGGCCGGCGGCGGCGCGGCCATTTTCGGCGGCGGCGGCGCGGGAGGGGCCTTGCCCTTTTTATTTTTTTGCGGCAGAGGTGGCGTCTGCCCGGCGGCGGCGGGCTTTTTCGCTGCTGCTGCTGCGGCCGCTGCTGCGGGCGCGGACCCCGCAGGCGCGGGCTTGGCCGCGACAAACACCTTTTTGGCGGGCGCCGCCGCCGCGACTGCCCTGCGACCGGCGGGCGGCGAGGGCACAACAGGGGGCGGCGGCGGCGGCGGCGGCGCTGCTGCCTTGCCGCCGCCGCCGCCGCGCTTTCCGCGCCCGCGCCGCAACGCCCCGTAGTCGTCGTCGTCGCTGTCGCCGCCGCCGCCTCCGCCGCCGCCGTTGCCGCCGCCGCGCCCGGGGGCCGCCGCCCGCGACTCGCTCGCGGCCACGGCGCGCGCAGCCCAGGAGCCGGGCGAGGGGGAGGGTTGGCTTCCTCGGCCCGCCGGCGGCGCCGCGGGCGCCGCGGACGGCGGCGGCGGCGCCGGGGCCGCCGGCAGGTAGCGGACTCTGGGCGGCGCAGGCGGCGCGGGCGGGGCCTCCGCGGCCGCGATCTCTGCGGCCGAGCTGCGCCACCAGCGCTCCCCGTCGCCCGGCAGGGCCGCCGGGCGGCGGCCGCCCCGACCCGGCGCCGGGCCCCGCTGCTGCTGCGGCGGCGGCGGCGGCGACGGCGGCGGCGCCGCCTGATGCGAGGGCGGCGCGCGCCGGCCCGGCGCCGCGGCGTAGCGCGGTCGCGCGGCGGCGGCCGGAGGTGGGGGCGGCGGCGGCGGCGGCGACGCCGCCACCGTCTCGACCTCCTCCACCTCGTCGGCCCAACTCGAGTGCAAAAGGACGGGGTGCGGCGGCGGCGGCGGCGGTGGCGGCGGCGGCGGCGGCGGCGCGGCGGCGGCGACCGAGCTGCGACCGGGCGGCGGCGGCGGCGGCGCGGCCTCGCCCGGTCGGGCCGCCGGCGGGTCCATCGCGGCGCGCCGCCTGGACCAAGGCTCTGCGCGTGCGCGTGCTGGTTGGTCAAGCGTTCACTTTGTGGGCTGGTCCGAAACAGAGGACAGAGGACAAGGGACGGGTGTCGGAGGAGTCCCTCTTTCGTTCGTACGCGCGTAAGGCGGTGCGTGTGATGCGGGCAGGACAGGATCAGGATCACGAGATGTGCGTGGATGAGTCTCTCCAAGAAAGTAGTCAAGTTGGGGTTGTGGTCGTGAGTTTGAGAAGGAGGAAGAGAAGAAGAGGGAGAGAGGGACTCGGAGAGGTGGGGGGGGGGGGAGGGAAGGGGGAGGGCGGAGGAGAGGGAGGCACAAATCATCGCCCCGCTCGCAGAACCGTGCCACGCCCTCTTTCCCCAGTGCAACAATCACTTCAACATGGCACCCAAGGGTCAGTACACCTGCTTTTACCGTTGCGGCCGAGACACAGGCGCTCCAGGCAACAGCCGAGTGCGGCGTTTGGGGGGAGGACAGCTGCAGCTCTGTCCTCCGTGGTCCTCTCTCTCGGTCTCCCACGGAGGCCGTGATCAGGCGCTGGCGCGCGCGGTCCTTGACGCGCGCCATCGATCGACGGCCGTCGCAAGTGGACCGGTTGGCGTCGGTCGCTGCGTTGGAGGATAGGCGGGCGGGCGGAGTCGGATTTGGCGCCGCCCCGCCAAAGGGAGCAGAGAGAGAGAGGCCCACAGCTGCTTCGCGCCCGCCCTCCTTCGCCCAGCTGTGGGGCATGTATCCGATGCTCGCGGTCGTCCAGATGGCGGGACGCATCGGACGCAGGACGCCTGACCGATCGATCGGGGGAGAAGAAGAGACCTCTCTCTCTTTTCCTCGCCTCTTTCGCCGTCGTCGATCGCCCGCCACGCGTTCTCGTCGGGGACGCGCGCGCGCGCCTTGTTTTCAGGGCAGCGCGACGCCATCCACGGCGTCACCGCGGGCTCGATCGACGCCTTGCTCCCGTTGGAACGAACGGTGGCGGCGGCGAGCGCCGCGCGCCGGCGGCGGACGCGCGGCCCGAGCGCCGATCGACGACGGCGGCGGCCCTCGCGCGTGCAACCCCTCTCCCAGATGGCCCTCTCTCTCTCTGGCCATCGCTCACAAAAGCCCCCTCACCCCGCCCCCGACACAAACAACCCCCCAAAATCACGTCACAGACGCCAAGGCCGTCGCGGCCAAGGCCGCCAAGGCCGTCAAGAAGGCGGGCGGCTGGAAGGCCGGAAAGGCGCCGCGCCACAGCGTCGTGTTCCACCGTCCCAAAACGCTCCGCCGGACGCGCGACCCCAAGTACGCGCGCAAGGCGGGCACGGGCGGCGTGCACAAGCTGGACGCGCACGCGGTGCTGCGGTACCCGCTGACCACCGAGTCGGCCATGAAGAAGATCGAGGACAACAACACGCTGGTGTTCATCGTCGACATCCGCGCGGGCAAGAAGCTCATGTGAGTCTGGAGTGGGTGTTGTTGTGGGTTGATTGTTTTGGTTGGGTCTCCCCCCTTCTTAGCTAGTCTCCCTTTTTCCCCGCAAAACGCTCACGAACGCGCCTTTTTCCCAAAAAACCCCACGACCCACGACCCACGACCCACCACCCACCACCACCAATAATCACAGCAAGGAGAGCGTCCACCGCCTCTACGACATCCGCGCCGACAAGGTCAACACCCTGGTGCGGCCCGACGGCCAGAAGAAGGCCTACGTGCGGCTGGCGGCCGACTACGACGCGCTCGACGTGGCCAACCGGGTGGGCATCATCTAAAAGGATGAGTCATCATCGGCGATGATGACTCAAGCAATCATGAGTCATCATTCCCTCCGCCTTGCCCCGCCGAACGGGCGGGGCGGACGGATGTGTCTGGTGGGTTCTCCTTGTTTCGACCCGTTTGTAAAGACACACGGAAGCGACCTAGAAACGAAGCCTAGAAACGAAGCGCGAAGCGAGCAGACAAGAGGGAAGCGAAAGCGTTCCTTTTCCAGCCTTGCTCTCGGTTCGAGAGACGGCGCTCCCATCAAGGGAATATATGTCGTCTCTCTCTCTGTCTCTAGGCCCTCCGCACGCTGCCGTCGCCCGGCGCCGCCGACGGCGCCATCAGCATCCCGCCCTCCCCGAGCGCCGCCCCGTACGCCGCCGCCGCCGACGCCAAAGACACGACGACAGGCAGCGCCCCCCCCTCTGCCTCATGTCCCGCCGTCGCCGGCCCGCCGTCCGGCCCCACAATCCCCCCGCCGTCGTGCTGCTGCTCCTCCTGCCCCGCCTGCCCCTTGGGAAGCAGCAGGTCGGCGCTCGTCGCGTAGGGCACGCGGTAGCGCCGGAGCACGCCGCCGTCGGCCGCCCTTGCTGCCGCCAGGTCGAGGACGAGCGACCGCTCCTGCTCCATCCCCAGTACCACGTACGGCCCTTGGGCGCCCAAGACCGCCTCGCGCAGGGCGCGGATGTCTTTCACGCGGACGCCGTCGACCGTCAGGACCTGCAGGTTTGTCAGCGATTGGTAGCCCGCGTTGACGTCGGCCACAAGCACCTGCGACAGGATCACGACTTGCTCCCCGGGGGAAGAGGCGAGGCCGTGCAACGCGCGCTCGACCAAGCGGCGGGGCGCGGCGCTCTGCCACCCGTCGCCGTACTCGTGCAAATAGGCCTGGCACAGAGGGACGAACACGAGGCCCGCAAACACAAAGAAGGAGGGGAGCTCGTCGTAGCAGTGCACGCGGACGAGCGGGCGCAGGGGCGCGAGCGGCACGTCGATCGGCGGCAGCCGGGCGCCGTCGCGCAACACCTCCACGCGGGCGGACGACCCCGTCGGCTTCGAGGTCACGAGCGAGGTGAAGAAGACGCGCTCGCGCGCGCGAAAGGGGACGCTGCCGTCGTTGGCGAGGGGCACGCCGTCGAAGGAGAGCAAGACGTCGCCCGGGCGCAGCAGGCCCGCGGACGACCCCGTGGGCTGCACGGTCGTGATGAGCACGCCGGACAGGTCGCTTGTGGGGATCGTTTGGATCGTGGGGGAGGCGGCGGCCGTTTCGCCGTCCTCGTCAGCATTGGCGGCGGCGGCGGCGGCGGCACCGTTGGCGGCGGCGGCAACGGCGGCGGAGGCGTCGGCCTCTGACTGCAGCCCCGAAATTGTTGCGCCCGCGGCGTCGTTTGCCCCGTCGCTGCCGATGCCGCTGCCGTTGGCGGAGACGGCGGCGGCGGCGCCCCCGGCCTCGGTCGGCGGCGGCGCGGCGCCCAGCCGCCCCTGCGCCGACATCGTGACGCCCGGCCGCTTGCCGGCGACCATGCCCAGGTAGGCGCGCAGGTGCGCGTTCTCGCACGTCGCGTAGATGATGCCCTGTGAGTTGAAGGGTGGGGAAGGGGAAAAGAAAGGGGGGGGGGGGGGGGGGGGGGGGGGGGGGGGGGGGGGGGGGGGGGGGGGTTGCGACGGCGCGTCGTTTTTGTTTTTTTCGGAGGCGGTTGTCGTTGGTTTTGGTTTTGTTTGGCGGTTTGGGGGGGCTTTGGAAGGAAAGAGGGAGGGGGCTCGGAAAGGCGCGCATGCGAGAGCGAGGCAAGGCAGGCAAAACACGCCTGCCGGCCGCCGCTGCCGCCGCCGCCACCGCCGCCGACGCGCCCGCCCCGCCCCCCCCCCCAAAAAAGAAAAGAAAAACGGAAACCGCCCCCAAAAAAAGAAAAGAAAAACGGAAACCGCCCCCAAAAAAAGAAAAGAAAAACGGAAACCACCCCCAGCCACCCCGCTCCCTACACACAAACTCACCAGCGAGCAGAACCCGCGGTACCGGCCGTGCCTGCGGACCTCGTCGAGGAACAGGTGGACGACGGGCATCGGGATGATGTAGCCCTGCGAGTCGCCGCTGGGGATGTTTTGGAACGCGACGCCCACGACGCTCGGGGGAGGGCGCGGCTGCTGCGGCGCCGTCGCCGGCGGCGCCGGCGCCTCGGCCGCGCCCATTGCGCCGCCGCTGCCCGCCGCCGCCGCCGCCGCCCCTTCGACCGCCCCCCGCCCCTCGGGCTCGTCCTCCTCCTCCTCCTCGGCCCCCGCCGTCCCCTCCTCCAAGCAAGGGCCGCCCGACGCGCCCCCGTTGATCGGGCTGTCCACCTGGATGGCCATGAAGCTGCTCGCGCTGTGGACGTACTGCGTCACGTCCACGCGGCTGATGACGCCCGAGGTGACGCACGCGTTGTCGCCGCCCGCGGGGTAGGCGCTGATGCGCTGTTTTTTTGTCGAGTTTTTTTTTTTCGTTGTTGTTTTCGTTTTTGTGTTTTTGTTTGTTTTTTGTATTGTTGTTGTCGGTCGATGAGTTGATGGATTTCGTGTGTGTTGTTTGCCAGGTCGTAGATGTCGGGGGGGTGGCGGCGTGTAGTGCGCGAGGTTGGGGGGCAACGCGCGCGCGCACGCGAGAGAGAGAGAGAGAAATTCGCCGGCACCCCGCTCGACAAAGGAAAAAAAAAGGACGAGCGACGAACCACAACTCACCACGCGCGACTGCAGCCGCGGCACCCCCTCGGCCAGCTTCAGCGGCCGCATCTCCCCAGGGCTCGTCCAGAACGCCGCGTCCGGCACCGTCAGCAGCGCCAGGTCGACGTCGTGGCCGACGGCCACCACCTCGGCGCGAAATCGCTGCGAGGCGCCGTGCCTCCGAAGAGTGACGTAACTCGCGTCGGAAACGACGTGGGCGCAGGTGAGAATGAGACGGGGGGCGACGAGAAACCCTGTTCCCGTGGACTCTCGGCGCACGTGATTGCTCCAGGGGGACCACTGGTCGGGGCGCGAAGACGTGGTGAAGACTTTCACGATGGCGTCGAGGACCTCGGGCGCCGAGCGGGCGGCGTCGGCGTCGCGCGGCGCGCCCGCGCGGAGCGAGGCGAGCGCGTCGGCGCGCGCCTTGGCGCTGGCCTCGGCCTCGCGGGCGGCCTCGGCCTCGGCGGAGGCGGAGGCGCGGGCCTGGTCGGCGGCGGCGGCGGCGGAGGGCGTGGCGGCGGCCGAGGTGCGCAGGGCGGCGGCGTGGCGGGGGCGGCCGCCAAAGGGCGGGCGGAATGGGAGGAGGCGGCGGCTGGCCGCGCCGCCGCCCGCCGACGCGGATGGGGCTCGCGCCGCCGCCGCCGCCGCCGCCGCCAACCCCGCCGCCGGCCGGCAGAGGCGGCCGGCCGATGGCGCCTGGATCATCATGCTGCTTAGGAGGCTGAGAGCGCGGGCGGCCACGGCGGGGCCGGTGCGCATTCGAAAGACAGGAGGGGCGCGATGTGCGTCTTTCGCGTGGGCGTCGTGTGTTTGTCCGCCGAGACAAAGAGGGAGAGAGACGTGTGAGGCCGGTGGTCGTCGCTGTACGGCGCGCGCACGGCCGATGTATCGAGGAAGGAGGAAGTATGGCGGTGGTCTGGGCAAAAAGGCGCGGCGTTGTCCGGGTTTCCAGGGAACGTGTGCAGCCGTCTCGGACGATTGCGTGCTTTTTGGTTATTTGCCCGACCGCGTCCTCTTTTTGCGCGAGAAAACCAACGACGGCGCTCGACGGCTCTTGAGAGTAACAATCATGGAGCCACAGAGAGCAGGGGGGGGGGAAGCATTTCACAACCACGAAGCGCACAAGCATGGGGACGGCCGGCTGGGCGGCCTCGGGACCGCAGGGCTTTGGGAGGCGGAGCTCAGACGGGGGCATGGGGGGGGGGCGCGGTCGTTTCTCGGAGAAACAAAATCAAAGGAGAGGGCGCGGAAAAAACGAAAGCAGTGCTTTTAAAGCACGAGGGGGGGAGGGGGAGGACGCGCCCGCCACCTAAACAGGGAGAAGGGGGGAGGGCGCAGGGGCGAAAGCAAAAAAAGAAGGGGGAGAGGAGGTGTGGCGGGAGGGGAAAAATTTGGAGGAGGACGATCACAAAAAAGACTACAGCCGAGCCCCCGAAATAAAAAGCGCGACGGGCGGGGGGGGGGCGGG